>Ga0075017_100000299_pt1 | contig 26260 bp, 14 predicted proteins | sample AleBraG_ABR_2012_FD_71475 | JGI IMG/M metagenome (GOLD analysis project Ga0075017, IMG submission 71475) | Freshwater sediment microbial communities in response to fracking from Pennsylvania, USA - Alex Branch Run_MetaG_ABR_2012 | ecosystem: Environmental > Aquatic > Freshwater > Creek >... | reverse complement strand
CTTCACACAATCGTGGGCGCGGGGGGCGCTTCCGGGTCGCTCGACGCCTCCAACATGTTCAAGCCGGCGCTCTCGCGCGGCGAGCTCCAGTGCATCGGGGCGACGACGCTCGACGAGTACCGGCAGTACATCGAAAAGGACGGCGCGCTCGACCGCCGGTTCCAGAAGATCATGGTCGACCCGACGACGGTCGACGAGACCATACAGATACTCCGAAACATCAAGCACAAATACGAGGAACACCACGGCGTCCGTTACTCGGACAAGTCGATCGACGCCGCCGTGCGGCTCAGCGACAGATACATCACCGACAGGTTCCTCCCCGACAAGGCCATCGACGTCCTGGACGAATCGGGCTCGCGCGTCCATCTCGCGAACATCCACGTCCCGAAGGAGATCGTCGACCTCGAGGGAGAGGTGGAGAAGATCAAGCAGTCGAAGAACCAGGTCGTCAAGAACCAGAATTTCGAGGAGGCCGCACGCCTCCGCGATCTCGAGAAGAAATTCCTGAGCGACCTTGACATCGCCAAGAGGGAATGGGAGCTGAAGGCCCAGGACACCGTCCACGACGTGACCGAAGAACACATGGCGGACGTCGTGGCCATGATGACCGGCATCCCGGTCAATAAGATCGCGCAATCGGAGTCGGACAAGCTTCTGCGGATGGACAAGGTCCTCAAGGACCAGGTTGTGGGGCAGGACGAGGCGCTTGTGAAACTGACGAAGGCCATCAGGCGCACGCGCGCCGGGCTGAAGGATCCCCGGCGGCCGATCGGCTCCTTCATTTTTCTCGGGCCGACAGGCGTCGGGAAGACGGAGATGGCGAAGGCGCTCGCGCGGTACCTGTTCGACACCGAGGACGCGCTCATACGGATCGACATGAGCGAGTACATGGAGAAATTCGCCGTCTCGCGGCTCGTCGGGGCGCCCCCGGGATACGTCGGGTACGAGGAGGGGGGCCAGTTGACGGAAAAGGTCCGCAGGAAACCGTACTCGGTCGTCCTCCTTGACGAGATCGAAAAGGCGCACCCCGACGTCTTCAACATCCTGCTGCAGGTCCTGGACGACGGCATACTGACGGACAGCCTGGGACGCAGGGTCGATTTCAAGAACACGATACTGATCATGACGTCGAACATCGGGACACGCGATCTGAAGAAGAGCGGCGGGTTCGGGTTCGGCGAGCAGACCGCGAAAGGGGATTACGGGCAGATGAAGTCCGTCATCGAGGAAGCCCTCAAGCGGGTCTTCAACCCCGAGTTTCTCAACCGCATCGACGACACGATCATATTCCACCAGCTCGAGAAATCCCACATCATGGAGATCGTCGCGATCCAGATGCGGGACATCATGAAGCGGACGAAGTCCATGGGGATCACGATCGAGCTGACGAAACAGGCGAAGGAGTTCCTCGCGGGGAAAGGGTATGATCCCGCGTTCGGCGCCCGTCCCCTCCGGCGCGCGCTCCAGAAGTATCTCGAGGATCCGGTCGCGGAGGAGATCCTGAAGGGGAAATTCCCCGACGGCGCTGTGATCAAGGTGCGCGTCAGCAAGAAGACGGGCGAGCTGAAATTCTCATCCTTCCCCCCGGTCAAGACCGACGGCGACCTCCCGAAGGAGGAGGAGAAGAAGGCGGACGTTTCCTGAACAGGGACCGCAGCCCGGAAGTAGCGGATCCCCTGCAGATGATCGCGCAGGGGATCCGTTTTTTTTCGTGCGGTGGGGGGAAATTCTATTTCAGGTACACCATCGGCCTCTGCGCGGAAAAACCCCCGGCGGTGAGCCGGTAAATATACACGCCGCTCGCGAGGGACCCGGCGTCAAACCGCAGTTCGTGAACCCCCGCTTCCTGAAGCCCGCCGGCAAGCCGGGCGACCTCCTGCCCTATCGCATTGTAGACGACAAGCGTTACCATCGAACGGCCGGAGAGGCCGTAGCGCACCGTCGTCGACGGGTTGAAGGGGTTGGGATAATTCCCGTACAGGATAAATCCTCCGGGAACGCTTTCCACAGGCCGGGAGACAACACCGGTCGCCGTGGACATCGCGCGCGCGACCGAGGACATGAGAGGCTGTCCGCCCCCCCAGAGGTCTTCACCGAGCGCCCATATCATCACGCCGGAGAGCCCGCTCGATTTTGCGTACAGGCATTTCAGGGCGATGGAAGAAGAGTCGTCGAATGAATCCAGGTTCGTCTTCCCCGGATCGACGAGATAGGGGACCTGCGACAGCGTGTCCCATGCGTACGTCCAGCCCGCCGCCATATTCGTCCGCACGCCGGTGTATGTGATCTCCGCCGCGCCGCCTGTGAACGGTTTATACAGTCCCGCCGTCCCGGAAAACTGCTGCCCGAAAAACGGGAGCCCGAGCGTGAGCTGATTCCCGGGGATTCCCCGTGTCGAGTGAAGGTAGGTTATCCCCTGCGTCACGCTCCAGTCGCCCGAATGCCCGGGGGGCTCCACCATCGGCGCATTGTGCCCGGTGTACGGGCTCCAGCTCCCGAATATGTCGTATGTCATCGCGTTGAACCAGTCGACGGAGGGCTCGAGCGCAGGATAGTCCACCCACTGCCCCGAATAATCCGAGACGCCCACCGCCATCGTGATACGCCACGTTGTGTCCGCGTTCCTGAACGCGGCGCGAAGCTCTCCCACGAGCGCCACCTCGTTCGCCCTGTCCGCCGAGGACGCGGGTCCCTCCCAGTCCAGGTCCGCCCCGTCGTAGTGAAACTGCGCAAGATGTGCGACGACGTTACCGATGAATGTCTTCCTCAGGGCGGAGTCTGCCGCCACGAGGGCGAAATTCGCGGTCTGCGTCGTCCCCGCCCCGCCGAACGAGAGGAGGATCTTTCTCCCCGCGCGGTGGGTGGCGTTGATGATCCCCGTGTCGACCGACGCGCCGTCATCCGAGGTGATCGTCCCGTCCGTGTTCGGCCACGCGAACGCGTGGTTGATATGCGTTATGCAGTCGAACCTGACCCCGGCGGCGGGAAGCGACGTTCTGAGCCACATGGGATAGTACCCGACAACGCGCGTCTGACCCGCGGCGCATGCGCACACGACGATCAGCGCGGAGAGAATCCCCGCCCACCGCATTTCACGCACTTTGACCGTCCGTCTCATCACTCTCCCCCCAAATAGCACGGACCCACCGGGACCGGCCATAGGCCCGGCCACCGGTGAGTCCGCGTTTCAGCGTGCCGCAGTTACTTCAAGAGCACCATCTTCCTCGTGCTGACGAAGCTTCCGGCGGAGATTCTGTACATATAGATGCCGCTGGCGAGCTTCGATGCATCAAACGTGACGGTGTGGGATCCCGCCGTCAGCGTCCCGCTTACGAGCGAGGCAACTTCCTGCCCCAGAACGTTGAACACCTTCAGCTCAACCTGCGACGAAGCAGGAAGCGTAAAGTCAATCTTCGTCGAAGGGTTGAAGGGGTTCGGATAGTTCTGGGAGAGGGCGTACGTCTGCGGCTCCGCGGACTGGTTCTTCACGGAGAGCGCAATTCCCCACCAGTTCGGGTCGCCGAGAACGCCACCGTCTGTGGCGGCGGTCTTCAGCGACGTGTTGGAGTACATCATATCCGTCGCCTCGGGGAGCGGCCATGCGGGGGTCCAGTTCGCGGGTTCCGGCTGCGGAATCTGCGTCAGGCTGTACCCGTATGTCTGCGTCGTGCCCGCACCGCCGCGCACCGCGACGAAGAAGGCCAGGAGGCCGTTGCCGTTGACGTTCGCCGTGCCGGGATTCAGCACGTTGGGAATCGACGCGCCGAAACCGGGGTCAACATTCTGGTTCCCCGACTGCACGAATCCGGGGAGCGCCGAGTGGTTCGCGAACATGGAGGTCGACTGGGAGTTCATAAACGTCGGCGTGTAGACCGAATCCGTGTGCGCCGTGTCGTTCCAGCTGCTCGCCCAGAACGTCACCATCGCCGCGGGCCAGAAATACGCGTTGTTCTTCACTTCGACCTTCCGCGCCGCTTCCGCCGCCATCGAATCCGCGCCTGTTGCGCGCTGATGTCCGAGAAGAACCGCCGCTGTCGTCGAGTCGAGCGGTCCCATCGTGATGATCGAGGCGCCCGTGTTCCCGGTGAACGAATCCCAGCCCGTCCACTCCGCCTTGCTCTGTCCGCCCGCGAACGCGTTGTAGAATATATTGTTGTTGAACTTTGCGTTCACCAGCCGGTCGAGGAAGAACGGGTTCTTGAAGCTGTGGACCAGGTTGTTGTGCGAGAACTCATAGTAGTTCACGATCCCGCCGGTCGCTGCGGTCATGTAGCAGCCGATGGCGAGCATCGTGTTGTACTTGATGACGATCGTGTCCGTCTTGAACGAACCGTTGTAGTTCTCGTTCCGGAGGAGCTCCGAAACGTAATACTGCGACGGCAGGGACGTCAGGTTCCTGAATTTGGAATTGGTGATGAAGAATTTGCACCAGTTGCCGGCGTAGCCGATGCAGAACTGCGCCAGCTGTTCCATCACGACGTGGTCCACATAGAGCTTCACGCTGTCCGCGGTGATCTGCACTCCCTGGCCGGACGCCGTGTTGACCTTGTTGTTCGTGGCGATGCCGAGCAGGTACAGGTTGCTGAGGCGGACCGTGGATCCCTTCCCGGTGAACGCAAAGAAGACCCCGGGGATGGAGTTGTCGGACAGAACGCCCGGCTGGATGCACGGGAGCTTGCCGGTCCCGGTCTTCGGCACGCCGACGAAGGAGACGTTGCCGTTGATCGTGATCGTCGAGTTCAGCACGTAGGTCGTGTCCGTCGAGACGAGCTTGTAGACGTGGTGGACCTGCGTACCGTTCGAGAGGGTGTCTCCCCGGACGATGTTATCCAGGAGATTTGTCGTCGCATACACAGTGAGCGTGTCGTTCGCCGCGAACATCTGCGCCGGTGTACACACGATCACCGCCAGTGCAATGACGAGTGTAACGATGAGTAGCTGTTTCATAGCTTTCCTCCTTGTGACAGATTATGAAATGAACCTCTGACTCCTGCAACTGCTACCGCGGAAATCGTTCGCCCGTATCACCTCCTTTGTGCGTGGCGCCGTCTTGTGTCGGAATGGGATCGGTTGTTTAGAACACATGGTGATGTTGCGAAACGCTGCCTCGTGCATCAGAAATGCCACCGCAGGCCGATATCCCCGGTCAGGCCGTACGACTCCTGGGACTGCGGGACCTGGGCGTTTGCCCCGTTGATCACCGCCAGGTCGCTGACGGAATTCAGGTTATTCAGGTCACCGTACAGCTGGAGCCCGAACCAGGGAAGATTCTGCTTCACGGAAAGATCCCACCGGGTGTATGCCGCAGTGGTCGTGCGGAGCTGCGGCCAGAAATTCGCGCCGGCGAAGATGTCCGCCTGGTAAAGCACGGACACGCGGACGGAGAACCCTTCGTAGTCGTAGCCCACCGAGAGGTTGAGTATGTTGTCCGGCTGATCGAGCAGGCGGGCGGTGTACGACGTGTCCACGAACACCACCGGTCCCCTGAAGCCCCCGATCTGCTCACGATTCGTAAACGGGTACTGCGCTTTCGAGAAGATGTGCGTGAAGTTGACGTTGAGCACGAGCCCGTCGAACGGATGCGGGAGGTACCAGAAATGCGTCTGCCAGTCGAATTCCAGCCCCCAGTCGTCGATGCGGTATTTGTCATTCACGTACGTGAGAATATTGTACGATCCCGTCGGCGGCGTCGAGCTCAGGTAGGGAGGATAGTAAATCGCCGCGGCGGAATCCGACACGTAGAAATTCCACGGGTAGATCAGATCGGTGATGCGCTTCAGGAACACCCCCGCCGTGAGGAGACCGATGGAATTGTCGTAGAAGGAAGCGTACGCGTCGTAGTTCGTCGAGCGCGTGGGGTTGAGCTTGTAATTGTTGTACGTGATCGAGGCGCCCGTCAGGGGCACATCGATCCTCGGGATAATCGCGTTGTAGTCCGGATAGGACACGGTGTTGGAGTACGACAGGCGCACGTCGAACCAGGGGAGCGGCTTGTAGCGCACGAGGACGTCGGGGAGCCAGTACGGGTTGTCGACGGTGAGCGTCGTGTCGTAGGAATAGTACGGACCGGATCCGAGCGCCGACTGGTTGTTCTGCTGGCCGCGCCGCGCCGTATACGTTCTCCTGAGGTCCTGGTACCGGACGCCGGGGATGACCGTGATATCGGGACCGATGCTTATCGTCGCCATCGCGTAGGCCGCCCCCTGCCCCTCGTGGCCGTCGTAGTTGAAACTCTCGGAGTTGAACGGGTCGTGGAAATACCCGAGACTCGCCAGGGGGACGATATCGGGGCCATGCCTCGCGTACCGCGCCATCTCCGCAAGCATGCCGTAGTTCATCGGCAGGGCCATCATATAATCGCCGTTCAGGAACCCGGAATAACTGAACCCCGGATCCAGAAACGGGGTCAGCGGAATCTGATCGGCGTTCGCATACCCGACCGTCGACGGGAAATGGAGAGCGATGAGCTGTCGGACATCCTTGCCGCTCAGGATATTGAGTCCCTGGCCGGTGTACTGGTCCTGAGTGTAGGATCGGGTCTGGTACCTGTATTTTGCCCCGAACTTGATCACTGCGCTTACCGCATCGGTAAAGGTGAGAGTCCTGTCAAGATCAAGCGAGGCGGTATAGGCGCGTTCACGGGAAAAGCTGCTCGTGTTGATGAGCGAATTGAGGTCGGTCGTCGTCGGGTCTATGACCGCGGCCTGGTTGACCTGGGAGGGGAGGACGTTCGTCTTGCCGCTGAACTGGGAAAGGCCCGCAGGGGACTGCAGGAAACCGACCGTCCAATCGTCGGGGTCCTTCGTTTCGGAGTAGGTGTGCGAAAGCCGCATCAGCATATGGAACAGGGGGATTTCGTGCTCGAGGGTGAGCGAGTTGGTGATCAGGTTCAGCGTGCTGTTGGAATATGCGAACGAGTAGTTTTGCGTGTTGGACGTGTTAAACGTCTCCCCCCTGTTCTGGACGTCCGTGGCGCCGGTGCTGAAGAAATTCGAGAGGCTGATCTTCCCCGCGGGAAGCCGGTAGTCCAGGACGAGCGTGCCGTTTTCGCGCTGACGGTCTCTCGCAACATCGTTCAGGCTCACGGAGTTCGTCAGGTAATCAACGACGCTATTCCCCAGGTTGGTGAACGAGGCGCCGAGCTGGTTCGAGGTGAGATTGCGCCGCTCCAGGTCTGCCTGCGCGAACACGCCGAGCTGCTGATCGAAGAACCGACCGTCCAGGCTCCCCACGTACCGGTAGTTGTTGTATTTGTGGTATGCGTCCGTCAGGCCGTTATATCCCCCCTGGACCAGAAGGCTGTATCCCAGGCCCGGCTGTTCTCCCTTCGCCTCCCTCATCGTGAAATTCACCGACCCACCCAGGACGTCCGCGTCCTGGTCGGCCGTCACGGTCTTGCTCACTTCGATCCCTTCCAGGGAGAGGGGGGAGATCATGCTCAGGTCGGTGCTCCGGTCATTGGGGTTCGAGGAGGCAAGACGGACGCCGTCCACGGTCACCGTGTTGTATTTCGGCTGGAGCCCGCGTATGACGATCTGCGTCCCTTCCCCGCCGCTCCTCAGGACGGACACGCCCGGAAGACGTCCGACCGATTCGGCGGCATTCGCATCCGGCAGCTCCTGGATGCGGGCGGCCGAAACGACGTTCGTGACGGCATTGGACGAAAGCTGCTGATTGATCGCCGCGTTCTGCCCGTAGGCCTGGGCGGTGACGACGACAGTCTCTCCTTCGATGCTTACCGCCGTGAGCTTGAATTCCTGACGGATGTTTGTCCCTTCAGCCACCTGCAGGGGGAGCGAGACGCTTTTGTATCCGACGTACGTGACGCGGATCGTGTACGACCCCGGGGGGACGCCGCGGATCGTGTAATTGCCGTTGATGTCGGCGGATGAGCCGAAGGCGGTTCCGACGAGAACGACGTTCGCACCGGGAAGCGGATCGCCGGTCTGCGCGTCTTTCACACTTCCCTCGATGGACATGCTGGCCGGCACCGGCGCCCCGATGGCCAACGTCGCCAGGACCACGAGGAGCACTGCAGTTTGTAGAATTCTCGCCATGACGATCTCCTTTGATGCGTGAAATTCGTTGCGACCCGGCGGCGCACGCCGCCTATGCGGTTTCCACCCCCGCCAGAAGCTCGCGCACGAGGCACCCGGCGCCGAGCACCGCAGCTTCCCCGTTGTTCAGCGTTGATTCCAGTATGCGCATTTTCCCGCGGTAGACGTTCATTGCGTGCTGTTCGAACGAGACCCGTGCGGGCCCGAGGAGAAGCTCCCCCGCATTAACAAGTCCCCCGTACAGGACCACGGCTTCCGGATCGAACGCCGCGGCGAGATTCGCGATGAGCCGTCCCAGATACGCGCCCGTAATCGTGAGGGCCTCCATCGCCAGAATGTCCCCCCCCTCCGCCAGGCGCGACACGGATTCCGCGGTGAGGTCGTTGAAGCTGATGGACCTGAGCGGAGAATCATCGAGCCGTTCCGCGAGGAGCGCCTGGACGCTCCTGCGGAGTCCCTGCGCCGAGACGTACGTCTCCACGCACCCCCTGCGCCCGCATCCACACACCCGCCCCCCGGGGTCCACCGTCATGTGGCCGATCTCCCCCGCCGCACCGTTTTCTCCCTGGATCAGCCTCCCGTCCAGAGCGATGCCGGCTCCCAGGCCGGTCCCGAGCGTAAGCATAATGACATTCTTCATTCCCCGCGCCGCGCCATACGTCTGTTCACCAAGGAGAGCCGCGTTGGCGTCGTTCGTGATCGCAACGGGGATCGTGAAGTGCATGCGGACCATCTCCATGAGATTGACGGTCCCCCAGCCCAGGTTCGCCGGGCTCTCGATCGTGCCGCGGAGGCTGTTCGCCGCGGGCGACGCAATCCCGATCCCGCGCGGGGACGTCCCGGGAGCAAGCCTCCCGGCGAGATCGTTGATCACGCCGGCGAGGCGTGCGACGAACGCCGTCGCGCTCTCCTTCGGATGCGTCGGAAACTTCGCGTGCAGCAGTTCTTTTCCCGCCTCGTCCACGATCCCCACGGAAGTGTTTGTCCCGCCCAGATCCACGCCTACCACGATGTCCGCCGCCCCGTCTCCGGTCACGCCGTTCCCCCTCCGACTGTTCATACCGTCACCCGGACGTCGCCGAAAAACTTTCTCTGCGCAAGCGCCGCAGCCCCGAGCAGCGAGGGCCGACGGACGAGAGATGTCGGGAGTATCGGTGTGCCGCCGCGCTCGCCGAAAAACGACTGCTTCCGCGCCGAGTCGATGATTTCCGCCGAGACCATGTCCCAGACGCGGGTGATGTGTCCGCCGATGATGATCGCGCCGGGGTCGACGGCCTTGATGACGTTCGCGATCCCGGTCCCCAGATAGCGTCCTGAAGTCTTGAGCTCTCCGATCGCGGTTCCTTCGCCGTTCTTGGCCGCGACGATGACGTCGTCAATAGTGAGCATCCGGGCGGTATCCGCGTCCAGCCCCTTCGCCGCCGCATACCGTCCGACCGTCGCACGATCGGACGCATAGGCCTCCCAGCATCCGCGGTTGCCGCAGGGACACGGCTCTCCTCCCTCGAAGAGCACCATGTGACCGAACTCGCCGGCGAGATGCATTTCGCCGTTCAGTATGTGCTTGTCGATCACGATCCCGGCCCCGATGCCGCGTCCGACGGAGAGAAAAACGAAATTCGACAGATTGAGGTTATGGCGGCCGTACCAGAGCTCCGCGATCGCCGCCGCCTTCGCATCGTTCTCCACGGAGGTAACGGCGACGCCAGGAAAAGCGCCCGAGAGCATCCCGCCGACGTTCACGTTCTCCCAGCCGAGATTCGGCGCGAAGAGCACCCTGGCCTGGAGGGAATCCACAATCCCCGCGACGCTGACACCGATTCCTTTGAACTCCGGAAGCCGGTGGGTGCGCCGGAGCGCGAGAAGCGCGTCGATGCACGTCCCGACGAACTGTTCCGGGGGACGGGGTTCGGTGGTGATCTTGTCCGTGTACAGCAACGTCCCGTCCACGTCGACGACCGCGATGCGCGTCGCCGCCGAGTCAAATGAAATCGCCCCGTACAGGTTCAGCCCGCGCTTCAGGTGAAGGCTTATCGGGTTCCTGCCGACTGCCGCGATCTTCTCAAATTCTTCGGTGATAAGGTCCTCTTCGAGGAGGCTGGCGACGATGCTGGAGACGGTGCTCTTGTTGAGCCGCGTCAGCCGCGCGATCGTCGCCCGCGATATCGGTTCACGTTCACGAATGGAATTCAGGATCACCGCCCGGTTGATGTTCCGGACAACTCTCGAGTTGGCGCTTATGACGTGGTCATGTTTCGGCCGTCTCGGATTGATCATGGCTCGGTGAGGTGAGACTCTTGCAATTGATTGTCCGACTTATTAGTTTGTTTCACCAACCAATTATACACGGACTACAAATTCTGTGGTTATGACTTACAAGAAGAGAGTGCTTGATCGCGACTGGTGATTGGGGAGGTTTGTTGGTTGAGACAACCAACTTTAATTGAATATAGGCCGGTAATTCACCTTTGTCAAGTTAAATCTCAAAAATAGCGGTGACGCAAAGATAGTGCCAACGTGACGGGGGGTAATCGGGAGGGGGATAGGGCAAATCTCCTTAAATTCCTGTAAGCATCGCTACCCAAGTGAAGGTACAACGATATGACGTCAGAACAACAACCCTCCGTCTTCCCGGCCCGCTGGGTACCAACACTGTATTTCGCGGAAGGTCTGCCGTTCGTCGCCATCGCGATGGTCTCCGCCCTCATGTACAAAAACATGGGAATTGCGGACGCGCAGATCACCTTCTGGACGTCGCTGGTGATGCTCCCCTGGACGCTGAAGCCCCTGTGGGGCCCCGTCCTGGAGATGTTCAAAACGAAGAAGCACTTCGTCGTCGGCACGCAGTTCATCGGGGGTGTCGCCTTCGGATTTCTCGCCCTCACGCTTCCGCTGGACGGCTTTTTCAGGTATTCGCTCGCACTGTTTGCCATCATCGCGTTCAACGGCGCAACGCATGATATCGCCGCCGACGGGGTCTACATCAACGTCCTTTCGCCGAAGCTCCAGGCGCAGTTCGTCGGCTGGCAGGGGGCAGCGTACAACATCGCGAAGGTGTTCACTCAGGGGGCGCTCGTGTTCCTCGCCGGCCAGCTCGAGATGAGCGTCGGCATCACGAAGGCCTGGATGACGATCATGGGTGTGTACGGCGCGATCCTCATCGCGCTCAGCCTCTACCATGCGAAATTCCTCCCCTCCGGCGGGGCGGCCACGACCGTGACGACGCTCGGCGAAGGGTTCGGGACGCTCTGGGACGTCATCCGGACGTTCTTCAGGAAAAAGTACATCCTCTGGGGGATACTGTTCATCATCCTCTACCGGTTCGCGGAGGGGCAGGCGATCAAGATCGTCCCCCTGTTCTTCAAGGCGGCGCGCGATCACGGTGGGCTGGGACTTACGACCTCCGAAATCGGGATCGTGTACGGAACGTTCGGCGCGGCCGCGTTCGTCATCGGTTCACTTCTCGCCGGCTACTTCATCGCGGGGCGCGGGCTGCGGAAGTCGCTCTTTATCCTCTGCTGCTTCTTCAACATACCGTTCGTCGCCTATGCGTTCCTCGCGATCACGCAGCCGACGGATCTGACGGTCATCGCCGGAGCCGTTGTCTGCGAGTACTTCGGGTACGGTTTCGGATTCACGGGGCTGACGCTCTTCATGATGCAGCAGATCGCCCCGGGGAAGTACAAGATGGCACACTATGCGTTCGCCACCGGGATCATGAACCTGGGGATGATGATCCCCTCGATGCTGAGCGGATTGATCAGCGACTGGCTCGGCTACCGATCGTTCTTCATCTGGGTCATGATCGCGACGATCCCGTCGTTCATCATGACCTGGCTCGTGCCCTTCCGGGAGACCGAGTCGGAAACGCCTCCCGGGGCGCAATCATGACAGAGCCCCGGATACCGTGATGCGCATCTCACCCGTCATCCTGTTTCTCGCCGCCGCGTCTCTCTCTTCTTCCGCGCACGCACAGCACGGGCGGCACGAGGTCGTCGGCTACTACCCGTCGTGGAAATTACGGGCGGATGCAAACCTCTTTTCGCCGGAGAGGATCCCGTTCGGAGGCCTCACGGTAATCAACTACGCGTTCTTCTTCCCCCTCCCGGACGGAACGATCAGAGGGAGAGATTCCGCGGGGGACGCGGCGATTCTCTCCGGTGATACCCGGAAGGACGGATCCGCTGCCTCCCAATCGCTCACGGCGCTCGCGCACCACAGGGGGGTCCGCGTGCTCCTTTCCATCGGCGGGTGGGAGGATTCCGGCAACTTCCCCGCAGTCGCCGCCGATTCGTCATGCCGGATCCGGTTTGCCGCTTCCTGCACGGGGGCTATCAGGGAATACGGGTTCGACGGGATCGACATCGACTGGGAATTCCCGGGTCTTGCGGAGCACAACGGGACCCCCGCAGACGCCATGAATTTCGTGCGCCTCCTGCGGATACTCCGTCGCGCCCTTGAAGCCGAGGGACACAGGAACGGCCGGCACCTCCTCCTGACCGCCGCGCTCCCTGCAGACAGCAGCCGCGCCGAGGGGATGACGATCCGCGAGGCCGCGCCGCTCCTTGATTTCCTGAACGTGATGACGTACGACATGTACGGACCATGGGATGCAGAGGCCTACCACAACGCCCCCCTCTTCGCGGGACCCGGGGGGAACAGCGCAAGGACGGTGGACGGCGCGTTCCGGCTGTATACCGCAACGTTCGGGATCCCGGCGGCGAAGATCAACCTCGGCGTCCCGTTCTACGGGCACAGCTACACGGGATGCACGGAGCTGAACGGCCCGCACGGGCCTTCCGACACGGTGCACTTCCCCGGAGGAGGAGCGACATACAGCGCCATCGCGTCGCGCATGAAGGAATTCACGAAACACTGGGATGACCGGGCATCCGTCCCCTATCTCACGAGCAGCCCGTGGAACATGCTCGTGTCGTACGACGACGCCGAATCGGCAGCCGACAAGGCCCGCTACGTCGTCGACAGGGGCGCCCGGGGGCTCATCATCTGGGAAATCACCCAGGACTGTCTCCCGGACGGAACACATCCGCTTCTGGACGCCATCAACGGAGTGTTTCATGAAGCACACTGACCACGCCACCGACTGAGGAGCTGGACCATGCGGTACGGACACTTCGACGATGCGCACAGGGAATACGTCATTGAACGGCCCGACGTCCCGGTCTCGTGGACAAACTACCTCGGTGTGAAGGACATGTGCACGGTGATCTCGCACAATGCCGGGGGGTATTCATTCTACAAGACGGCGGAACATCACAGGATAACACGGTTCCGGCAGAACGGCGTGCCGCTGGACCGGCCGGGACACTACGTGTATATCCGGGACGACGAGACCGGCGAATACTGGTCGGTCTCCTGGCAGCCCGTGGGAAAGGATCTTTCGCGTGCGTCCTACGTCTGCCGGCACGGGCTTTCGTATTCGCGCTTCTCCTGCGACTACAGCGAGATCCACGCGGAGCAGACGCTCTTCATCCCGGTGGACGACGACGTCGAGCTCTGGGACGTGACGATTCGCAACGACGGGAAGCGGACCAGGGCCCTCAGCATCTTCAGTTACGTCGAATTCTCATTCCACCACATCGAAATCGACAACCAGAACCTCCAGATGTCGCTCTACGCCTCCGGGTCAAGCTTCGCCGACGGGATCATCGAATACGATTTCTTCTACGAGCCGTGGACGTTCCATTATTTTGCGTCGGACTTCCTGCCCGACAGCTACGATTGCGTCAGGGACAGTTTCCTGGGGAGTTACAGGACCGAGACCAACCCGGAGGCCGTGGAGCGGGGCAAATGCCTCAACTCGAGCGAGCTCGGGGGAAATCACTGCGGCGCTCTCCACAAGAGGATCAACCTCCGGTCGGGGGAGCAGGCAAGACTCCTGTTCATGCTCGGCGTCGGCCCCCGCGGCGCGGGGAAGGCGATGAAGGAAAAATACGCCGCCCCGGGGAAGGTCGATGCGGCATTCGCGCAGCTCGGTGAGTACTGGGAACGAAAGACGTCCGTCCTCCAGTGCCGGACGCCCAGCCAGGGGATGAACACGATGCTCAATACCTGGACGCTCCTCCAGGCGGAGACGTGCGTCGTCTGGTCGCGGTTCGCATCGTTCGTCGAGGTGGGAGGCAGGACCGGGCTCGGGTACAGGGACACCTCGCAGGACGTGATGGCGGTGGTCCACACCAATCCGTCGAAGTGCAGGGAGAGGATCGTCGAACTCCTTCACGGGCAGGTGAGCCGGGGATACGGCCTCCACCTGTTCGACCCGGAGGTCTTCAGGCCCCGGGACGAGAAGCTTCCCGGCGTGAAGCTTCCCACCGTGGTCCCGACGCCGAGCGCGGCGGATATCATCCACGGGCTGGAGGACACATGCTCGGACGACGCGCTCTGGATCGTGGCGACGATCTGCGAGTTCGTCAGGGAGACCGGAGACACATCGTTCTTCGATGCCGTCGTCCCGTTCGCGGACGCGGGTGAAGGAACGGTGTACGAGCACATGAAACGCGCCCTCGATTTTTCCGCGGAGCAGGTCGGCGCCACCGGCATCTGCAAGGGACTCCGGGCGGACTGGAACGACTGCCTGAACCTCGGAGGCGGGGAGAGCGCGATGGTCTCCTTCATGCACCACTGGGCCCTCCTGAATTTCATCGAAGCCGCGGAGCACCTCGGGAGGACCGGGGACGCCGATCGGTACAGGGCGCTGGCCGCAAAGGTGAAAGCCGCGTGCGAGCGGGAACTCTGGGACGGCGGCTGGTACATACGGGGGATCACCCGGAAAGGAATAAAGATCGGGTCGCATGCAAACAGCGAGGGGAAGGTCTTCCTCGAGAGCAACAGCTGGGCGGTCCTCTCGGACGTCGCCCCGAAAGAGCGGGGGATGAAATGCATGGACGCGGTGTACGATCACCTCTCCTCGCCATACGGCATACATCTCGTCTGGCCGACGTTCACGAAGCCGGACGACGACATCGGGTATGTGACGCGCGTCTACCGCGGAATCAAGGAAAACGGCGCCATCTTCAGCCACCCCAACCCCTGGGCCGTCGTTGCGGAATGCAAGCTGGGGCGCGGTGAGCGAGCGATGGAGTATTACGACGCACTCCTCCCCTACAATGAGAACGACCGCATCGAAGTCCGGGAGGCCGAACCGTATTCCTACTGCCAGTTCATCATGGGGAAGGATCACACCGCGTACGGCCGGGCCAGGCATCCCTGGCTGACGGGGAGCGGCGGCTGGGCGTATTTCGCTGCAACGCAATGGATCCTCGGCATACGGCCGGGCTATGACGGTCTCACGGTCGACCCCTGCATACCGGGGGCATGGGCGGGATTCGAGGTCGTACGGAAGTGGCGGGGCGCGACATACAGGATCAGCGTCAGGAACCCGGCACACGTGCGGAAGGGGGTGAAGAGCGTCCTCCTCGACGGCAGGAACGCCTCGCTACCGGTACCGGCGCAGCCCGCAGGGACGACACACGACGTCATCGTCACCATGGGATAGCCGTTCGGAGAGAAACCGACGACAACGCCCCCGGCGCGACAGCCCCGGGGGCGTTTTACGTTTCGGGAGGAGGGGACACTCCGCTCAAAGGTAGCTGAGCCACGGATTGTGACGCCGCCTCTTGACGGCCGCGAACCAGCGGCACGCAGGATAGAGCATAAGGACGGTCGCAGCCCAGAACGCATAGACGGCGGGAAGTCCGAACCCCCACGCGGGATCAGGAGGAGAGAAGAACGGTGCGACAAGAAGAAACCTGACATTGAGGCCCATGACGGCGGCCGTCCCGACGGCCAGGAGATGAATCAGATAGATGTGAAGGATATAATAGAACATCGGGACGCGGCCGTAGACGAGAAAGAACCCGGCCGCCTTCCCCTTCCATTTTTCGAGCAGGGGAAGAATCGCGATGGCAGGCCCCAGCGTCATCGCAAGGTAGAGGAGAGAAGGGGGATACTTCAGGCAGTTGAGGAACGAGATAACCGTCAGTCCCGCCGTCGCCTGCGGGCTCCACGGGGTCGGATCGCCGTACAGGTTGAATGCACGGAGGAGCGCGAAGAGAACGATGAGCCCGCCTCCAAGCGACAGGAGCGCCCGTGTTCTCCGTTTCCGTTCCATCGTGATTATCTCGCCGAAGGCAAACCCCGCGGCCATAACGCCGATCCACGGTATGAGGGGATAGGCGATCACGAAGACCCGGCCGGGTGCGTAGACGACAGGGCCGAACACGTGAAGGACCTGCCAGGGCCATCCGAATATGCCGAGCGTCCCCGGGTCGACGCCGTCGAACATGTTGTGCAGGGCAATCATCAGGACGCCGAACGTCCCGACGACACGCGAGGGGAGGTACACGAGCGCAGAGAGGGTAATCATCGACCACCCGATCGCCCAGATCACCTGCACGAAGGGGATAGTGTAACTCAGATTGAACTCCCACGCAAGCCGCACGACGGTGAGCTCAAGGAACACGAGCCAGAGGCCGCGCGTCAGGAGAAATTTCGAAAGGGCCGGCCGCGTTTTCCCCCGGGAGAGCGACAGGTACGCGCCCGTCCCCGCGAGGAATATGAAGACCGGGGCGCAGAAATGAGTTATCAAACGGGTCAGGGCGAGGGGGATCGTCGTCTGCGAGAGGTCGAGAGGATCGAACCGGGCGTCCGTAAAATAGTCCCGCACATGGTCGAGCGCCATAACGACCATGACAAGCCCGCGGAGGAGATCAATTGAATCGAGTCGTTCACGAGGGGGGCTTCCGGGGTTCTCCTGCGGTACCGGGACCGGTTGCTCCACCCTGGAAGTCGGGTGAGGAGCCGTTGCAATGACATCGCTGCTCCGAGGCGACGAACCGATCCTCATAGGACCTCCAGGCATGGTTGGGAAGGAACGGACCGAACGGTCTTAGATACGAATTCGGGGATTCAGGCGCAAGCAGGACGATCTAGGAGCACAGGTGCGCCATGAATTTCCTCTTGGCGACGGGGAGGAGCGTCTCAACAAACGGAAAATCGATGTCGATTTCGGAGATATACGTGGCAGGATTCGGGAGATCCCTGTATTTCCTGATGAGCTCGAGCTTCAGGGTTTCAGGAGGACGCCGAACCGACCCCTCTTCCACCGAACCCATCTCCCTGGTTTTCAGTGACCGGTACTTTTCTTTTGAGTCGGAGAAGATCGTAACCTCATAGCGGAGAATGTGCACAACGGCTTCTTTCGGGTCGGGGACGAACCAGTACCCTTCCTCCCTGTAGGACGGGACAATTCCCACTTCTTCGATGTTGATATGCTTCTCGACAAAATCATACAACCCGGCCCCCTCCTCAACCAGACGGCGGACAAGCGGGAGGACCCACGCCACGAGCTCCATGATCTTTGTGAACTCCGGCGTGTCGCCGCCTGCCGGCTCGTAGACGAGATGAACGTGGTCCGGGTCAATGTCCTTCAGCCGCTGGGGGAGCTTACGGGCCATTCCGTCGCGGCTTGATTGAAGATCTTCGAGCTCACCGACAAAACTCACAAGCTCGGCCAGCCATGGATAAAGCCGGTTCCGGGAGAACTGCTCCCGTCTCTCCTTTAATGCCTGCAGGATCCGGTACTGATTGAGTTCAGCGTCCGTCGGCCCCGCCAGAATGGACTCCAGAGTGAGCTTCTCCATCGTTCCCCCTCCCCTGTTAACGATCCCCTCTACAGGTAATCACAAATCCCGTGCCCGCAGAGTTCCCGTGGGGATCCGGGGGAGCTCCGGCGGCTAAAGCAGGTGCTGGCAGCAGACGGATGAGAGTGCCAGGTTATGATACAGATGGGACTTACGGGTGCATGAGGCAGCACGGAAGAGTCCGGGGGGGGAATTTTTCTGACATTTGCCGAGGTGTCCCGGAGGTGAAATAATGACTCATTTAACGTACATGTGTACGGAAAATTTCCGCCGAATAGAGCGTTTGTAGAGAGAAGTGCCAGAGCGCAATGAGAGTATGAACGAGACACCGACAGAGAACGGCAGGAACAAAAAAAATCCCCGCCGGATGAGGGCGGGGACTTGTAAAATAAATCTGGCAACGACCTACTCTCCCACACGTTCACACGAGTAGTACCATCGGCGCTGGAGGGCTTAACTGCCGAGTTCGGAATGGGATCGGGTGTGACACCTCCGCAATAGTCACCAGAATTTTAAAATTCGGGAAGAGTGTTCCGACATCCTGAGCGCTTGTTCCATACATCTTATTGATGCACCCGAAGTATCGGGAACAATAAGAATAATGGTTAAGTCGCACGACCTATTAGTACCACTCGACTGAGCTCATTACTGAGCGTACATCTGTGGCCTATCAACCTCGTCATCTCCGAGGGGTCTTTAGGGGCTTGCGCCCGGGATACCTCATCTTGAAGTGGGTTTCGCACTTAGATGCTTTCAGCGCTTATCCCATCCGGACATGGCTACCCTGCGTTTGCCACTGGCGTGACAACAGGTACACCGTAGGTCCGTTCACTGCGGTCCTCTCGTACTAACAGCGACGCTTCTCAAGTATCCTTCGCCCGCATAGGATAGGGACCGAACTGTCTCACGCATGTTTATTCCACCATTTCTGGCGGCATGGACTATACCATCATCCTCTTCCTGCTGAAGAGGCGGTCGGCGTCTTAGCCATCCCATGCTTCGGGATGACTCTCATCCTTTCGGAATCAGTCTCTACGGGGGCAATGTACTGACGTCGCTCCAAAAATTTCTGAACTTCCGTTGAATTGATGGTTCGTTTCTTCGAATAGTTCAGGTCTTTGAAGCGATCGACCATCCGGCAGACTTCAAGAAAAGTATCTGCATCAGATGACTGACGAAGTCTCTCGAGTATCTTAACGCCCAGGGCGACCTGTTCGCGTTTCAACCGAACATACGCCTCGAGCATCAGCAGAATGCTCCAAACTTCATCAGGCTCGACAATCGTATAGTCGCTGATTCCTGTCTTGCGGTGACGGATGTAACCTTTCTTGAATATTCCATGCAGCCATTCAAGAATCTCAGCCTTTTCCGTCTTCTGATAGAAGGCAATCGAACATCTCACTTGAAAACCGTAGAGATAATCGTTTCTTCGTACCAGTTGAAAAAAGACCGAACCATCACCGTCCAAGAACCCTGCGATATAGGCAAGGATTGTCGGGTCCATCTATACACGCCTTCCCTCGGTATTACCCTTTTCTCCGTTCGACGAGAATGAGGGCTTCACCGATATGAGCCAACTTTATTTTTCCAGAGATTACTCTCTGGCAACGCAGTGTTGTCTACGTTCTGAACCCAGCTCACGTACCACTTTAATTGGCGAACAGCCAAACCCTTGGGACCTTCTCCAGCCCCAGGATGTGATGAGCCGACATCGAGGTGCCAAACCTCGCCGTCGATATGAACTCTTGGGCGAGATCAGCCTGTTATCCCCGGAGTAGCTTTTATCCTTTGAGCGATGGCACTTCCACGTGCAACCATCGGATCACTAAGTCCTGCTTTCGCACCTGCTCGACTTGTAGGTCTCGCAGTTAAGCTCCCTTATGCCTTTACACTCGACGCATGATTACCAACCATGCTGAGGGAACCATTGAGAGCCTCCGTTACAATTTAGGCATTCGTGTTTTCCTGTCTGAGGGAATTTTGTAGCGCATCGACGCGATGACGAAAGGATCCACGACCTTCCGGAACTTTTCAAAAGATTTTCCGGACACGTACACCTGGAAACCTTCTTTCTGCCTGCGCACACTGGCTTCGAGGTCGAAGCCGGCACACAGCGCGTCGCGAAGCCGCTCTACATCATTCAGGACAAAACCCTGCGTGTTGAACAACACGCCTTTTGATTCACGCGATTTGACCGATCCGTCATCCATGAACCAGTACGCAATGCTGCGTGCTGACAGGAAATGGTGGATCAGCTTTGGAACGCATTTGCGGCCGCCGTCGGTGAATTGATGAGCGTAGAAGCGAAATGCTTCGTGGCTCACCGTTTGAAACCACACGTTGTCATGCGTGGCGTCAAGTTTCGCCTGCGGTGGAGTGAGGGTCCACTCTTTGAATATACCGTACAGGTGTTCTGCGTACAGCGCCTGTTTCGCGCCGTATTCGAACTTCACCCTGTAGGTTCTGCCGCGGTTTTGCGTTTCGAGGTGCGCGTCACCCAGGAGCAGCCCGACGAGCGTGCTGCGCTGCACGTCGGTCAGCTTGAGCGATGACTTCCGCTCCTCAATTGCGCGTGAATGCATTGTTTGTCCGTCAGACTGGAATCCTGCCGCTTGTGCGCGACAGGCCTTCGTATCGCTACGAAGATCAGACTATATCACTTCCGCCGCGGTGTCCTGCGTCGGAATCCGGCGTATAGTCGTTGAGGGGTCCGCGTGTCGCGGACTTCCCTGCTGATTGTCCGCACCGCTGGATGTTTTACTCTTGTACGAACGAGTCCCAGCGGATACTGCACCACATGACCGTCCCGGACGGAGATTCCAGGACATGCCTGTGAACGGATGTTCCAGCATACAGCCAGATGTTGGTCCCGATGTTGCCATCGGGAAGCCCCAGATTTTTATCGCGGTCGAGGCGACCGCCCCAGTCAAACTACCCGCCTAACACGGTCCCTCTGCCGGATTACGGCAGGAGGTTAGAATTCAAACAGAACAAGGGTGGTATTTCACTGGTGACTCCACCGAGGCTAGCGCCCCGGCTTCAATGTCTCCCACCTATGCTACACATGTTTTGCCCGAACCCAATGCTAAGGTATAGTAAAGCTTCACGGGGTCTTTCCGTCCATATGCGGGTAACCGGCGTCTTCACCGGTACCACAAGTTCACCGAGCCCATGGTCGAGACAGTGACCAAATCGTTACACCATTCGTGCAGGTCGGAACTTACCCGACAAGGAATTTCGCTCACTTGATTTCGCATGCTTTCGCAGGCGAGTGGACTTTATCTTTGTCCTGCTTTCTCCTCGATCTCTTTCAGCACTTGCTCCGCGCGCGGCTTCTCGCCGCGGTTCATTGTCGATGCAGTCTCGATGATCTTCTTCAGACCATCAGGACTGGTGTGGAGTCCTTCTTTCATCCACCGGACGATACGAGCGAACTTTTTGAAGTCCGCGTTTTTTTTCGTCTTGAGCGGATGTTTCTCGAAGAATTCCACCACCTCCACCAGCGCATCGATCTTTTTGATCCGCAACTCGAACCGGTCATCGTGGTTCCGGCGAACAACGCCGGCCCTGAAAAACCGTTTGAGCGCGTGGAGTACCTGGAGATCTCTTTCATGCTGGACGATGCGAAACTCCGGAAGGACCTGATGTCCCACCGTCATCTCGGGGTGAGGGTTGATGCCGACGTAAAAACAGCCTTCGCCGTCGACGAATCCCACCACCCAATCGGCCGCGAGCTCCATGAATTTGATTCCAGGTATGTGCAAAAGTGAAAGGAAGAAGCTAGGACACTCAGCGTACAGTCTCTGAGGATCCCCCGTTGGTGACGGGGTTTCCTGCGGATTATCCAATCTCCGCCATTTTTACTGCCCGCGGAGTGCGGACGAGTAGGCGGAGCTCTCAGGACGTTCCCGCATATAGCTGAGGATTGCCCCCGGTATCTCTACCGGGGCAGGCAGCTTGAAGTACTACCTTAGGACCGTTATAGTTACGGCCGCCGTTTACCGGGGCTTCGGTTCAAAGCTTTGCCTTGCGGCTGACCTCTCTCCTTAACCTTCCGGCACCGGGCAGGTGTCACACCCTATACGTCGTCTTTACGACTTAGCAGAGTGATGTGTTTTTGTTAAACAGTCGCTTGGCCCGTTTCACTGCGATCCCGATGCGCCCCGGGGAGTAAATCCCCTCACGCAACGGGACACCCTTTATTCCGAAGTTACAGGGTCAGTTTGCCGAGTTCCTTGACCATGGCTCACTCGAGCACCTTAGGACATTCATCCTCATCTACCTGTGTCGGTTTGCGGTACGGACTGTCTGCATTCTCCCGTGCGAGGTTTTTCTTGGCAGCTTGATTAGAACCAGTTTGTGGGCTTGCGCCCTCCCGTTCGGCTCTCGGAGATAACTCCCGGGCGGATTTGCCTACCCGAGACCCCTACCACCTTAGACCGTCTATTCCAACAGACGGCTGGTCTTCACTCCTGCGTCACCCCTCACAGTCAAACGACTGCAAACAGGTACGGGAATATTCAACCCGTTTTCCATCGCTTACGCCGTTTGGCCTCAGCTTAGGACCCGACTAACCCTGAGACGATTAACGTTGCTCAGGAAACCTTAGATTTTCGGTGTGCAGCTTTCTCAGCTGCATTATCGTTACTTATGCCTACATCTGCATTTCTCTGCGCTCGAGCATGCGTCGCCGCACACCTTCGCCCGAAGGCCCGCGTTCACCGCGGTCGCACAGAGAATGCTCCTCTACCACAATCCGCTTGCGCGGATGTCCACTGCTTCGGTACAAGGTTTAGTCCCGAGAATTATCGACGCTGGGTCGCTTGACTAGTGAGCTATTACGCACTCTTTAAATGAATGGCTGCTTCTAAGCCAACATCCTAGTTGTCTATGCAACCCAACATCCTTTGTCTGTTAACCTTGATTTGGGGACCTTAGCAGGTGGTCTGGGTTATTCCCCTCTCGGCGTCGAAGCTTATCCCCCGTCGCCTGACTCCCAGGAAACATGTCAACGGAATTCGGAGTTTGTCTGGGTTTGGTATCGTTGTGACGACCCTAGCCCAATCAGTGCTCTACCTCCGCGACACTCTTACCTGAGGCTAGCCCTAAAGCTATTTCGAGGAGTACGAGCTATCTCCGGGTTCGATTAGCTTTTCACTCCTACCCACAACTCATCCGAGAAGTTTTCAACCCTCATCAGTTCGGACCTCCATGAGGTTTTACCCTCACTTCATCCTGGTCATGGGTAGATCACCCGGTTTCGCGTATACCGCACGATACTGTGGCGCCCTATTCAGACTCGCTTTCGCTACGGCTACGTCTCTTGAGAGACTTAACCTTGCATCGTACGAGTAACTCGTAGGCTCATTAAGCAAAAGGCACGCAGTCACTCTCACGGCCGTGCAAGCACGACCGCAATCGCTCCTACCGTTTGTAAGCATGCGGTTTCAGGTACTATTTCACCCTCCTGTTAGGAGTGCTTTTCACCTTTCCCTCACGGTACTTGTTCACTATCGGTCACTGGAGAGTTTTTAGCCTTGCGAGATGGTTCTCGCTGATTCGCACAGACTTCCACTTATTCCGTGCTACTTGGGAACGCTCACCAGGGAGCCACACTGTTTTCGCCTACGGGACTTTCACCTCCTGTGGTTCTTCTTTCCAAAAGATTCGGCTAACACTGTGGTTTCTTACTCCCCGACCTCCACGCAAATTGGTCTGCAAGCGCCCCACAACACCACCGACACAACGGTTGCGTCCTTTACTGTGTCAGATGGTTTAGGCTCTTTCCTTTTCGCTCGTCACTACTCGGGAAATCGTTATTACTTTTTCTTCCTAGGGGTACTGAGATATTTCAATTCCCCCCGTTCGCTCTGCCGCGCCTATGAATTCAGCGCGGAGTTACGCCATATTACTGGCGTAGAGTTGCCTCATTCGGAAATCGCCGGGTCAAAGGTTGTTTCCACCTATCCGACGCTTATCGCAGGTAACCACGTCCTTCATCGCCTTCCAGTGCCAAGGCATCCACCGCATGCTCTTAGTAACTTAACCAAAAATCCTTATTGATCCAGATAGTCCTTCAGGTGCATCAATAAGTATATGGAACTTAAGACACATACATAGATCTTGGCGATCTACTTGTAATTGGATGTCAGTCGTCAGATCCGGCACGTTTGTTCGCCCTGCCTGCGCAGGACAACTACAGGCGCCGTACTGACTGCACTCTTCCCGTTTGTCAAAGAACAATTGAATCAGAATCTCGTGGAGCCGAGGGGAATCGAACCCCTGACATTGGCGCCGAAGGCGTCACGCTCTCCCAACTGAGAACAGATCCGGAGAATCGTACGAATGAAAACTGCTGCAGAAATATCCAGGTGTTGAGGACCCCGTGGAGCTGATGGGGATCGAACCCCTGACCTTGGCGCTGCAAGCGCCACGCTTTCTCTGGTTCAGAGCAGCATCACCAACTGTGGAGCTGAGGGGGATCGAACCCCTGACCTTGGCGCTGCAAGCGCCACGCTTTCCCACTACAGAGCACTGGTGGAGCTAACCGGGATCGAACCGGTAACCTTGGCGCCGAAGGCGCCACGCTCTCCCCGATCCGAGCAATGTCACCAACTGTGGAGCTGAGGGGGATCGAACCCCTGACCTTGTGGTTGCAAACCACACGCTCTCCCAGCTGAGCTACAGCCCCGGTAGAACGTCTCACAAAATTGCGAGGAACTCGACCCTGACCTTGGCGCTCGAGCGCCACGCTCTCCCAGCTGAGCTACAGCCCCGTAACTCCGGTCATGCGCTCCCGATAAACACTGTGGGCCTGAGTAGAGTTGAACTACTGACCTCACGCTTATCAGGCGTGCGCTCTAACCACCTGAGCTACAGGCCCAGACCAGATGGGTAAACAAAAGTGTGCACAGCCACAGAGGAGAATCTTAACCGAGCTTTAATGTAAGTTGTCATCGGCCGCCTTGCGACGGTCAGATAACTCCTTAGAAAGGAGGTGATCCAGCCGCACCTTCCGATACGGCTACCTTGTTACGACTTAGCCCCAGTCACTGGTCTTACCTTAGACGCCTGCCCCCCTTGCGGGTTGGCGCAGCGGTTTCGGGTACTCCCAGCTTCCATGGCTTGACGGGCGGTGTGTACAAGGCCCGGGAACGTATTCACCGCGCCGTGCTGATGCGCGATTACTAGCAATTCCAGCTTCATGGAGTCGAGTTGCAGACTCCAATCCGAACTGAGACCACTTTTTTGGGATTAGCTTCGCCTCGCGGCTCTGCAGCCCTTTGTAGTGGCCATTGTAGCACGTGTGTGGCCCCGGATGTAAGGGCCATGAGGACTTGACGTCATCCCCACCTTCCTCGCTACTTGCGTAGGCAGTCCACTTAGAGTGCCCAGCATTACCTGATGGCAACTAAGTGCAGGGGTTGCGCTCGTTGCGGGACTTAACCCAACACCTCACGGCACGAGCTGACGACAGCCATGCAGCACCTGTACCAGCGTGTATTGCTACAAGACCGACTTTCATCGGTTGTCGCTGGCCTTTCAAATCCGGGTAAGGTTCTTCGCGTTGCATCGAATTGAACCACATGCTCCACTGCTTGTGCGGGCCCCCGTCAATTCCTTTGAGTTTCAACCTTGCGATCGTACTCCCCAGGTGGGGTACTTAATGCGTTAGCTTTGGCACTGAACCTTGCGGCCCAGCACCTAGTACCCATCGTTTAAGGCGTGGACTACCAGGGTATCTAATCCTGTTTGCTCCCCACGCTTTCGCGCCTCAGTGTCAGTTACGGACCAGGAGACCGCCTTCGCTACCGGTGTTCTTCATGATATCTACACATTTCACCGCTACACCATGAATTCCATCTCCCTCTGCCGTACTCAAGAACTTCAGTATCGAAGGCAGTTCTGCAGTTAAGCTGCAGGCTTTCACCACCGACTTAAAGTTCCACCTACACGCCCTTTACACCCAGTAATTCCGGACAACGCTCGGATCCTACGTATTACCGCGGCTGCTGGCACGTAGTTAGCCGATCCTTATTCGCAGGGTACGGTCAATGGCACCCGAAGGCACCACATTCATCCCCTGCAAAAGAAGTTTACATCCTAACGGACTTCATCCTTCACGCGGCGTCGCTGCGTCAGCCTTTCGGCCATTGCGCAATATTCCTCACTGCTGCCTCCCGTAGGAGTCTGGACCGTGTCTCAGTTCCAGTGTGGCTGATCATCCTCTCAGACCAGCTACCCATCGAAGGCTTGGTGGGCCGTTACCTCACCAACTACCTAATGGGGCGCAGGCTCATCAATAGGCGCCCTTGCGGGCCTTTAACAACTGTCACCATGCGGTGCCGCTGCATTATCGGGTATTAGCCTCGATTTCTCGAGGTTGTCCCCGTCCTAAAGGCAGATTGCCTACGTGTTACTCACCCGTGCGCCACTTTACTCAGGATATTGCTACCCTTTTCTCGTAGACTTGCATGTGTTAAGCACGCCGCCAGCGTTCGTCCTGAGCCAGGATCAAACTCTCCGTTGTAGTTTTTT
>Ga0075017_100000298_pt1 | contig 26287 bp, 21 predicted proteins | sample AleBraG_ABR_2012_FD_71475 | JGI IMG/M metagenome (GOLD analysis project Ga0075017, IMG submission 71475) | Freshwater sediment microbial communities in response to fracking from Pennsylvania, USA - Alex Branch Run_MetaG_ABR_2012 | ecosystem: Environmental > Aquatic > Freshwater > Creek >... | reverse complement strand
GTTCGCATTGTGGAGCGGACTGCGCTCCGGTCGAATCACTTTCTCGTAAACCCTTTGTTATGAATCGCTTTGATCTCACTTTCTGACGAGAAATGGCCTCAATCGTGCTGATTCCTGAGGTAGGAAGTGGTCCCGTCTCTTAAAAGGGTTCAGTGGATTTGGTAGGGTGGAAGGTAGTAGAGGCAGCGGCTACGGGCTAGAGGACATCTGACTCAGCATGGCTCCCCAAGAAGAACACATTCCGTTCTCCCAGTTGCCGCCGTATCAGGCGCCGTGGTGGCAAGCAGGATTGGGTTTGGGGCTGCAGATCCTGGCCTTAGCCGTTGTGTTTTTCTACGGCATCCTGCGGCCGGTTATTTTCGAGCCGCCCTATCACCGGTACAACACCATTGCGTTGGTGGAACCGGAGCCGATCGTTAATCATGAGCCGCAACCGATCCGAAAGATCGTGATTCCGCAGCCGCAGGTGGTGCTGAAGGAACCGCCGCCGGATTCGCTGCGCATGCCGGCATTGCCGAAACCGAAGTCGGTGCAGCCGGAAGAAAAAGCTCCGACAATTCAAGCCGCCGAGAAGACGCCGGTGCTGGCGCCGGTACAGCCGACGATTCCGCGACAACTGGTGCGGACGAACGTGTTTTCGACCGGGAGTTCAGCTCCGGCAACCATTGCGAAGGCGCCGGACAAGGTGCAGACGGGCGGGTTTGGAGATCCGAATGGCGTGCCTTCGCGCGACAATGACCGAAGCCACGCGGTGAACATCGCGCGGACAGGATCGTTCGATCTGCCCGGCGGGCCGGGTTACGGCAATGGAACGGGTGGGAGCAAGGGAGCGCGGGGCGTGGTCGCCAGCGCGGGGTTTGGCAACGGAGTGGCGATTGGCGATGGGACGTCCAATGTCTCAGCCACGCGGGGCACGGGCGTGCAGAAGGCGGGGTTTGGGGATGCGGAAACGGTTGCCCCGAGCGCCAAGCATCGCGAAGCGCCAGTCGCGGCGCCGATGACGGCGGCAGAGATTCTCTACAAGCCTACGCCGGTATACACAGAAGAAGCACGCAAACTGAAGGTTGAAGGCGAAGTTCTGGTGGAAGTTGTATTCGAGGCGAGCGGGCACGTGCGCGTTTTGCGGGTGGTGCGTGGACTCGGGCACGGACTGGACGAAGCGGCGGTCAAGGCCGCGGAACAGATTCGCTTCAAGCCAGCGCTGCGCGAAGGTCAACCGGCGGACTCGACTGCTATACTCCATATCATCTTCCAAATGGCATAAGGAAAAGGTTCAGAGGAAAACTATGCGAACGCTGCAAATCGCGGCTTTGCTGGTGGCCCTGATGGGTGCGGCTGTCGCGCAGAGCGCTTCTCCGGCGACACCAGCAGCTCCTAGCAATGCTACCGGCTCTGCGACATCATCAACCGCACAAGAGAATGCTCCACCAGCGGCCAATCCCGCCTCCGGGCCAGCCACGACGCCAGTGCCTGCGTCGCAGGTAGCGCCGCCACCCACCAGCCAACCCGCGGTAACGACTCCGGCACCGCCTTCGATTTCGTTTGATCAGGTGGTCGACCTCATGGTGGACCGCGAAACGAGGTTCGTGCAACGGATGCGCAATATGCATCCTCTGGTAGAGACCTATATTCAGAACGTCAAGCCGGACCTGGATCTGGGAGCGGTACCTGTCAGCGACCAGTATTTTCTGGGCCGGCTGGACTTGGTCCAGGGAACGAAAGATGTTCCCTTTACGTCGCAGCCTGGCTTGTGGCACCGCACGGTGGACAAGCTGACGAGCATCTACTCGCTGAAATTTCTGCCTCTTGGGTTTGCACAGATGGTGATGCTGGACACGGATTTCGACAGGCGCGCCTACAATTTCGCTTACGTGCGGCGAGAATTTCTGGGCGAGGTACGGTGTCTTGTGATCGACATCCAGCCGAAGGAAGGCTCGGGCAACGGGCGTTTTCTGGGGCGGGTGTGGGTAGAAGACCAAGACTACAACGTGGTGCGGTTTAATGGCACGTACTATCCGGCACCGCGCTTCAACTACTACCTGCACTTCGACAGCTGGCGGCTGAACCTGCAGCCAAACGTGTGGTTGCCGGCTTACATCTACAGCGAAGAATCGGATTTGAAGTACCGGCTGGGCCACAAGCTGCAGTTCAAGGCGCAAACCCGGTTGTGGGGCTATGACATTTCGGGATTGGCGCACAATTCAGAGTTCACTGATATCCAGGTGGACTCGCCCGCGGACAGCGTGAAAGACAAGAGCGCGGCGGCGCAAGATGCGTCCCCGCTGCAGAGCCAGCGAGCGTGGGAGCGGCAAGCAGAAGAGAACGCGGTGGACCGGTTGCAGCGCATTGGATTGCTGGCGCCTCCCGGAGAAGTCGACAAGGTGCTGGAGACGGTAGTCAACAATCTGGAGGTTACCAATAACCTGGACGTGGAGCCGGAAGTGCATTGCCGGGTATTGCTGACGACGCCGCTCGAGTCGTTCACAATCGGGCACACGATCATCATCAGCCGCGGGTTGATTGACACGCTGCCGGATGAGGCTTCGCTGGCCATGGTGCTCTCGCATGAACTAGGGCACATCGTGCTTGGCCACAAACTAGATACAAAGCTGGCATTCAACGACCGCATGTTTTTCCCGGACGAGAAGACGTTCGAGCGCATGGACTTTTCGCGAGACTCGCGGGAAGAGACGGCGGCGGACCAGAAAGCCGTGGAGATGCTGCAGAAGTCGCCCTATAAGGACAAGCTGGCGACACCGGGTTTGTATCTGAGGATGATCCAAGAGCGCTCGGGGCAGCTCACAGCTTTGATTCGGCCGCACATGGGGAACAGCCTGAAAGAGGGGAGCGGCTTTCGCATGACGGCGCTGGTGAATAGCGCACCGGCATTGGATTTGAAAAAGATCGATCAGATCGCAGCTCTGCCGCTGGGCGGGCGCGTCAAGGTGAACCCTTGGACTAATCGGGTGGAGTTGGTGAAATCGAAACCGGCGGCGATTACGTCTGCGGCAGACAAGATGCCGCTCGAAGTGACACCAGTCTTCCCTTACCTGTCACGGTTTGGCAGCACGCCGGCCAAGTCGGCGGAGTTGGCGAAACCGGCGGCGCAGGTGCAGTAGGTCAGCGATCATAACGGAATGATGTGTGGTGCAGGCCCTATTGCGCCCTGGCGGGGCTGGCGCCCGCGTTCCATGCTGCCCAGCGCTAAGGGGCTGGGCTTCATGAAGGCCGACCGGCGGGCTGGTGCCGTCGATGACACACCTAAAAAGAAAAGCCGGGGCCGCCCCAAGGGGAGCGCCTCGGCCTGAGCTTGGAAATCCAACGGGGAGCCGGGTCGTCAGCTAATTGCCGAGCGAGCTGCCAACACTGCTGAACACGGTGTTTGCGTTGGTGCCGATCAGACGGACCGTGCCGATCACGATGACGAGAATGACTGCCAGCATGACCGCGTATTCCGCGATATCCTGCCCCTGTTCGTCGTTCCAAATCTTAAGCAGCAACTGTTTCACGTTCTCTCCTTCGCCATCCATGGATTCCCCACGCATGGCTACCAACCATCTACCTGAAGAGAGCCTGCAAGACTTCAGGTGATGTTAAGCGATTGATAACACGATACCAATGGCAAGTCAGTGCCGTACATGGCACGAAGGTGCTAAGGCAGTTAAACTCCCTATCTTTCAATAACTTGCACAGACCTTATCTACGTAATTGTGGCCAGGGGCAAGGACTGGTTCACGGCAAACAGAGCCAGTTCCAGCCGGGTCGAAACCCCCAGTTTGTCGAAAATATTGCTCAGGTGGTGCTTGACGGTGTCTTCGCTGATCTTGAAGTGGGCGGCGATTTCCTTGTTGGCAAAGCCGGCGACGACAGCGGAGACGATTTCGAGCTCGCGCGGAGTCAGGCCAAACTTCTTCTGCTTCGCTTCCTGCGCGGTGGAGTGGACAAGACCGCGGAGATATAGCACTAGATTCGAGACGGGCTCGCGGCCGACCCAGTACTCGCCAGCCATGACGGTGCGGATGGCGCGCATGAGGAGCTGAGTGGCGGAGTCTTTGAGGACGACACCGCGGGCGCCGAGTTGCAAGGCTTCAACGATCTGGTGCTTTTCGGCAGCGGCCGTGAGCAGGATGATGCGTAAGGGACCGGAACCTTCGCCCGAACTCAACTCCTTGAGGGCCTCGAGGCCTGGCATGCGCGGCATGGCGAGATCGAGCAGGAGAAGATCGGGGCGAAGTTGACGAGCCTGCTTGATGGCATCGGCGCCATCCGAGGCTTCACCAACAACTTTGAGGCCCGGTTCGGTCTCAAGCAAGCGGCGCAAGCCGTCGCGGAAGATGGGATGATCATCGGCAATGAGAATGCGAATCGAGAGAGGATTTTTATCCATGGTTGGGTTCCGGTGGCAGCAGGACGGTGACTTCGAGACGCGCCCCTTTGCCAGGATTCGATTCTACAGTGAGCTGGCCGTCAATCAAGCGGACGCGTTCCCGAATCACCAACGGACCCTGGCGGAGGGCTTCGAGCTCATCCTGGGAGAGGCGGCCAGAGAAGTCGAAACCCTTACCGTCGTCCTCGACAATGAGCTGGCAGTTGCCGTCCGACTCATCAAGCCGGATGACAACATTCGCCGCGCGGCTGTGCTTGCGGATATTGATTAGCGCCTCCTGAGCGATGCGCGCCAACTCACGACAAACCTTGGTTGGGACATGAACTTCACTGGCTATGGAGACGAAGGTCGCCTTGATCCCGGCCTCGCGCTGAAAGCGTTCGGCCTGGTCGGCGAGAAAGCCGGGCAGGCTGCGACCGTCGACGTCGCTCGACTTGACGTTCTGCATGAGGTCGCGAAGCTTAAGAGCCTCTTCGCGTAGAAGTTTCTGGAGGCGGTCCAGGTCGTTCGCAAACGGGTCACCCTTGGTCTCGGCTTGTCGGCGGAGGAGTTCAACCTGCATCTGGGAGGCGATGACGGATTGGATCGCGCCATCGTGGAGTTCGCGTGCCACGCGGGCCCGCTCGACGGCACCGGCGCGCTGACGCAAACGACGCAGGAGGAACACGTTGTAGACGGCGGGGCCGACTTGGCCCACTAGTTCCAGCATGAAACGGAGTTCCTCGGGCCGATTGGCGATGAGCGCGGGATCGAGGAGGAAGATGCGCCCGCGCCATTCTTTGCCAAAATCGAGACCGACGCAGGCGATCGAGGAAAATTCGTGGGCTTGGGCCAGGGGTGCAACGAAGCTGGAATCGGGATCGCGCAGGCGATTGCCATCGGCATCGAGGGCAGTGAACTTCCACGAACCCTGTGCGCGGGAGGCATGCCAGACGCGAGCCGGGGTGGGAAAGAAGTAACGATCATGGTCGGCGATTTCGCTGGGAAGCCAGGAAAAGTCCTTGGCGAGGTCGGAGCGTCCGAGAAAAATGCGATAGCTGTGTGTCTCCGCGGCGGCCAAGAAAGCCTGACGGGCACCGTACATGAGAAGCATTTCCTGGAGGATTTCGCGCAGCGTACCGCTCATGCCCGCTTCCACTCTGGCCTTGCCCAGAAGACGAGCCGTGAAAGCTTTTTCGGCGCGCATTTCCTTCTCCTGCTCGGCGAGATAGCCGAGAAGAAGAGCCATCACGAGCAAAGAGACGGCGCGTTCAAACAGGCGGCTGGCTTCAAGTTCAGGCGGCGTCGCCGCCATGACGTGCAACCGGGTGAGCGCGGCCGCGAGATAGATGGGTAGGGCAATCACCACAAAGGCCGTGATCAGCGTTTCCCAAAGGCCAAAGCGGTACGCCGCCGCCAGCAGTGCGAAAAAGAAGAACAGGAAGTAAGCGGTGGCCTGCTCCTGAGCAAAAGTGGCGAGCAAAACCGGCCAGAGGGTGTCGATGCCGTGTACGATCCAGCGAACCGAAGATGGAGGCGTTTCGCGATAGCGGAACAGGAACATCAGGAAGACGCTGGCAAGGAAGTAGCAGGCGAGCCCGGGTAAAGCAAAGCCGCTGCCACCATTGCCCGGCTGGAGCCACCGGGCAAACACGGTGACGAACGTCGCCATGGCAAGCCAGACGCGTGACGTGGCCAGCCAGCGTTCGACGCGCCGGGTTTCGCTGGGACTGACAGGGGCGCGCAAGCGCCACAGAAAACGACGCCGATTGAAACGATAGGCCAAACGGGTGCCGATGAGAAAAGTCACCGCTATTATGGCACTGCCAGGGGCAAGGCGGCGCAATCGAGGCAGTGAGGGTGCCAAATCGAGCACCGGTGGTCGGGTTTTCCGAAAAATGTGGAGTCGAGCGCTTTCGGATGCCGATCTCTCCGGTCGAGTCTCATGCGATGGTGCGTTTAAGTTGGCCGCAAGCGGCGTAGATGTCGCGGCCGCGCGGGCGCCGGATAAAAGTCGGAACGCCGGCCGCAATCAGGATTTTCTGAAAGCTCAGCACGCGGTCGGGGCAAGGGGTTTGAAAGGGCACGTCCGGGCCTGAGTTCCATGCGATCAGATTCACCTTGCAGCGGATATCGCGCAGGAGTTCAGCAACCTCGCGTGCGTTCTGGTCGGAATCATTCACACCATCGAGAACAACGTATTCGAACGTAAGGCGTTCGCGTGGGCGCAGGGGGAAGGCGCGGGCTACGTCAAGCAGCATGCTGAGGTTCCACTTGCGGTTCACCGGCATGATGCGCGAGCGCGTCTCATCATTCGAAGCGTTGAGCGAAATCGCCAGCTTGGGACGGATGGGCTCACTGCCAAATTCCACGAGGCGCGGAACAATGCCGGAGGTGGAAACGGTCATACGTGCTTCCGGAATGCGGACTCCTTCGACGAGCAGGCGCACGGCGCGCATGAAGTTGTCGTAGTTCAGGAAAGGCTCGCCCATCCCCATAAAGACGAGGTTGACGCGGTCCTCGGGCGGCGAGACACCCTGATCGCGGAGAACGGCGCAGATCTGGCCGACAATTTCGCCGGGCGCGAGATTTCTACGCAAGCCGAGCAGTGCGGTGAGGCAGAACTGGCAGTCCACAGCGCAGCCGACTTGACTGGAGACGCAGATGGTGGCGCGACGCCAGTTGTGGGATGAGGTAAAACCAGTCTCTTCTTCATCTCCCGCTTCGGTGCCGTCGCCGGCCTCGCCTCCGTCACCTTCGGACATCCAAACGGTCTCGACGCTTTGACCGTCGGGGAAGGCGATGAGATAGCGGATGGTGCCGTCACTGGAGGTAAATTTCTTTTCGATCTGCGGCTGGCCGATGCTGTAACCGCGCTCGGCCAGGCTAAGGCGGAGGTCCTGCGGGAGAGTGGTGATCTCGTCGAGTTGACTGACGCGCTGCTGATAGAGGGCATGGAAGAGCTGCTGGGCGCGGTAGGGCGGCTGCCCGATCTGCTGCATGAGCCCGGCAAGTTCGGACAAGCCGAGGCCCAATAGCGGATTGTGAAGCCGCGAAGGCATATACGCCTCGGGGAAGGCCCGTAAATTTATGGTTCTACACCGCTTGCGGCTTTCGCTGGCACAGGAGCCGCAGCCCACCGGCGTGTAGAATGGACTATACCGAATTTTAGCCTGTAGCGGAATTACTCAGTCTGGCGAGTCTCGTAATACTTATGCGCCATGAAGTTCGTTCCATCCATCGTCACGTCCTCGCGAACGGACTCACCGTCCTGACGGAGAAGATGTCCCATCTCCGCTCGGTGTCGATCGGGGTGTGGATCCGAACGGGATCGCGCGACGAGTCGGCGCAGTGGAATGGGATTTCGCATTTCATTGAGCACATGCTGTTTAAGGGGACGGCGCACCGTTCGGCCGAAGACATTGCGCGACAGGTGGATTCGATTGGCGGGAACCTGGATGCGTTTACGGCCAAGGAGTGCATTTGCTTCAGCGCCAAGGTGCTGGATGAGCACATGCCGACGGTCATGGAGATTGTGAGTGACCTGGTTCTGCATCCGGTGTTTGACGCGAAGGATATTGCACGGGAACGTGGCGTCATTGTCGAAGAGATCAAGATGGACCAGGACAACCCGGACTACCTGGTGCATGAGATTTTCACGGAGAACTTCTGGAAGGACCACGCGCTGGGAAAACCCATTCTGGGGACGCGAGAGACGGTGCGGGCGTTCGAGCGTCCGGTGGTGCATGGGTGCTGGGAAGAGCAGTTTGTGCCCAACAACATCGTGATCAGCGCGGCGGGGAATGTTGATCCGGACAAGTTTACGGAGTTGGTGGAAAAGCAGTTCCGGCAGATGAAGCCGGGGAAGAACGGAAACCACGGGGCGCCGCCAAAGATCGCGCCGCGGATTACCTTGCGCAACAAGAAGGCGCTGGAGCAGGTGCAGCTCTGTTTGGGAGTGCCGTCGTATCCGATCGCGCACGAACGGCGGTTCGTTTCTTACGTGTTGAATACGCTGCTCGGCGGCGGGATGAGTTCGCGGCTGTTTCAGAATATTCGCGAGAAGCAGGGGCTGGCGTATTCCATCTACAGCGATTTGAATCCGTATCGCGACACGGGATGCCTGGCGGTGTATGCGGGAACGTCGCGCGAGTCGGCATTGAAGGTGGTGGATTCGATCGTGGCGGAGTTCCGGAATCTGAAAGAAGTGCCAGTGCCTGCGGAGGAGCTACGGCGCGCGAAAGACCAACTCAAGGGCAGCCTGATGCTCAGCCTGGAATCGAGCATGGCGCGCATGTCGAACCTGGCGCGGCAGGAGATGTACTTCGACCGGTTCTACGATATGGATGAGACGATACGGTCCATTGAGCAAGTCACCGCGGAAGATTTGCAGGAACAGGCGCAAGAGTTCTTCCGCACGGAGCTGATCGCGGTGACGGTGCTGGGGAATTTGACGGGGTTGAAGTTGTCGCGGCAACAACTGGCGTGCTGAGACGGGCCCACACACACTAGAGATTGCCGTTACGGTAGCTATCCCTCAGTTAGTGTAATCGCCGGTTCTCAACAATCAATCTTGCTTGGCGTCCATCCAAGTAATGAAATGATTAGACTGCGATAGATGCTCGTGGCACTGCTGATTTTCGCATTGGTTGGCTGCTTGGGATTGTTCGCAGCGTTGCGGCCTGAGGCGTATGCTCGCTACCTTCTGGCGGAATCCCAACGCAAGGCACTGTCCGGGAACCTCAGGGCGCTTTCGCTTACAGGATGGTTGATTTTCTGTGGCTGCACGATTGTCGTCATAGCGATTCCCTTTCATAGCAAGTGGAATCTCTTGGCTCCTGTGTTTGGGCCGTTGTTCTTTTTTGTTTGCGCCGTGGCCTACATATGGTGGGGAGTTGGACTTCTTCGCAACCCCGAATCATTCCTCAAGCGAGCAGCCGAACCGTGGAGCCGCGTACCCCCGTGGGCTATCATGTGCTTTGGTTCACTGCTGCTGCTTGGCGCGGTCGGGTTCTTGTATGGCTTCGCGGTAGGAATCAAGGGTTTCTTGCGATAGTTGGCGAGAAATCGCCTTCTCACCAGTTAACGCTCCGAAGTGTCTGCTGAGAACCGACTGCCGCGCTGCACGTATGAACAGAGGATTAGGTTTTATGACTCTTCACTCACGGCGAGGTCGAACGCTTCACGCAAGAACGGAATGATCGTGCGTAGGTCCTCGGCGGTCCGGACAAGGGCGACGTGTGAGACGCGGTTGCCGCCCTGCCCGATTTTGATGAAGCACGGTGCGCCGGCCTTGCGACCGAGGTGAATCACAACGCGCAGCGCATCCCGCATTACCGTCAGGTCCGCAAAGATGCGTGTCGTCCGGAACAGCGCGTACCGGTTACGTGTCACTACCTCCACGTCGCCAAAGCCCCGTACGGTGGTCTCGAGCTTCCGGTAGAGATCGGTAAGTGCCGGTGGCCTACTTTTGAGCAAGGTAGCAGCGCTGCCGACCCCGCACGCGTGACGTTGATTAACCTGACGAAAGGTCCGATCACACCGCGGACATGCCCAACTCATGAAGGCTTTAATACCCAGCGAACGCACATCTGTCAAGGTTCGGCCTTCACAGGTGCAGTCTGACAGGCACGCGCTTGACAGCGATGTCCCGACACGCCCCGGCCTGACTACATCGTTGCGGAGTGCAAAGTACCCCTTCGTAGCCTGGTGACCCTCCAGGTAAGTGGCATGCAGTCCTGCCGAAAGCTCACGCCTCATCTGTGCGATCAGGCTGCCTGCGTACGCTCCAGTTGCAGGGCGCGCGGGAACAGCAAATTGTTCTCGAGATGAATGTGCTGGTGAAGGTCGGCTTCGAACTCCTGCAGCTCACAGTAGACGAGTTGGAACGATGTGCAGGCGTCGGCGGGGACCTGGTAGTTCTGGCTCGCCTGGCGCATGGAGCGGAGGGCGGAGCCGGCGCTGTCGTGCTCCATCATCATCATGCGGATCGGGTTTTGCACGGTGCCGAAACAGGACTCGGCCGGTGGTTCCTTCGTCTGCTGCGCTCGTTCCATGTTCTCGACGTAGGGGAACAGGATGTTCTCTTCCTTCATGAGGTGCATGTTCAGCTCCTCACCGAGGGCGTGGAAGACGGATTGGATTTGCCGCAGTTCGGGATGGTTCTCGCCATGCTTGCCGCAGACCTTGTCGAGGCGGGCCGAGATGCGCGGGACCGCTTCGCGCACGAAGACATGGTGCTTCGCGTTGATGTGGCGCACCAGGTCGGTGAGCGACTCTTTCTCCCAATTGCGCGCAGTGGACGGCGCCTTCGCGAGGGCGGCGAGTTGGCGCTCGATTTCATCGACGGAAGCGCCGGCGTTCTGGCAGGCCTCGTCCAACGGGGTGGCGCCGCCACAGCAGTAATCAATGCCGGCTTTTTCAAAGAGTTCGGCCGCACCGGGGTATTCGAGGACGATCTCCCGGACGGTCTTAGTCGTAGTTGTACTCATTGCCATCTCTCCTAGGGCGGCTTGATTGGGCTCAACCCCCTCGCTCTAAGGCTAGACAGTGGACATGGGCACGACGATGACTTTTGTCACAGGGGGGAGCGTGAAACGCTGGGAACTGCACGGACGACGCTGGGGTTGGGCCTTCTCAGATTGACCTACGGCACCCGAGCTTGATCTAGGCGGCAGACTCGAGTTCGGCTTCGAGGGCTTTGAGATTCAGCACGGTTACGTTGCGGCCTTCGATGGTGATCAGCCCTTCGGACTGCAGGCGGCTCAGGTTGCGGGAAACCAGCTCGCGGACGGTGCCGAGTTGGGCTGCGAGTTCCTGGTTGTTGACGGGCAGGGTGAACTCGAGGCCTCGTGCTGTCTGCTTGCCCGCTTGCTTCGCTTCGCGTAGCAGGAGTGCTACCAGGCGGTGGCGGACCGTGGTGAAAGACAGCTCTTCGATGATGCCAACGAGGCGTCGCAGGTGGCCGCCTACCACGCGCAGCACTTTGAGTGCGACTTGCGGGTGCGCGAGGCAGAGGTTGTGGAAGTCCTGTTTTGCGATGAACAGGAGAGTGCAGTCGGTCATCGCAGTGACGGAAGCAGGGTAGTTGCCGCCATCGAACACGGGGAGTTCCGCGACAGAACTGCCGGGACCGTCAATGCCGAGCACCTGTTCCCTTCCCGCAGCGGAGGTCTTGAAGATGCGGATGGAACCGGATTCGACGACGTACATGCCGGTGCAAGGTTGACCTTCGCCGAAGACGGTTTCTCCGGCGGAGAAGCGGCGCGGGACGGCGCGTTGCGCGAGATAGCTAAGTTCGGGATCTGCGAGACCGGCGAACATTTGAACGCGGGAGAGAGTGAGAGCGTGATCGGGCTTGGGGTCTGGCATTGGGATTATTGTACGAGAGCGCGGAACCGGGCGGCTTCCCTAGCGCAACCAAAGCGCGCTGACGACGAGCAGGGTGCCGAATACTAGGGCTTGCACCATTTCTGTCCAGCCCAAGCGGCGGACGGCGAGGGGCTGAGGTGCCTGAAAGAACCAGCGGATGCCACGGAACATGGCGGGGAGGAAGGCCAGGAGCGCGGCGGCGGGAAGCCAGCGCAGACGGTAGGCAATGAGGAGTGCCGCCAGGAGGAAGAAGTGGCCAAACAGGAAGGACGCGCCGCGGCGGAGGCGATTTCCGAGACCGATCTCGCGGGCGGCGTGGATGCGAAGTTGGACGAAGTGAATCTGGTTGCCGGCGAAGAGCCAGTTGGCGAGCCAGAGCCCCCAGGCGACGCTGCCGAGTTCGCCGGTCGCCACGTAGTACGCGGCGGGAGCGGTCGCGGTGAGACCGGCGGCTCCGACGAGTTGCGAGGCCATGCGCGTTTCACGGCTGAGTTTTCGCAACAGCACTTGCAACAGGAAAGCTGCGGCGACCACTCCTCCTAAGAGGGGGAGTTCGCGGTAGTGGCCGGGAACGAGCAGGACGACAAGGCACACCATGCTCAGGATTCCCAGGACTACGACCCGCCGGAGAACGTAGGCTCGCTCGGCTGGGGTTTGCGCACGCATGGGAGAGGTACCAAGCAGGCTCTCGACGGGAGTGCGCAGCCAGAAAAGAAGCAGGGCGAGTGTGGTGAAGAAGAGCAGAGGCACAAGCGTTCCGCCGCGCACCAGGCCGACGACGGCACCGGTGACGAGAGGAATCAGCAACATTCCCCACGCACCGTGCTCGCGCGGGACGACTAAGGCACGCAGACGTTCTTTGGGAGCGGTTTGCAAGAGGTTCGCGCTTTCGGCCATCTTAGCGCACGACGGTCAGCGGATTCGGTTCTGGCTTTTTCTTCTCCGGCGCCTGGTAGTTCTTCGGCTCGTAGACGCAGAATGGCTCTTCATCAAGATAGTTGCCGGTGGCGGCGAAGGCGCGGGCGCGGCATCCGAGGCAGATGTTGCGGAATTCGCAGCAGCCGCACTTCCCTTCCAGGTTGCCGGTGTCGCGCAGCTTGTTGAAGACTTCGGCGTCGCGCCAGATTTCGGCAAAGGGCTGCTTACGAAGGTCGCCGGCGAGAACCGGAAGGTATCCGCAGGGGAAAACTTCCCCTTCGTGAGAGATGAAACAGACGCCGCTGCCGGCGAGGCAGCCTTTGGTCATGGCGTTCATCTCACCGGGGTGACCGGTGGGATGGCCGTCGTGACGGCCGACGGGATGCGACATTCCCTTGGGGCGAATTTCGACGCCGGTCCCCCCGGGCATGAGCATGTCGGTCGGACCAATGTGTTTCGCTTCTGGAGCGGGCTGGGACTCGTGGGCGCGGGCGGCGGCCTGCGCGGAGAGGTGCTCTGCGGCGCGGCGCTGACGCACAACGCGGAAATAATGCGGGGCGCAGGTGGCCTTCAGTTCAATGCCACCTTCCAACGATTGGTCGTAAAACCAGTTGAGCATTCTTTCGTACTCGTCGGGAGGCACCATTTGCTCGGCGGCGATATCGACGCCGCAGCCGACGGGAACGAGCAGGAAGGTGTGCAGGGCGTCAGCACCGACGGTACGAGCGAGTTCCAAGACCTGCGGCAGCTGGTGGGCATTGTGGCGAGCAATGGTCGTATTGATCTGCACCGACATGCCAACGTCTTTCAAGTTCCGGAAACCTCGGAGGGCGGCTTCGAACGCGCCGGGAATGCCGCGGAAGGCGTCGTGGGTTGCGGCGTCGGAACCGTCGAGGCTGATGGAGACGCGCTTGATGCCGGTCTCAACACACTTGCGCGCGATGTCTGGAGTTACGCCCGTGCCGTTGGTGGCGAGAGCGACGCGCAGACCTTTGTCGGTCCCGTACCGGGCGAGTTGAAAGATATCGCGACGGAAGAGCGGCTCGCCGCCGCTCAGGACGAGGATGGGGCTGGAGACAGTCGCGATCTGGTCAATGACACGAAGGACGCTCTCGGTGGAGAGATCGGAGGGTGAGCTCAGTTCGGTCGCCGTGGCGCGGCAGTGAATGCAGCGCAGATTGCAGCCCTTGGTGACTTCCCAGAAGATGAGGCGGGGGAGAAATTTTGCTGCGCTCGGGGAACCGCTGGTCGTGCTCACCATGCTGTTGCTCCTTGCTTGGGCGGGGTAGAGTCGTTGCCACAGTTCAAGATAGTGGGCCTTAGCACAGGGGGCCGTGACAGGAGTCACGCGAAATTGTGATGGTGATCACTGGAGTAAGTAGCTGTGGAATCGGGACTTAGCCCTCGGCTCGGCCGCGGCCAAGATGCCCTTGACTGCAGAGTGCGCGGAAAGGGCCGCGGCCAGCGTGGAGGCGGTGAATCCACATCTGGCGGCCTCACAAGAGTACCAGTCAATGCCGACGGTCCGCGGGTCAGAGTGCCCGCGCCACGCTACGGGCTCACGCCTCCGGTGTGGCAGTCGCTGCAATTCACGGCGGTCAGGTCACCGATGTCGACGGGATGCTTGAATTCGGTGCCTTTCACCATGTCGATCTGGGCTAACTTTTCGCCCTGGCTGAGAATTAGGTGGCAGGTGTTGCAGTCTTTGGACAGGATGTGGCCGTCTTTGGCGACGTGCTGGCCATCATGGCAGCGGAAACAGCCGTTGAAATAGTAGTGGCCAATGTTGTTGGGGTGGGTTCGCCAGTCGAGTTTCATTTCTGGAAAAATGCCGGAGCGGTAGATGCGCTGGATTTCGGAAATCGTGCTGCGCAGTTCCTCAATGCGGTTCTTCTCTATGTCGGGATATTTCGCGGTGTAGAAATCGTGGATCCCGGTGGCGATGCCAACCATGGCGTCGGGTGTGGTCTTGTAGTCAGCGGTGAGAACGGCGACGGCCTGCTGCTTGATGAAGGGCAACGACGGGTTCAGCTTGCCGATGTGCAGCGATTGGTCGACGGCCTGGTCAGGCGGGACGTAAACGTGCGTCGGGCGATTGTGGCAGTCGATGCAGTCCATTCGCCGCTTTTCCAGCTTGGCGATCTGTTGCTTGCTGAGCGGGGAGTCTTTCGCGGTGTATTCCATGACGCGGCCCTGCAGGTCTTTGACGCGAATGTAGGGGATCACCTGGTGCCTCTCGTCGCTGGCGATGTAGGTGATCTCGTTGCCGATGTTCATGTGCCAGTGGATGCCGGAGGGCGCGCCGGTGTCGGGATCGCCGCCGCCGGTTTTGACGAGCAGGCTGACCTCCCGCATGGTGTTCTTTTCATCGCTGGAAAAGTGAGTAAAGCTGCGCAACTGGGCGCCGTGGAACTTCTTGGGCCAGTGGCATTGCTCGCAGGTGTCCTGCGCGGGGCGCAGGTTGTGGACTGGGGTCGGAATGGGGCGCGGGAACGTATTGAACGCGACGGCGAGAACCTGGCGCGCGCCTGACAACTTCGAGCGCACGTACCAGGAAGCGCCTGTCCCCACGTGGCAGTCCACGCAGCGGACACGAGCGTGGGCGGACAACTGATAAGCAGTGTGTTCGGGGGCCATCACGGAATGGCAGAGTTGGCCGCAAAATTCGACGGAGTCCGTGTACTCGTAGGCGCGATAGCTGCCAGCGGCGCTGAGCATAAGGAACACAATGGCGAATGCGGCGAAAGAGAACAGGGCGGTGCGTTGGGCGGGATTGTTGAAATCGATGGTGGGCAGCTTGGCGGCTTCTTCCGCAGTCATCTTCAGGCGGCGCCGGCGATCCCACCACAGGCCGAGCGGAATGAGGATCAAGCCGCAGACGAGGAAGGCGGGCAGGACCATGTAGGCGACGATGCCGGTATAAGGACTGGGCTTGGCCGAGACGATATCGATGAGGAAGAAAAAGAAGATATTTCCCAAGCTGACCACGGCCAGCGCGGTGCCCGCGAGTGTGACCCAGTTTCTGAACAATTTCTCTCTGATGGCTACCACAGTCTTGCCCTCCTCGTGCTCTTACCCGACCGGGAGCGCATTGGACGCTGCTGGCCGTTTTCGGGACTGCCCACTGTAAACGAATGCGAACCGGTTGAGTAGAGCAACTGAACAACTGGCGCCCGCGAAAGCGCTGCACTACTAGGGTTCATGACGCTCAGTCGAAGCCGTGGCCGCTTCCGCTTCGCTTCCACTGCCGTTGTTCTCGGCTGATTCTGATTGTGTTGCCGCGAGGATCGTCTCGCCGTCGAGGGCGTGCTCTTCGCGGTAGTGTTCGAGCGGCATCTTCCCGTCGTACCACGCCCAGTTCATGGGATAGGTGTCGGGGTCGAGGAAGACCTGGTAGAAGTGCCACACGACGATAGCGAGCGACGCGAGAACGGCTTCATAGAAGTGGATGGCGGTGGCAACGTCGAGCCACCAGCGCGGTAGCATATGGCCGATCATCACCTTGGCCCACAGCATGATGCCGGTGGCGGCCATCACGATGAGTCCCCAGACCAGAGCCCAGTACTCTGCCTTCTCGGCGTAGTTGAAGCGGGAAAAGGCGGGCTTCTCCGCGCGCAGGCCGAGATAGTGGCGCATGGTTCCGACCACGTCCGTGGCATCTTTGAGGGCGGGAAGGAAATCTCGCAGCAGCTTGCGGCCGTCGCGGGTCAGGGCGATGTACGCCAGGTGATAGGCGCCGATGCCGATCAGAACGACACCAGCAATGCGATGCGTCCAGCCGCGGACTCGTTCACCCAGTGACAGGAAGGACGCCAGCCACGAGTCGGGGTATTTCAGCGCGAACCCGGTAAGGACCAGCACGATGAAGCTGGTGAACAGAACCACATGCTGAATCTGCTGCTGGAGCGTCATGCGAGTGACGAAATGATTCTCTTCGCGGCGACGTTCGATGGCTTTCTTCCGCCAGATGATGAAATTGTGCAGCAGCATGCCGCCGATCACGGCGAAGATCATGCTGAGGTAGAACTTGCGGATCCAACGCACGGCGACGCTGCCGGTGTCGGCGGAGAGCGGGGCGTCGATGTGAACTTTGCCGACCACGAATTTTTCTGTCACGCCTGGATGACACTGGCCGCAGGTGTGGATGAGGTTGGCGCGGTTGGTCATGGAACGCGGATCGTCAGAGGGCAGAATGCTATGCGAGCCATGACAACTGGCGCAGTTGGCAACGACTTGCGAGCCGAGGCGTGAGGCAAGGCCGTGATAGCTGGAGAGGTAGGTACTGGAACGACCGCTCTGTACCCCGAATTCCTGCGAGATGCGCACGCTTTCGTGACAACCGGCACAGGTCGCCTGGGCCAGGGCATGACTCGAGACCGAGGAGTTGGGATCCAGACGCGCCTTGATGGCGTGGATGCCATGGCAATCGGTGCACACGGGAGACTGCCAGTTGCCGTGCGCGCTGGCCTTGCCATGGATGCTTTGCGCGTATTCCTGTGCGACCGCATTGTGGCACTTGCCACAGGTTTGCGGCACGCTGAACTTGAAGATGGATGACTTGGGATTCGACGCGCTCAGGATTTCGTGGACGCCGTGACAGTCGGTGCAGACGGCCGCACTCTCGGAGCCAGCAGCGACGAGGCGGCCGTGAACGCTTTCCTGGTAGGAGAGAAAGGGCTGCGTGCTGCGGCCGCTGGGCTCCATGACGAACTTCTGGCCGTGGCAGGCGCCACAGGTGGCGGCAATTTTGGTGTGATGGGTGCGCGAGTTGGGATCGCTGGCGGGCAGGATCTCGTGGGGCGCGCCGTGGCAGGACTGGCAAATGGGGGTGTTCTTGTCGCCGTCCTTGCGGGCCTGGGCGTGAACGCCGCGCTCGTAGCCGTGAACGGTTTCCTCGTGGCACTTCACGCAGGCGGTCTTCCAGGCGTCCCGAGCGGAGACGATGTAGTGCGTGGGACCGTGGCAACTGGCACAGGCCTGGTCAGCAACCGTGGAGTGCACGCTCTTGGCGTACTTTGCGACGGCATCCTCGTGGCAGGTGGCGCAGCGGACTTTCGGAACGGGCTTGTTATGGGGGAAGTCCTTGATGGTGGTGTGGCAGGTCGTGCAGCCGAGACCGCCGTGAATGCCGGCTTTGTGCTTGGCGGGGTCAACGGCAATGCTGTGGCCGGATTCGGACTTGGCCGTGGCGTCGCTGTGGCAGGCGAGGCACATGTCGTCGGACCCGGAGCGCGCGGGCGTAGCAGCGAGCAGTGAAACAACGGCGACTGCGCCGGCGTGCAGCAACAGGCGCCCGAGTTTCCTAGCGATAGGCGAAGACCATGGCATAAGTAATCGAAGCGATGATGCAGAATCCGAAAGTGAGCGCCGTCCAGGCGAAGATGCGTACGGCGCGGAGCACGATGGGCGGGTAGGGATCGGCGAGATTTTCCTCGAGCTTTCCTGACGCCACCATAGCTTCGTACTCGCGCGGTTTGTCGTGCTGCAGTTCGATCACCTTCATGCGGCCGGTGAAGACCACGATATCCATGGGGAATTTCTCCGGGCGCAGATGGGTGTTGAAGAAGTGGACCGTAAAGATAAATCCCGTAGCGAGCAAAGCCTCGTCGCTGTGCACGATGGTGGCGACATTGAGGGCCCAACCAGGTAAAAGGCGCGTGAAAAATGTCGGGAACCAGAGCGTGAGGCCAGTTGAACCGATGACCGCGATGCCCCAGAACACGGCGAAGTAATCGAATTTCTCCCAGTACGTCCAACGGCCGTAAGCGGGGCGCGGGCCGCGGCCGAGGAACCATTTCAGGTTGCCGATGAATTCCGTGAGGTCGCGACGGTTGAACATCAGGCTGTCGGGGCCAAAGATCAGGTTGCGCCACGTGCCAAATTCGCTCTTCTTTCGGCGGATGAGGTTGGTGATGTGAGTGACGAAGACGCCAACCATGAGCACGGCCGCAGTGCGGTGGATGTAACCGGCAGTTTCGAAGCCGCCGAGGATGTGGGAGAGAGCAACCGCCCAGGCAGTGTAGGAAAACTTCAGCGTCATGCCGGTGAGCGCAAGGCTGATAAAACTGACGATCATGAGCACGTGCAGGACGCGGTTGAGGCGGCTGAAGCGGACGTACTCGCGGAGTTCGGGCTTGCCAGGCGTCATAGCTTCGCGCCTCCCTCGCTCGAGGGACCAGCTGACCCCTCGGCCTCCCGCGCGGCGCTCTCGAGGCGGGCTTCTTCTGCCTTCAACTCGCGACGCATCTGAAGGGCGCGCGGCAACCAGAGCAGGGTGTGAACGCCGCCGATCACGAAAGTGCTGACCAGCAGCGTGGTCATGCCCCAGAAGGCCCAGAACAAGAACGGGTATTTCTTCGGGTCGTGATGGGTGGCGTGCGTGAGGTAGCCAGCGAAGCGGCGGTTGGCGCCGGCGTGACACTTCTGGCAGGTGGCAACGACGTTGGCGCGGCTGAGATGGGAGCGTGGATCGGACGGTGGCAGTACGTCGTGGGATCCGTGACAGTCGTAGCAACGGGCCGTCTTCGTGTAGCCCAGCCGCGAGACCTTGCCGTGATAAGTATCGAAGTATGTTTGGGCGATGGCCTCGTGGCACTTGCCGCACTTGCCCATGATGTCGAGCTTGAAGGCTTCCTGGTCGGTACGGCCGATGGCGTGGGCACTATGGCAGTCACTGCACACGGGCGTCTGCTTGCCGTCTTTTCCATCCGCCAGGAAGTGAATGCTGTGCTCGAACTGCTCCTCAATGCCGTGGTGGCAGCGGCCGCACGTGCCGGGAACATTCTTGCGGTTCACACTCGATTCGGGGTCGGTCTTAGGGAGGATGGCGTGCGCGGTATGACAACCGGTGCACGTCGCGGTGACGGTGAGGCCGCTCTTGAGCAGGCCTTTGCCGTGGATGCTTTCCGTGTAGTGTTCGATGATCTCGTGCTGCGCGCCCGTATAGCGCACGGCAGCCTTCTTTCCTTCGCGGTGGCAGCGCGCGCACAGCGTTGGGACATTGGTAGGAAATGTCGCTGAATCCGGATTCAGTTTGCCGAGGATTTCGTGGGTGCCGTGGCACTCCTTGCAACTGGGAGCGTTCGAGTCGCTCGCGGCGAGCAGTTTGCCGTGCACGCTTTTCTGGTATTGCTGGGCAACTTCTGCGTGGCAGGAGGTGCAATCCACCTTATGCGTGATGGTCTCGCATGGGCGGACGCGAGAAGCGTTGACCTCGGAGTGGCACTGGCTGCAGGCGATTTTCACGTGGCGGGAGTGGGCCAACTGCTGCGCGTGCACGCCCAGCGAGCGGCTGTCTTTGGCCTTGAGATTCGGGTCGGCGTGGCAGCGCAGGCAGTCGGCGTCGGCCATGCCCTGGTCGTAGAAGACGCGGCGAATCTTGTGCGGCTGGTGGCAGTCTACGCAGGCGGGGAGGACGTGAGCTTGTTTCTCCCACATCTCGCCCCGGATCACCTTGCGGTGGACGGATTCGATCTGTGCGTGGCATTTCGTGCACGTCGCGGCAATGTTGCGGCGGGCGATCGAAGATGCGGGATCGGTGTGCGGCAGGATGGAATGTGGCGTGTGGCAAGAGGCGCAATTGGGCGCGACGATCAAGCCCTTCTTGAAGAGCGCCTCGCCATGGATGCTCTCGGAGAAATTCTCCAGAATGTGGTCCTGGTGAATGGGGCGGTTGCGCTGAACGGGAGTTCCTTCGGAGTGGCAGCGACCGCAGACGAACGGTACTTTGAGGGGCGCGACAGCGGAGCGGGAATCCTTCACCGGGACGATGTCGTGGTTGCCGTGGCAGTCGACGCAGCGGGGAGCCAGGGAATCGCCGCGCGCCAGAGCTTTGCCGTGCAGCGACTTGGCGTGCTGCTCTTTCTCCTGGGAGTGGCAGGTGCCGCAGTCAACCTTGGCCAGCGGCGTTTCGTGGGGCAGATCTTTGCCTTCGAGGTCGGCGTGGCAGGCAGTACAACCCAGCGCGCTGTGGACGGAACCGGCGAACTTCTTGCCATCCACGAGAAGGGAGACTGTGCGCGGGCCTCTTTTTGTGGATAAGGTCTTGTCGCTGTGGCAGGTAAGACAGGTCTCGGTGACGTCAGAGCCGGCGGAGCAACGTGGAGGATACGCTAGAAGTACCAGACCGAGGCAGGTAAGGACAAAGCCGGTGGAGCGGCAGCTAACTCCGTGATGCAGCAACGATTTACTGGAATAGAACAAGTCGCCAGGAGCCCAACAATGTGGAGACCCTCCGCCGTTGCAAGTTTTAACTGCCATGCGTTCCAGTCTGGGTCGAACTTTGCGGAACCGTTGCAAAGTGCCACAGTTAAGGTCTCAGACCGATGCATACAACCGCAGTGAGTGCTCTCACCCGGAGCCGTGACCACCATCACAACGAGAAGGGGTATTGTTTCTTTGGAGATAGCAGGAACAGGGCGGCCAGGTAACCGCCCCGGTGGTACGAGTTACTCAGAACGAATAACGGAGGGAAAGCATGGCTTGATTGCTATGGAAGTCGCGTGCGGCGGCTAGGCCGGGCGCGGACTTCTCATTGTATCCGAAGTAACCCCAGGAGGTGTTCCAGGCCAGTCCTTTCGCCAGATCGACGCCGACGGAGGCAAAGGGTTTGTGGTAGTTGAAAGCTAAGGGTCCGAGCGTGCCCTGTGTTGGAGTGAGGATCAGCGTGCTGCCGCTGGTGCTCACCAGGTTGTAGCCAAAGTTGGTGGTCATGCGCTTGACCGGCTTCAGCATGATGTTGCCGTAAGCGAAGTTCACTTTGTCGTCGTAGGTGGAAAGGCCGGTGATCAGTGGCGCCGCGCCAGCGCAAGTGGTCGAACCGACAAGGACGGGCGAAATTGCGTAGCACATGTTGGTGGTGGAGTAAACATCGTTGTAGTTGTAGCCGAGGTCGAAACCATAACGTTCCTTTGGCGTCATCTGCAGGGCGAAACCATAGTTGCGGTTATGCTCGCGGTGGTTGACGTCGGTAACGTTGTTGCGGCTTTCGAGAATGCTGGTGGTACCCGACAAGTTGAGCCAGGGCTTCGGCTTGAAGTTAGCTCTCGCGCGGTACTGCTGCTGCTGCCGGGGTGAGATGCGAGTGGAGGTTTGATCGGCCCAGAAGAACTCGGTGTCGAAGGTGAGGCGGAGAGCTTCGCTGGGACGAGCCGAAAGCCCAAAGAGGGCAGAATGGCCGTGGATCTGGAGGAAGGTGCCTGCGAAAGTGGGAGTGGGGGAAACAGTGCAAACACCCTGGGAATCCAAGGCCACGCCTACGCAACTGCCACGGTTGGGCAGGGACGGGTAGTACGTGAGTATCTGGGCATCGGTCGTGGTGTGGGTCAGGGCGCGGTTCTCGTAGCGATAACCGATATGGCCGGAAAGGCGCGGGCTCATTTCATACTGCAGTTCCAGCGTGTTCTCTTTGGAGTCTTGCTTTAGAAAAGTGGCCCGCTGGTCTTGGACGATGTCAGCGGCCGAACCGGCAACGTGCTGGGGGCAAGTTGCCGCCGTATAGGGTGGCGGGCAAGTCGCGACACTAAACTGATTCGGGGTGCTGAGCATGGTGGCGGCAAACAGTGACGTAGTCACCAGATCCCAGTTGCCGGGAATGCGAAAATTGGAGAAGCGAACGCTTTCCAGCAGGCGGAGACGATCGCTCAGGTGGATGGTGACACCCACATCTCCATTGCCGACCACTCGCTTGCTCTGCGACGGCCCGGTTTCATTGAGGGCACGGAGCCGGTTCCGCGCCAGCCCGGTGAAGTCTTCCGCCAGGCTCGCGACCTGGCTGTTGGCGGAACTGTAGGAACCTCGCATCGAGAACTCGACGTGACGGAAATAGCTCGACTGCACTGAGAGTTGCTCGGTGGGAAAAGAGCCGCGCACCGGGGCCGTACGGGTGTAGCCGAGATAGCCGTTGCACGTCGGACTGTAAGTAGGTGGTGTGGTGGTGGCGTTGAGGACAGGAACGGCACAGGGCTGGCTGGCCGCGACGTTGTAGGCGAGGCCTGCGTCCACCGGTGTGCCGTTGGCCAGCTGAAAAGTGAAGTTGTTGTCGGCCCAGTTCGTGTCTCCCTTGTAGTACTGCAGGAACTGGTCGAAGCTGATACTGGTGCGGGGCAGGATTTTCAGGTCAATGCCTGCCTGGTAGTTGTTGGAAGTGGAACGCCAGTTCTGAAAGATGAGTGTGTCAGTTCCCTCGTGCAGGCTGGTGTAGGACGGGCCTTCGTTCACGCTGCGCGCGTAGCCGAGACGAAAACGAACGGCCGATTGCGGAAAGAGGGTCAGATTCGTGTCGTAGGAGCGGCGCCGCGTGTCCATGGCATGCGGTGAGCTGTCCACCTGAACGTAGGTGTTTGGCGGGTTAAGAGGATTGGCGAGCAGGTTGTAATCCCAGACATTCTGGTCGCGGCGGAAGTTGAAGTTGAAATTGTAGAGACGGTTCTTGGAGACGCGCAGACGACTGGCGTTCTCCGGATCGCCGCCCCACCCGAAACTGCTCCAGTAGAAATTGTCGAACAAGACGCCGGTATGGTTCTTGGAACGCATGCTCAGGGTCTGAGAAAGAAAGCGCGGGCCCTCCTGCTGGTTGACGAAAGTGTCGTAGAGCGAGCTGCTGCCCTTGGTGTCGACGAAGCGGTAGCCGAATTCGAAAGCGCCTTGGTAGATGTAGTTGCTGGTCTCCAGACCCTCGGGCGACTTAGCAGGGGTCTGGCCGGTCAGAGCCGTCGACAACAGCAAGGCACAAAGGATGGCAAGGATTGCCCGCACGCAGGCGAGTCGCAGGTAGAGCGGACAAGATGCCGGCCTGGAGCGCTGGATTTCAGACTGTTGGACATAGATCGAAGTCATGGCATCCCCTCACTTGAACAAGAATGGATCGAAGTTGGAGCCATGAATCTGCGTGTGGCACAGGGTGCACGCCTGATACTTCTGGCTCTGATTGTGGAAAGAAGGCAGGCCGGGCACCGAGGAGTCGGCGGTAAGCGTGTGGCACTCCAGGCAAAGCAGGTTCTGCTGGCTGCGTTTCAGCAGGCGCGGGTTCGCGGAGCCGTGCGGCTGATGGCAGGCGACGCAGCCTTCGGTCTTGACCGGCTCGTGCTCGAAGGAGAACGGACCCGCTTTGTCGGTGTGACACTTGAAACAGACCTGGTCGTGGGTGGCGGTGCTGCGCAATTCTCTGCTCTGAGAGCCGCCGTGCTGATTGTGGCAATCGGTGCACTGCACCAGACCTTGTTCGACACGGTGCCGGAAGGGCTGGGAGAACTCGGACTTGGTCTCGCTATGGCAGCCGAAACATAGGTCGGGCTGCTTCTTCACGAGCAGGAATTGCGCTTCGCGGGCATGGTGAACGGAGTGGCATGCGGTGCAACTGACATCGTTCGCGCTATGCTGCGAACGGTGGGCGTTGGCGTGCTCCTCGCCATACTCGTGACAGGCAAGACAGCGGCGATCCACTTCCGCGGCGGATTTGCCTTTGAAGGTATAGATCAGGCTCTTGTCGCCGCCAGCGTCGGCATGCTTGGCGCCGGGACCGTGGCAGGCTTCGCAGCCACGCTCTTCCCCGCCGCCCTTTTTGTTGAGCGTGGTCTTCCAGTGCGGCGTTTTTTCGAAGCCAACGTAGATTTCCTCATGGCAGGTCTTGCAGGTATCGGTCCCAATGTATTGCGGACTGGCAGCGGGAGCTTTCTCTTCCGCGCTGGCCACGCCGGAAGCGCCAAGCGCCAGCAGCAACACCGCCGTCAACAGGAAGACCGGCCAAATTCGTTCCTTAATTAGGTTCATTGCCTGCACTCTCCTCTGCTCCGCGGGAGGTGTTTCAATTCGCGGAACGCGATCCAACCGGCCAACCGCGGGCGCGCACCAAGGGCGCCACAATCGATTGGCAACTGGCTCACGAGTGCAAACTAACTGGCCCAGAAATAGGATGCCGTGACCGGCCTCACAAATGGCACAAAAGGAACCGCACTTTGGGACAGTCTTCAAAAGTAGATTGTGACCCATTTCAGGAATTTCTGTTTACGGAACAACAACATAAGCGCGTGCGTGACTCAATAGGTGAATGAAGGGGGCGGATAGGGGAAACAAGTGCGGAACGAAGGAGCGCGGGGTTGTAACAGGGAAAGACAGCCGTGAGCCGGGGCGACGCGAATCTGACAGCTTAAACCAGGCGGCTCCGGGATGTGCGCGCACGACGCGTGCGCGTCAACCCAACCGAGCGAACCCGGCTGTAGGCATTTTCCAAGTCCTGACTCAGCAACTGCAGAACCTGCAAGCAGGCATCGCAATGATCCTTCAGGTAACGTCGCAGATTATTGCGCTGAATGACGGCAACTTGCACGTTATCCAACGCCTCCGCGGTAACTTCATGGCGGCGGCCGGACAACGATGCGCTTAAGCCCAGGATCTCGCCCGGGCCCGCGATGCGGAGCAGCACTTTCTTGCCGGAGCTGGCGCCGACGCCGACGCTGAGACGGACTCGTCCCTGACAAAGAACAAAGGCGGAATGAGCCGACTGACCCTCGTCGAAGAGGATCTGCCCGCGCGGGATGCGGGCGGTGGACTTGATTCCGTCGAAAGCTTGCAAGGCGTCGGCGGGAAGGTCGCAGAGGAACCGTTCCGGCCGATGCTCACATTGCAGACAGCTCTGTGGAATCGTCGTCTCCATATGCCATGTGTTAACCCTACCGCCAAGCTACTGCAGTGACTGCAGTCACGGAAAACCGTGACTCATGGCACAGGAGGCCGAAATTGTTGCATTTCTTAACTGACTCCCGCCATCGCCTTGAGCGCCGCTTTGTTGTGAACCAACAATGTAGAGCCTTTCGACTGAATGATCTGCCGCTTCTTGAGATCGGCAAACAGACGCGTCACAGTCTCACGAGAAGTACCAATCATCTGCGCAATTTCTTCGTGCGTGAGGGAGAGCTTCAGACGCGGCTCGACCTTCACGGACTCGCCGTTTCTCGAACTCCACTCGAGCAAGAGCTTGGCGAGTTTTTCACCCGCAGAATGCGACAAGCCGAGGGAACGGACCTCGCGGCAAGCGACGTTGTATTTCTCAGCAAGCTGCTCGGCAACCTTGAAACAGGCGTCGCCATTGTCTTTGAGGAAGTGTAGAAAATCCTCACGTTTAACGAAATTCACCTGGCAGGGGTCAATGGTTTCAGCGGTGAGCTCATACGCCTTGCCGGAAATGGTGGCACTGAGGCCCAGGACTTCTCCGGGTTCGGCGATCTTGAGGATCAACGTTTTGCCATCACTGGCGCAAATGGAGAGCTTTACACGGCCCTTGCAGAGAACGAAAATGCCGCGCGGAGCCTGACCTTCGACGAACAAGACCGCGCCCTTGGGATAAGCAGTGGGATATTTGATGGCTTCAAAGCCTTGCAGGGCGGACGCGGGGAGATCGCAGAAGATGCGCTCGGCGCGCATTTTGCAGGTGAGGCAGCTTTCCACCAGGTCTAAGCCGTACGGTGAAAGCATGGACTACCTCCGGACACAGAGTTGCCACACAACCGAAACAGCGTGACACGTGTCACATCACCAGTGTCCGCCCGTCTGAGCGGCGCTTCTGTGATCTGCACCACAAATAGATGTGATAAGGGTCACCCCCGGGGACCCCCCACTTCCTGGCCTAGCATCTGT
>Ga0075017_100000296_pt1 | contig 26351 bp, 11 predicted proteins | sample AleBraG_ABR_2012_FD_71475 | JGI IMG/M metagenome (GOLD analysis project Ga0075017, IMG submission 71475) | Freshwater sediment microbial communities in response to fracking from Pennsylvania, USA - Alex Branch Run_MetaG_ABR_2012 | ecosystem: Environmental > Aquatic > Freshwater > Creek >... | reverse complement strand
CTCGCAGCTGGTGGAAACCTACGGCTATGACGCCAACAACAATCTCACTTCAAAGACCGACCGCAAGAACCAGACAATCCTGTATTCCTACGACGCCTTGAACCGTCTGACGAAAAAGACATATCCCGATTCGAGCACCGCAGCCTACACCTACGATGGTGACAACGCCGCCTCAGAAGTCCAGCACGCCAGAAAGGACCGGCTTGATGTCAACGACTGGCATGCCGTCGATGGCTTCGATGGGGCCAATCCGCAGGCGGTTCTGGGCAAGCGCGTGCACAGTGACGCGAACGGATGGACTTCCAACTAGGCGTCGGGCGGCGCGTGGACCGTCGGGGTGATATTCCATCTATAGAAACAGGGGCGGACGAGAGTCCCGGCGTCTTCAGAGTGCACCAACCGAACGAAGCTGTGCGCCCGGCCCCTATAAAAGGGGCGTCGATCTTGGGCGGCTGGCGGCATCGCTAAAGCGATGCCCTGACAAATGGAGTCTTGATACAGAAGCGATGCCCTGATACGAACCCGATGGATTACGGCTGGGACTGGCGGGTGGAGGTGGCGGTTTCGCGGGTGGGAGTGGGAGCGGGAGAGGAGCGGGGCAGGGTGATGAGGAAGGTGGTGCCGGTGGGGCCGGTGCGTTCGACGGTGATGGAGCCGGTGTGGTCCTGGACGATTTTGTGAACGACGGTGAGGCCGAGGCCGGTGCCGTTTTCTTTGCCATAGCTGACAAAGGGGTCGAAGAGGCGGTCGCGAACCGGGTCGAGGATGCCGTGGCCGTTGTCGGTAACGCGAATTTCAAGGGCGCGCCCGGTGGATTGCAGACGGACAAGGATGCGTCCGGAACCGCGGGGGGCGGCTTCGCAGGCGTTGACCAGGAGATTTTGAAAGACGCGCTCGAGTTTGCGGGAATCGAACCAGCCTTCGGTGGCGCCTTCAATCTGTAACTGGACGGGCACCGAGGCGAACTCGGGATGGCGTTGCACGTTTTCGATGGCGCGGGCGAGGACGTCCTGGAGATCGCCGAAGGAAGGGCGGAGAGATTCGCGGGTGCGGGAAAATTCGAGCAGGGAGTCGATGAGGTCGGTCATCTGGTTTACGGCGGCGCGAACTTCCTGATAAAGCTCTTCGCGTTCGGGATCGGAGCGGCCGCTCTCGCTGAGGAATTCGGCGTTGGCGAGGATGGCGGCGAGGCTGTGGCGCAGGTCGTGTGAGATGGAGCTAGCCATCTGGCCGATGGTAGCGAGGCGTTCGGCATCGAGGAGGCGGCGCTGGGTCTCCTGGAGGTTGGAGCGCATGTGGAGAAAGGAGGCGGTGACTTCGGCGACTTCATCAGTGCTGGTAACGACGACGGGGTAGCGGTAGTCGCCACGGCCGAGGGCGCGGACGGCGTCGACCAGGTTGCCGAGAGGGCGGGTGAGGGTGTGGGAAGAGAGGAAGACGAGAACGCCGCCGACGGCGAGGGCGATGAAGCCGAGGGTGTAGAGCAGGCGGTTGAGGTTATCGAGAAAAGCGGTGGCCTGGTCGAGGGATTTGAGTACGCTCAACTGGACGCCGGGAGTGATGCCGGGGTCGAGGTCGACGGCGGTGGCGAGAAAGTGCTCCTTGCCGAGCTGGACTTCCTGGGGCTGGAGGGCGTTGGTGAAGGCGGAGCGGGAGAGGGAGACGAGCTGAGCGGCTTGTTGTGGATTAAGGGAGCTGCGGAGCACTTTGTTGCCGAAGAGAAACGTGACCTGGGCGGCGGCAACCTGGCGCAACTGCTGCACGGAATCGTCATCAATCTCATCGCCGACCACAACAAAGCCGAGACTGCGGTCGCCATTCTGGGGTCCGAAATAGATGGGCTGGACGGAGACTTCGAAGAGGCGATCGTCGCCAATCCACCAATGGGAATCTTTCACGGAGATGAGGGAGCGGATTAGAGAAGACTGGGCGGATTCGCGGGAGAAACGTCCGTTGGGAGAATGGAGGGCAACGATTCTGCCGGTGCGGTCGGCGAGGACGAAGAGGTCGGCTTCGGCGAGGGTGAACAGTTCGCGGGAAGCGTCTTGAATGGTTTCGGCGTGGCCGGTGGTCATGATGGCCTTGACGATGGGGAGGTTGGCCATGAGTTCGGCGGAGTGGGTGAGGGACTCGGCGCGCTGCTGTTCGACGTTCTGGAAGGTAGAAACGGAGTTGTGCAAGTCCTGGACAATCTGGCGGCGGACTTGCTGCTCGACGGTGCGGCGGGCGACGTAGACGGTAGCGACGGTGAGACCGGCGAAGACCAGGACCAGGGAGACGAGCAGTCGCGTGCGCAGTCGGATTCTGGCCATGCTTCGAAGATTATGCCACTGCGGGGAGGTCAGGGAATGAACTTATATCCAGCGCCGTGGACGGTGCGGAAGTGGACCGGGTTGGCGGGATCTTTTTCGAGCTTCTGGCGGAGACGGAGGACGTGGTTATCAACGGTGCGGGTGCTGGGATAGTTCTGATAGCCCCAGACTTCGTTGAGTAGCTGTTCGCGGGAGACGACGCGCTCAGGGTTGTTGGCCATGAAGCGCAGCATTTTGAATTCCTGGGGCGTGAGGGCGACGGGGAGACCTTCGCGCAGGGCTTCCATTTTGGTGAAATCGACGGCGACATCGCCGAAGGCGAGCAGATCGCCGGTGACGGGGCGGATGGAGCGGCGGACGGCGGCGCGAACGCGGGCGAGCAACTCGCGGGGGCTGAAGGGCTTGGTGACATAGTCATCGGCGCCGAGTTCGAGGAGAAGAACCTTGTCGGTGACGTCGGAGGCGGCGCTAAGGATGATGACGGGAATCGAGGGGGCGGTCTGCTTGATCTGGCGGCAGACATCGGGGCCGGCCATCCCGGGTAGGCGCATATCGAGGACGACGGCGGCGGGAGGAGAGACGCGAAAGGCCTGCAGACCGCTGGGGCCATCGTAGGCGGCCTCGACCTCGAAGCCTTCGGGCTCGAAGAGGCGCTTGAGGGCGCGGTGGACAGCGCGATCGTCTTCCACTACCAGGATGCGATCCATACGCAAAAATGGTCTGCTTAGAATCGTACAACCTCGCAAGCGGCGCTAGCCGAAAAAACGTCGGCAGCCCGGGGAGGGCGACTCTAAAAAGATGGAAAACAACAGCGCCTCCCGAGGGAGGCGCCGCTCGACGATGGCGTAAACCGGTGGGGGCTCGCCAGTGCGTCTCAATTGTGAGAATGAGAATAGACGCTGGTTGAGGCTGGTTTTGTCACGAAAGTGTCAACAGATTGCAAAATGGTGATAACAGGGGGCGTGGCTCGCATGAAAGCTGGGTGAGGTTTGACCTGCTGGAACGGGTTCGGTATAGTCGGCTGCTCGAAAGAAAGAGGAGAGAGAGATGCGTCCACTTGGCGTCACATTGATTGCGGTATGGCGGTTTTTGTGGGGCGGTCTGGGAGTGTTGCTGGGCCTTCTGCTGATTGTCGCCGGCGGGGTGGCGGCGAAGTTTCTGGCTATGGTGACATCGGGCACGGGAATTGAACACTTCATGAGCGGAATAGGAATCTTTCTCGGGCTGATCATCATCTGCTTCTCGCTCGTTGGGCTGGCAGCGGGGTGGGGAGTGTGGAGCATGAAACATTGGGGACGGGTGCTGTGCATTGCGCTGTCGGCGCTCGGCCTGCTGTTTTCGTTCCGCGTGATTTTTCATCCACACCCGCTTGGGCTGGTGCGAGTGCTGATTGATGCAGCGATCATCGTATATCTGCTGATGGGGGATGTGAAGGCGCGGTTCGCGTAGGAGCAGCCGTCGGGTGCCGCCCCTGACGGGGCTCGGGTCGTTGGCGAGCTTTCCCAGCGCTGACGCGCTGGGCTAACAAGTGCCGCCCTTCGGGCTGGTGGGTGGTTGCGCGCGGATCAGGCGTCCCTACGGGACTCGATGTCCTAACCGTCCCTTACCCGCCACTGCAGTGGCGGGCTAGATTCAGGCGTCCCTGCAGGGACTTGAACGGTCGCTACGACACAGACTCCTACGGCACTCGAGTTTTCTTCGTGCTGATACCCAGCGCTGAAGTAGCGGGCCAATCTCGGGCGTCTCTGCGGAGACTCGACAGTTTTCGAACTACGAGGCTGAACGGCTCACACAGTCGGCCAACGAGCTTTTATGAAACCGATTCGCAGTTTTGCCAGCGACAACAATGCGGGAGTGCATCCGCAGGTGCTAGAAGCATTGGTGCGCGCCAATGTGGGGCACGTCGTGGGGTATGGCGACGATGCTTACATGGCGCGGGCAGTGGAGAAATTCCGGGAGCATCTGGGGGATGTCGAGGTTTTCTTCGTATTCAATGGGACGGGCGCGAATGTGCTGAGCCTGCAGGCGCTGACACGATCCTACCAGGCAGTGATCTGCACGGAAGCGGCACACATCTATACCGATGAGTGCGGTGCGCCAGAGAAGCTGACGGGGTGCAAGCTGCTTCCGGTGGCGACGGCAAACGGCAAACTCACAGTGGCGGATATTGAGCGGCACTATCACGGACTGGGAGACCAGCATCACGTGCAGCCGCGCGCGGTTTCGATCACGCAGGCGACGGAGATGGGAACGGTGTACTGGGCGGAGGAGATTCGGGCCATTGCAGAGTTCGTGCATGGGCGGGGAATGTTCCTGCACATGGATGGGGCGCGGATTGCGAACGCGGCGGTGAGCCTGGGGCTGGGGTTGCGTGAGGCTACAGGAGACCTGGGAGTGGATGTGCTTTCGTTCGGCGGGACGAAGAATGGGTTGATGGGAGCCGAGGCGGTTGTGTTCTTCAAGAAGAGACTGAGCGAGGATTTCTTGTTCTGGCGGAAGCAGGGGATGCAGCTGGCCTCGAAGATGAGGTTTCTGGCGGTGCAATTTGAGACTTTGTTGAGCGACGATTTGTGGCGGCGGAGCGCGCTGCATGCCAACCGGATGGCGAGGGCGCTGGAGGAAGGGTTGAGGGGGATGCCGGGAGTGAAGGTGGTGTATCCGGTGGAGGCGAATGGAGTGTTTGCGCAGGTGCCGAAGGCGGCGATAGCGAAGATCCAGGAGCGATATTTTTTCTATGTATGGAACGAAGCGCAGGGGGTAGTGCGGTGGATGTGCTCATTCGATACGACGGAAGAGGATATTCGGGAGTTCTGCGCCTTCGTGAAGGAAACACTAGCTCTTCAATAGAAAAACGAAGCTGCCCGGGGGAAGGCTTCCGCCGGGCAGCATCGTCGTGCGAACAACAAGCTAGTTGTTGAACATCAAGCCTACAACTTACTGAGCAATGCCTCTCACGTACACGAACTGGTTGCCGTTCGTGGCGTTGCTCCTGATGGTCACGGTTGCGTTCTTCGTCCCGAGGGCAGTACCCAGGGTCGGCGCGAAGTTCACCGTGAGCGTGCAGCTTCCGAGTGCCGGCAGCGTTCCGCCGTTCACACAGGAGCCACCCGTCGTCAGCCGGAACTGGCCAGCGTTCGTACCACCGAGGGTGAAGCCATTCCCGGCGTTGAACGTCATGGGGGTAGTTCCGTTGTTGGTTACGGTCACGGTGAGTGGCGCCAGCGAAACCTGGCCGCGGGTTACGCCGCCGAAGTTATGCGGCGCTGCCGGCGTGGTAGCCGGAGCCACCGCAGCGACTGCACCGTTGCCGGTACCGCTGAGAGCAACCACGCCCGATCCCGCGAGCGCCGAGGTGACGGTGAGAGTGCCGGTAAGGACACCCGTCGTCGTCGGCCGGAAACGGACGTTGATGGTGCAGGTAGCAGCCGCGGCGAGAGTCGTGCCGCAATTGCCACCGCCCCCTCCGCCACGGTTAAAGTTAGCGGTGATAGCGGCGCTGAACGTCATCGTCGAACCACCGATGTTCCTCAGGGTCGCAGCCTGGAACGGGCTGTTCGTGTTGAGGTTCTGCACCGCAAAGGTAAGCGAGGCAGGCGTCAGTTGAACGGCCGTGGTTACAGTCAGAGTTCCCGGAACATACGAGAGGAAGGTGTAGTTGGTTGCCGCACCTCCAGAGCATGCAATCGGGTAGCTGCCAACCGCACTGGTAGCCGTGGCCGGAGTGGTGCAAGTCGGCTGCGCCGTCAGCACCGCGGAAGTCTGGCCGTTGACGAATCCAGTAATGACAGGTGTGAGCGCCGGGTTAGCAAAACCCCAGACGCGGGTCGGGTTGGGAGCAGTGACCGTAAGCGCTGCCCGGTTGACGGTAAGGGTGCCGTTTACGTAGGTAATGGTGTAGTTGGTGAGCCCGGTCCCTACTGCCGCGCTCGGTACGATGGGATACGTGCCCACCGCAGCCGCCGCTAGCGCACCCGCGCTGGTCAGCGTCACACTCGTTACCGTGTTGCCGTTCAGCAGACCGCTAACGGTAAACGCTGTTCCTGCGAACGTCTGCCCGTAGGTCTTACTCGCGTTGCTAGCGGTGATCGTTAACCCCGCCGGGTTCACGGTAAGGGTGCCAGTTGTTGCGTAGGTGATCGTGTAGTTGGTAAGCCCGGTGCCTACTGCCGCACTCGGCACGATGGGATACGCTCCCACCGCAGCCGGCGCCGGTGCTCCCGTGCTGGTCAGTGTCACGCTGGTTACAGAATTGCCGTTCAGCAATCCGGTAACGGTGAACGCCGTTCCTAAGAACGTCGCCGTCTGCCCGTAGGTCTTGCTCGCGTTGTTAGCCGTGATGACTAACGCCGCCGGGTTCACGGTGAGGGTGCCGTTAACGTAGTTGATCGTGTAGTTGGTGAGTCCGGTCCCTACGGCCGCGCTCGGTACGATGGGATAAGGACCCACCGCAGCCGTTGCTGGCGCCCCCGTGCTGGTCAGCGTCACGCTGGTTACGGAATTGCCGTTCACCAAGCCGGTCGTGGTGAACTCCGTTCCTAAGAACGTCAGCGTCTGCCCGTAGGTCTTGGTCAGGTTGTTAGCGGTAACCGTCAACGTGGCTGGAGTTATGGTCAGCGTGGCTGCCACGTAGGTGACGGTGTAGTTGGCGGAAGTTATACCCGAACAGGTGATCGAGTTCGGGTAGATTCCCACCGGAGTGGCAACCGTTGCCGTCGAGGTGCAAATGACGCCGAGTGACGCCAACGTGTCAGTGCCCACCAGCCCCGTGGCCGTGGCAGTGAACGTTGGAAGCGGTCCGCCATACACCATGGTGGCGTTGACGGCAGTTACCGTCAGCGCTGCCGGAGTCACCGTTACCGAACCGGCGACGTAGGTGATGACGTAGTTGGGTGCTACCGCGCCTGCGCAATTGCTCGCGTAACTACCAACTGGACTGGCTGAGGTCGCAACCGTGGAACAAGTCGGCTGCGTCGTCAGGGCTGTCAGGTTGGTCTGACCGAGAACAAACGCACTGAAAGTGGGCGTGATGACCGGAGGCACTCCGCCGTAGACCATCGTGCCGCTGCTGGCGGTGATGGTCAACGGGGCTCCAGTTACGGTCAGCGTGCCCACCGCATAGGTGATGTTGTAGTTAGTGGTGAAAGCTGGACCGGTGCAGGTGATCGGGTACGATCCGACCGGGCTGGCGATGGTCGCCGTCGTATTGCAAATGATGGCGATGCCCAGCGAGGGAATCGTATCCGGAGGCACGAGGCCAATGCCGGTGAGCGTGAAGGGCGACGGCGGATTGGGTGTGCCGTACGTCCGCGTCGCAGTGGCAGTTATGGTAAGCGCCGCTTTGCGGACGGTGACGACTCCGGCCGCGTAGCTGATGGTGTAGTTGGGATCGACTGCGCCGGAGCAGGTGCTCGGGTAGTTCCCAACCGGGGTAGTGGTTGTCAGCACCGGTGTGACGATGCAGGTCGGCGCCACAATGGGCGGTGTCGTTGGGATCGCGAAGATGGCTGGCGTGTCACCGGCCACCAAGCCCACGTAACTGGCTGTGATCGTCGGAGCTACTCCACCGTAGGTCATCGCGCCGTTGCTGGCCCAGATGGTCAAGGGTGCCGGCGTGACTGACATCGTGCCTGCCACATAGGTGATTGAGTAATTGGCGTCCACGGCTCCCGCGCAGGTGATCGGATACGTTCCTACGGGGCTGGTGGTCGTTGCCGTCGTCGTGCAAACCGGCGGCGTGATTGGGGCAAGCGGGTTCGGGGGGTTGTAAGCGAAGGTAAGGGCGGGAACCGCGCTTCCGTACCTCATGGTGGCGCTGTTCGCCGTAATCGTCAACACCGGCAGCGTTCCACCGGTGCCGGTCAGCGCGACGGTCTGGGTGCTGCCGACTACGCCGGCACTGTCGTCTGTGATGGTAAGTGTCCCACTGCGCGGCCCCGCTAGTGTGGGCGTGAACGTGACGCTGATCGAGCAGTTGGAGCCTCCTGCCAGGGTTGAAGGGGACAGGAGGCAGGTCGTGGCTGACACGGCGAAGTCACCTGTAGGCGTGATAGTACTGATCGTTAATGGTCCGGTGCCCGTGTTGGAGAGCGTGACCGTCAGGGGTGCGCTAGTTGCAGGCAGCGCGACGCTCCCGAAGGCGAGCGCTGCCGGTGATACTGAGGCAAACGGCCCTCCACCGAAGGACACCGTGTTGGACCACGCCGAGGTGATGTTCGGGCTCGCGATCCAATAGTTGGCATCCGGTTTGAACGCGCGCACCCGGTAGAAATACGGTCCCGCCCCGGCGCCCGCGTCGTTCGAGGTTACAGTGGCGCCCCATGTAATGCCTTGCCCGTTTGCGTCGGGAGACAATGGGGAGACGACTGTGTCGACAACACCCAAGGTGAAAGCGGCATCGGTTGCTCTCTCGAGCGTGAAGCCGGTCTCGCTGGCGGAGTTGTCGGTCCAGCTCAGGTTCAGTCCTGTAGCGGGAAGAACGGCCGCAGCGACAACCAGGTTCGAAGGCGCTTCAGGCGGCACGTTGAAGGCAATCGCCCTCATCATGTCGTTTTCTTCGTGACCCAGGATGTGGCAGTGCCAAACGTACTCCCAACCAAGGTTGACGACTTTGTTTGGGGTCTGCGCCCCAACGTTGGTGAATGGGTTTACGTCGGTGAAAATCGAGCACGGTGCCGGGGTTGGAGTACCTGGCAGAGTGATCGCCGCACAGTCGCTGAGCACTGGCATCGTCACGTCCATAAGCCGGTAACTGTCGCGAACCGGGAAGGGGGGAACCGGTTGGATGGGCTTCAACGCCACCAGGATGTCTTCCAGGGGATTCATCCGGACGGTGTCCTTCCAACCCAGTTCGTTTTGGTCGGGCGGTCTCTTCGTCCCGTCCCATGCCGACCGGTTGATGACCTGCACATTGAACAGGTGGAAGTGAATGAAGTGGGTGTCCACACCATTGTGGGTGATATGCCAGAGTTGGGTCTCACCATCCTTGATGATTTCCGTGGGGGGATCAATGTACCCCAAGGGGATCGTCGTTTGAGTAAGGAAGTTGGTGAGGGGCAACTCGGTGCCGAGGGTGGCATTCATCCGGCCATAGTCGAGGGTAAAGAGCTCCTGGATCGCCTTCCGATCATCGGTGTAGGTTACCGAAGTGGTGGAACCGATCGGGAAGAAGCTCAAGGTGGCGTCCGTAATCAGCGAATAGGTCGGGATGGCGGAGTACGCACCCGAGGCCGGAGGGTAAGTCGGTTCCGGAACGATGGGCACGGGCTGAGTCTGGGCGAAGATGGCAGGCAAGGCTGTTGACAACGTGGCCAGACTGAAGGGCACCGTGTTCGGGGCAACTACAGTCGGGTCCACAACGATTTGCATAATGGTGCGGGTGTTAGGACCGTAGCCGGGCAGAGTGTTGGGTGCGCCGCCGATGGAGGTCTGGTCGCCGTCACCGGTGAAGTAGTCGGTGCGCGAGTCAATCGCCGGGGCAGGCGTGGGGGCGTCGTTGTAAAGAATGAGCGTCTTACCCGAGAACTTGGAGAAGTCAACGACGGCGTCGACCCGCTCCGCTGGCCCAATCCAGAGGCCGTGGACGCTGACGTTGGTGATGGTTACGCTGCGGGTATTGGCTTCATAGCCGATTGGCATCGAGGGAATGACCACCGGCGCTGGCAAAAGGCCGCCCTCGGTACCGATCTGAATGAAGGGTGGGCCTGCCGTCGTCGGGTCCGGGACGCCGCCCGCCCTGCCGTCTGCCGCCCACATGGTTTGCTGTACAGGGATGCCAGCGGCCTGGCTGCCAGCACCGAAGTTAGGCCAACAGCCTGCCGCAAGGCCCGTTCCATTGATCGGGTTCCCGGTTGCATCGAGGAGACCCGTGGCCAGGCCCATGAACAAGGTGTTATTGGTGATGGGTGTGATCTGAGAGCAGAGCGGCACGAGCGCCCCCGCCGCGGGCTGAATGGCAGGAACCATTTTGACTTCTGTGTTGGTCCTGCCGTCCGGTGTCGTAACCAAAGGATCGGCCACGTACAACTGGAGGTTCAGGGACCGATCATTGCCGGCACTCAGGATCCGGAACCGGTAGGCCGCAGGCGCCACATGGAGGACGGGGTAAGCCTTGCCGTTCACCAGGGGCGTATCCATGAAGCTCTCCGGCGTGCCGGATGGGTTCGGAGTTATGGGGCAATTTACTGCCTGATTGGGGAACGCCGAGGATGTGCAAGGAATGGTGACGTTCCCGACAGTCGGGGTTGCGGCTAGCAGAACCGTTTGGTTTCCCGGCAGAGTCCATGGACCGTAGTCCCACCGGCCAAAGGCGTTGGCGCCGCCTACGTCAGCGGGGTTCTGGTTGGGCGTGTAAACGTGCGGGAACCAGAGGTCGCCGGGGTGCACGAGTCCGGGCGTTGTTCCAAATCCCCCAGGAGTCCAAGTCGGATCTTCGGCAGCCAACTGGGCAGCGCTGGGGACGAAGGTCTTGTCCTGAATGACCAAGGGAACAAGGTGCGCGAGGTCGACGGCAGCCGGAGTCGTGGTCAGGTCGACAACCCCGGGCACGGTGGCGGCAGCCAACGCATGCTCCTCCACGGGATCCACGAGCAGGTACCCAGCGGCTTCGCCGGCGTAGACATTGAGCCGGGTGAGGCCATAGGCATGGTCGTGATAGAACATCAAGCGGCCACCCTGCTGGTTGGTCCAGAAGAAGGTCAAATTTCCCTGGCCCGGATCGTTCGTCGCTCCGACCGGGAGCGCCGTCGGATAGCAGCTCGTGATGACGGTTGCGGTGCAGAAAGGAACGGCGTTCCCTAACGAGTCAAAGTACATGTCGGGAACCATCTGCACACTGTCGCCCCTCTGTGGGACGCCGACGCCTGTCTCTCCGACGGGGACAGTCCACTGGTGCGGCGTGCCATCGCTGATCCAAGGGGTGGCGCCGCCGTGGAGGTGGAGGGTGGCGCGGTTCTGCGTGTAGGGCGCACCCGCTCCCATGTAAGTGGTGTCCACCGGGATGAAGAGGTTGCCCCCGAGACCGGTGGGAAGCTGGTTCTTGAAGAGGACGCGCACCGGCCGGTTCTTCACGGCAATGATGGTCGGTCCCAGATAACTGATCGGTGGTGGCGCCAGAGTGTTAGTTCCGTTAGGGGCCGTACCGTTATTGAGCTGGACATAGCCGCGCAGTTTCGTAGCGGGCAGGTCCGTATGCATTTTCGTGGAATATTCCTGCAGGGCGATTACGTAGTAATCCGATCCGGGAAAAGTGATCGTATCCGGAACAGCAATTTGCAGATTGGCCAGGGGCAATGTCAGGGTGTCGACAAACTTGCGAATACCGCTGCCGGCCGTAAGGGGAGCACCGATCACAGCGGCAACCATCGCGCCCGAGCCGCAGGCGGGCTGGGTGAGGCCACCGCAGGTCGGGGCTACAAGGGTGCCGAGGGGGCCGACATCTACGATGGTGACTTGAGGAGCGATATAACCAGTGCCTCCGCCACCCCCGACGACGGTAGCGATGCCACCAGTTGTATTCAATGTGATCGTAGGAGCAGTCGCGCCGGCTCCGGACGTGTCCGTGATAACGACAACTGGAGTGGCATACCCGCTTCCGGCGGCCACAATCGTGAAGCCGGTGATAGAACCCGCGGGCAGCGGGCTATTGGCCCAATTGGCAACGCCGAAGTAATCCGTACAGTTCGGCGGCACATTGAATGGGGAGCAGGGGGGCAAGTTGGTTTGGCCGAAGGCCAGCGCGCCCAACATCAACAGCAAAGCGAGACAAAGTAGCTTTTTCATTGCTTCACCCCCGCCTGGGAGCCTGCGGCAGCGGCCCTGCGGTGAGCATCGGCGCGACGGTCATGGTTGCGCTGTGCGGCAGCCTTGCGGTGCTCGTTGGTGGTGCTTCTCATTTTCGGAACAGTATCGGGATTGCGGAAGGGCACTTCGGGTTGCGGCCCCTGCCTGGACGGCATTTGATTCTGAGCGAGCCCGAGGTTGATGGGCAGGAACAGAGCCAGTAGTGTCAGAACCATGAAGAAGGAACGGGTGAACGTCCCTGAGTGTTTTGTTCGCACGGGTGTATCTCCTTTGGCGCTGACTCGCGGGGCGATCTTCGACCCTCGACAAAGGTCAGAGCTATGCTTCCTGGTGCTATGGGAGCGGGTGCTTGGGGAGGGCTTGCTCTCTAATCCAGACAGCTTGGGCAACGAATTTCGGGACTACGTTGTTTTGTTCGCTGGCAAGGGGGGATGCCAACTTGTGTGAAGGGCCCTGGGATTTGTTTCACTTGTACGGCGCGTGGTGCCTTTGCTGAACTGCGATGGCCATCTGAGACGGCGTGGCCTTGTAATGAATCAGTAAGGACTTTACTTTTTCTTGACCGTCGCGTCTGTGACCTAGATCACAACGTCAAGGTTGAATGTCGACGAAAAAGAAGGGATGAGAGAGAGGGGGATGGGTCGAGAAGTGGGAGGGGACGACAGCAGGGAGTTCGGTCTTACCCAATATTTTACAATCACTTGTGGACGAGTTTGGTCTGGATGGAAGAGCTGGCGGAATGGGCGAGAATTAGGGATTTTTCCCAAGTAATGCTTGGACTAATAGGTCTGAAAAATATTTTTGCTGAGTTATACAACATTTCAGGTCCTGCATTTTACAAGTTACGAACATTTAGTTGGAAATGAAAAGGCAATTTGCGCCACTTATATAGTCAGGGAGGCCCTTTTGGGTGGGCAGCGGCGGACTTTGCGGGGAGAGGGAGGCGTCTGGCAAAGCGAAAGGGCGTGAAATCGGAGAGGAGGCGCAGAGGCGAGGCGCGGTTTGAACGGGTGTTAACCATAGTGTATCGTCGACCACACTCAGTGTTTTTGGGCGTGGGGTGGGTTCAGGCGGGGCAGGTGGGAAAGAGACGCCGATACAGTCGAGTCCAATGTGCTTTTCGATATGGCAGACGCGGGGCGGAGTACGCCTTGGGGTCGGCCGCTCGCTTTTGGTAACGGGGCCATGAGGATACATGGAGGAAGCTAACAAATCTCGATCCGGCCCTGGAACAGGGGACGGGAAAGGCGAAGGTGTGGCCGACGCGGTGGTGACACCGCCGCCGTCCTCCTCCTCCTCCGAGATGCCGACGATCGTGCCGCAGAGCCAATCGGACGCAGTGACGATGGCAGAGGGCGAGACGAGCGGGGGATCGGGACGGGCTCGCTTTGCCAGTGTGCCGGGAACTGTCAGCGCGCTGAAGGCGGGAGATGTATTAGGCGGGCGCTACGAGATTCTGGAGCTGCTCGGCGAAGGTGGCATGGGCGCGGTGTACAAGGCGCGCGACCGTGAACTGGAGCGGTTTGTCGCCATCAAGGTGATCCGGCCGGAACTGGCTGTGAGTCTGCCGATTCTGGCGCGATTCAAGCAGGAACTGCTGCTGGCGCATCAAGTCACGCACAAAAACGTCATCCGCATCTACGACCTGGCGGAGGCAGACAACGTCAAGTTCATCACCATGGAGTTTATTGAAGGTGAGGACTTGCGGCATGTGCTGCAGGCGAAGGGGAAGTTCTCGCCGGCGGACGCGGCGGCGGTGATCCGGCAGGTATGCCTGGCGCTGGAGGCGGCACATGGCGTGGGCGTGATTCATCGGGATCTGAAGCCGCAAAACATCATGCAGGACAAGCAGGGGCGGATCCTGGTGATGGATTTCGGGCTGGCGCGATCGATGGACTCGGACGGGATGACGCGGACCGGGGCGCTGGTGGGCACGATGGAGTACATGTCGCCGGAGCAGGCGATGGGGCAGGCGCTCGATCAGAGGTCGGATATTTTCGCGCTGGGGCTGATTTTTTATGAGCTGCTGACGGGCAAGATGCCGTACAAGGCAGACAGCGTGGTGGCGAGCCTGCTGAAGCGGACGCAGGAGCGGGCTGTTCCAGTTTCGAGTCACGACGGCGCGATACCGAAACAACTGAGCGACGTGGTGAGCCGGTGCATTGAGCCGGACGTGAACCTGCGCTACCAGAACGTGGGGCAGATTCTGGCGGATCTGGATGCCTGGCGGGATGGGCGAGCGGCGGCATCGATACGACTGCCTTCGGGGGCAAAGCCGTGGGGGCAGACGATTCCGTGGCATTGGGTCGGCGGAGTGGCAGCGGCGCTAGTGCTGGTGGTGGTTGGGTTCATGCTGCGGGGGAAGCTGTTCGGACCGAAGCTGCACGCGGGGCCGGCAGTGTCGCTGGCGATTTTGCCATTTCGCAATGCATCCGGGGACCCGGGAATGGACTGGCTCGGGCCGAGCATCGCGGAGATGCTGAGCACGGATGTGGGGCAATCGGCGCAGTTGCGGACGGTGAGTCCTAACAACATGCAGCAGATTTTCTCGGACTTGCGGATTTCGGCTTCGACGGCGCTGGATGCGACGGCGATCCGGCGGGTGGCAGATTCGAGCAAGGCGGACCGGGTGGTGTGGGGTCAGTACGTCAAGCTCGGAAACCAGATCCGCATTGATGCCAGTTTGCAGGACATTAAGAACGATCGAACAGTGCCGCTGAGGATTGATGTTCCGAGTGACAAGGAAATTCCGGGTGCGATTGACCGGCTGGCGGAGTCGATCCGGCAGAAGCTGGCGTTGTCGGAGGATGTGGTCAAGGAGTTGAAGGCGAGTTCGTTCCAGCCCACGTCGCAGTCGGTTGCGGCGCTGCGGGCTTACAACCAGGGAGTGGGGTTCCGGCGAGACGGCAACAATCTGGAAGCGCAGAAACAATTTGAGGCGGCGACAAAAGAAGATCCTAATTTTGCACTGGGACTGGCGCGGCTGGCGCAGAGCTACAGCAGTCTGGGCTATGACGGAGAAGCGGAGCAGGCGGCACAGAAGGCGGCTTCGTTGAGCCAAAACCTGCCGGAGGGGGAGAAATACGTAATCTCGGCCATCCATTCGCAGGTAACGAAGAACTATCCCGAAGCGATCAAGGCCTACGAGACGCTGGCGAAGGCGGCGCCGGAGAACTATGACGTGGAACTCGCGCTGGTAGGGCTTTATCAGGAGTCTGGCAGCTTGGAAAAAGCGCGCGACATTTGCGAAAGGCTAGTGGCGGCCAACCGGAAGGACGTGATGGCTGCGCTCGAGTTGGGACGGGTGACGATCAAGAGCGGTGATCCGCAAGGTAGTCTCGAAGAACTGAACCGCGCCTACAGCCTGGCCATCCAGTCCGGCAACCAGGAGCAGAAGGCAGCCAGCCTGCATTTGACGGCGGTGGCGTATGGGATGCTGAGCAAACCAGAGGACGACTTGCGCAACGAACAGGACGCGCTGGCGATCTGGCGGCAGATTGGACACAAGCGCGGCTTGGCCTTCAGCCTGAACGAAACGGCGCACATCCAAGCTTTGCTGGGCAAGAACAAGGATGCGCAGGCGAACTTCCAGGAGGCATTGCATATCCGGCAGGAGATTGGTGACAAGCGAGGCACGGGAGCCACGCTGCTCGATTTCGGGAACTTTGTGGATGATCGCGGGGATCATGAACAGGCGTTGAAGCTGTATAAGGCATCGCTGCAGGTACAGCGCGACACGAGCAATGAAGGTCTGCAGGCAATTTGTCTGAACAATATCGGGTCTGTCTACGCGGAGAAAGGACAGTACGAGGACTCTCTTACTTACTTTCAGCAAGCGCTGCAGTTGCGTGAGAAATCGAAGGTGCCGCAAGACATTGTGGAAGCGGTCCACAACCTGGGCGAGACGGCGGCCGACATGGGCCAGTACGATCAGGCGATTTCGTACTATCTGCGCGCGCTTGAGTTGCGGCGCGGTTTGTCGGATCCGCATGGGGCGGCGATCGAGTCGTATAGTTTGGGGCGGTTGTTCGAATACCAGGGGCGGTTGGGGGCTGCGGTTAATTCGAAGCAAGATGCTCTTAAGATGTTGCGCGATACGAAAGATCGGACCGTGTGGATGGCCAAAGTTCTAGCCGGCTACGCGGAGGGGCTCATCCTGGCTGGACGCGGGGACGAGGCGCGAGACTACCTGGCGGAGGCGCTCAGTCTTTCGCGCGAACTGAAAAACGACGCAATGACAGCGGAAGTCCAGGGGACGCAGGGGGATGAATTCTTCTATCGCGGGGATTTCAAGGCGGCGCATGCCACCTACGCGCAAGCTTTGCAGGCTGCGCTGCGCAGCAAGGAACCGGACATCACGCTGATCGCGAAAGCCAACCTGGCCAGGGTTGAGGTACAGGAAAGACGCGCGCCGGAAGCGATTTCCAGCCTGCGGGTGCTGATTCAGAAGGCGGACGAACTGGGGCTGAAGTACGTGTCGGTCGAGTCCTCGATCTTCATGGCGGAAGCCATGATGCAGCGCCAAGACTCCGTTCATGCGCAACAGGAACTGAAGCGCGCCTTGCTGCTTTCCGACAAGCTGGGACAGCAGCCGCTGAGCGCAAAAGCGCGTTATTTGCTGGGCGAAATCGCGCGGAATTCCGGCGACGTGGATGAAGCACAGGATAATTATCGCGAGGCTCTGCGGCTGCTGGATGCGATGAAAAAAGACCCGGGAGCAGAGAAACTGCTGCAGCGCGAGGACTTCAAGACGATCTACGAAGGGTCGACGCGCAGCTCACAAGCAGCGAAGAGTTGAAACGAGACTAGAGGACAACTGAGAAGGGGTGCCGGCAAACAGCCGGCACCCCTTTTTTCTTTGGCCCTTAGTGTTGCCGCTCGTGGATCAATGCCTTGGAGCAGTCACGAGCGTCTTAGCGGTCGAAGAGTTGTTGCTCGGAGTCGGATCAGTATTCGATCCGCTTACCGTGGCCGTGTTCTGGACGGTCTTGCCCGCGGTCCATGCCCTGCCGAGTTGTACGGTCAGCTTGATCGTGGCTCCGTTGAGTGAAGACAAGGTCAAGGGCATCAGAGTTCCGACGGCGCAACTGACGGTCGCACCGGTTGTGCATGGAACGGTGGTGTTCGAACAGGACAGCCGGTGGTTGACAAACGAGCAACTGATTTTGTTCGCCGACACGCTCACCAACGTTGTGTTCGCCGGCAGAGTGTCGTTGACGACGACATCAACAGCATTCTGAGAGCCTAAATCGCCAACTCCAATGAGATAGGTCACCTTGCTGCCGACTGCGGCACTTGGGGGTCCGATCTTCAGAATCGCCAAGTCGGTAGGCGAGACAACGTTGTAGGTGAAGGTTTGGGTAGCAGAGTCGGATCCGGAATCTGTCACCGCAGCGGTGAAGGTGTGCGAGCCGGGAGTTGCGGTGTCAAGCAGCGTTCCCGATACAAAAGGAGCGCCGGAGTTGATGGTAGCTATGCAGCCACCCGGTGGAGGTGTAGTTGGCACTGTCAGGTACGGACCTACTGGAGAACTCGCGCCTGCGTTCACGGCCGTGCAGGTGAAGTTCGAGGCGACGTTGGAGCCCTGTGCATAGTCCGCGCCGTTGGCCGGAGTGACGATGGCGACGCTTGGCGCCACGCCCGGCGTGTTGTAGGTAGCTGCCCAGCAGGAACCGGTGCCGCCGCTGCTTCCCTTCGTGTGGCCAGTGGGATCGCCGCTCGTCGAGAACGAATCGACCTGATCGCTCTGGAACAGGGGGGTCACATTGTCAGGGTTAGGCGTGCAGGGATGGGTTGAATCGAGAGCGTGGCCTTTTAGCCAGCCCGGAAGAGGTTGTGTTTTGCTGAAGCCGGGGTTGGCAGCCAGGGCAAAGGTGTAGTCGCTGCCGAGCTCGGCATCGAAGGTGGAGGATGTGTCAGTTGAGGAACACTCATTGCCGGGTCGCGTTGGACACGTGACTTCGAACATGACGGCGAAGTCGCCGTTCTGTCCATCGGCGTTGTGATAAGCGATGCACTGAGCGGTGTTGAAAGCAGCGTTCTTCTGCACGAGAGCATTGCAGGCTGCCTGGCTCATGACGATGGGCGTGACCTGTACTTGCGTCGTCCCGCTGCCGAGCAGCGCGGTGTAGGCGTAACCGCCATTGTCAAAGCCACCTTGGAAGTTGAAGGTAGTGGTCTGCCCGGCGGTGACCGTCTGGGTCTGCGTCTCGTTGGGGGAGAAGGTCCAGCTCAGGATCTCGTGCGTTTCGCTCGCACCACGAGTGGCAGCGGTGAAGCCGACATAGGCGGAGGTGCCGTCAAGAGCCAACGTGGCGTTGATGTCTACAAATGTCACAAGTGTCGGCGTGGTGGAACCGTCGATATACACCAAAAGATTAGGGCAGTCGGAGCCGCAGTTGGTGGGCGGAGTGTAATCGATGCGTACGGTGTGCGGGTTGCCGTCGGCGATATTGATGCTCGGCAGAATGGCAGCACGCGCTATGAAGCAGTTGGGGTCGTCGTGATTGGGCGAATTGGGCTGGGCGCCGCAGCTCTGGATGGCGACGTGTTGATTGTCGAGGTCCCACGAGTTCTGGTAGGTGTCGATCTCAAAGGCCAGGCTGTTGGGAATGCCCGTGTCCGGTCCCGCTGGAGAGCAGCAAGGGTCTTCGATGAACCTCGTGCCGTAGCCAATACCGCCGCCGAAACCGCCCGCCTGAGAGAGAGAAATCTCTCCGTTCTGCTGGATGACGAAGGCGAGGCCATCGCCGTGGTTCTGCGGGTTGGAGGCGCTCATGCGGAATTGGAACACGCTGGTCCACGCGTGTGTGACGGGCTGGGGCGTGCTAAACCATGCCGAGCCTCTTTGGCTGCCGACATCCTGTGTGAGCTCGAGCACGGATGACTCGATAGGAACGTTAGGCATCCATCCGGCGGGATCGATGACCTGGCCGGAAGCATCCAGCGTGCCGCCGTTGACCGTGATCGTGCATACGGCAGCGGCGGTTGACGGACACACCTGACTCTGGGTGAAGCCCTGCGGGAAATTTGGGACTTGCGCGAGGAGCGATGTTGCTCCGACTAGCACAACAAACGCCGCGGCGGCGGCGATGACAACGAATGTGCGAAATGCCTTCATGATTCCCCCTCTAGAGACAGTGACTTGCCTTTGCGGTTGCGCCATTAACCAAGGCGGTGGTTGACGCACGCGCTGAACGCAGCACAACAGATTGCTTGGCTGCGCTCGCGCGCAAAACCTCAGCCACAATCGAACGTGGCAAACAGAAAAAGTGGGTGTCGCGGAACTCGGCATCCCCCACGGATGCCGCACCATTCTGCCCTCGGGGGAAGGGAGATTGATGTTAACTGTGAATAGTGACGGGGTCAATCGATCCGTAACAAAAAAATGTTAACAAAAGCGGTGGAAAGCCGCGAGGTGCGCAGAGTTTTGCACTTTACGAAGTGCGTCTGGGTGAATGCGGCGGTTTTTGGCGAGAATCAGCGAGCCAGGCGCCGGGAATTGGCGACGACGGTGAGGCTGGAGAGGAGCATGGCTCCGGCGGCGAGGATGGGGTTGAGGACGCCGGCGATGGCCAGGGTAATGCCGGCGGTGTTGTAGGCAAAGGCCCAGAAGAGATTCTGGCGGACGACGCGGCTGGTGCGGCGAGCGAGGGCGAATATGTCGACGATGGCGGTGAGGGAATCACCCATGAGGACGACGTCGGCGGAGTTGGCGGCGAGGTCGGTGCCGGTGCGGACGGCGATACCGAGATCGGCTTGGGCAAGGGCGGGGGCATCGTTGATGCCGTCACCGATCATGGCTACGGTGGCGCCTGCTTCCTGGAGTTTGCGGATGGCGTCGCGTTTGTGTTCGGGGGTGACCTCACCGGCAAACTGGTCGGCACGGATTTGGGCGGCGGTCCGTTGCGTGGCCGACGACGACCGTGCTGCCGGATTTCTTGGCCACGGGGGCGAACTCGCCGGTCAGGAGAGATTCGTCGGCGGGGGTTTCGCCGTCGGTGATGGTGCCGTCGGAGGGAATGCGTTCGCCGGATTTCACGAGACGGTCTTTCCCGGGAGCCGGGGCTCCACTTTCGCGCAGGATGGAGTAGACGTTGACGCAGCCGAAGCAGCAGAACCAGAGTCCGGTCGAGTCGAACTGTTGAGAGAGCGGATGGCGGCCGCAGTCGAGACCGCACAGCGAGCAGGTCCTCTTTTCGGCGGCGTTCCTAGCGAGGCGTCTCGGGCGGGGTGATCGCCAACAAGGTGGACTTGCCGCGACGCTCCCAGCAGGCTGGAGTGGGCGAGTCGGCCGACCGAACGGTGCTTGCCATTTCGGCCAGGGAAACGCCGCCGAGGACCTTGACCAGTTCTTCTTGCGCCTGAATCCAGACAGGATGCGCCGGGCAGGTAGCGTGACGGTCGCAAGCGTTTTCTGAGATCAGACACTGGTTGAGGTGTGTGGGACCCTCGATCGCCTCGATCACATCGAGCAGAGATACACTTGCGGCGGGGTGGCTTAATTGAAAACCGCCACTGCTGCCGCGATGCGAACGAAGCAGGCCTACCTTCACCAAGCGCTGGAGAACCTTGGAGAGGAACTCTCGCGGGATCCCGCCGGCTTCGGCCAAAGCGGCGGTGCGCTCTCGAGTTCCGGCAGGAACTTGAGCCATGTGGATCATGATGCGAACGGCGTAGTCAGCGGCCCTGGTCAGTTGCATAGTGAACAGGACAATGTGGACTGTCTTGGTCTAGTTCGTCTGTGACCCAAGACTGTTGTCCACGTGATCGGAGTCACAGGGTGATAGGTCAAGACTGGAACGTCAGGACTGGAGTCCAAAGACAAAGTTAGTGATAGCGGGGGGTTTCTTGACCGGAGGGTGATGGTGAGGAGAATGATTTCGAGGGCTCAGGAAAAGCTCATGACCGACTACGGAAAAAACAGTTTCTGGCTGGAGACGGCGGGGGAGAAATTGAGGCCGCGGGCAGCGCTGGCGGGATCGGCGGAGGTGGATGTTGCGATCCTGGGGGGCGGGTACACCGGGCTTTGGACTGGGTACTATTTGCTGCGCGAAAATCCCGGGCTGCGAGTGGCGATTGTGGAGAAGGAGATTGTGGGATACGGCGCGTCGGGGCGCAATGGCGGGTGGTGCTCATCGAAGTTTCCGGTGACAGCCGCGGTACTGGAACAACGATACGGACGCGAGGCTGCGCGAACGCTCATGCTGGCGATGAATACGGCGGTGGATGAGGTGGAGCGGGTATGTAAGGAAGAGAACATTGATGCTCAATTTCACCGTGGGGGCTTGCTGACACTGGCGCGGTGCGAGGCACATCTGAAGGTGGTTCAAAGTTCTTATGCGGGCTATAACCGGCTGGGGCTGGGCGATCAGTATCGCTTGTTGAGTGCGGAAGAAGTGGGGGAGCGAATCAAGGTCACTCGGGTTCGGGGAGCGCTGCATGCGCGGGAGAACGCGAGCGTGCATCCGGGACGGCTGGTGCGGGGATTGGCGCGGGCGGTGGAACGGCGGGGTGGCACTATCTACGAGAAGACCGAGATTGTCGGTTTCGAAGGCGGAACAGCGGCTCGTCTACTGACTCCCGGCGGCGAACTGCGAGCGCGAAAGGCGCTGGTGCTGGCGGGCGAGGCTTACCTGACACGGCTACCGAAACTGCATCGGGCGTTGCTGCCGGTGTATTCGCTGATTGCTGTGACGGAACCTTTGACGGCGAAGCAGTGGGCGGCGATTGGTTGGCAGAATGGGGAGAGTGTTGCCTCGGCGAAGAACACAGTGGACTATCTAACGCGGACGGCGGACGGACGAATTCTATTTGGCAGTCGCGGCGCGCCTTATCAGTTCGGGTCGAAGATCAGCGACGACCAAGACCGGCACGCGGAGACACATGCCCGCATTGAACGCGCGGTGGTGGACTGGTTTCCGGCGTTGGAGGGGATCAAGTTCACGCACTGGTGGGGCGGGCCGGTGGGGATGCCACGCGACTGGATGCCGATGGTGGCGTTTGATCCGGCGACGCGGATTGCGACGGCGCGTGGGTATACGGGGCAAGGTGTTTCGACGACGAATCTGACGGGGCGCGTGCTGGCATCGTTGATTGCGGGAAAGCGCACGGCACTGGAGGGACTGGTGCTGGCACAAAGATGTTCGCCGAACTGGGAACCGGAACCGTTGCGCTGGCTAGCGGTGCGCTATATGCAGAATGCCTTTCTTCGTATTGATGCGGCCGAAGAGAGTGAGCGGAAAGGCCCGTGGGACGGGCGATTTGCGGAATGGCTCGGCGGGCGTTGAGCGATGCTGCTTGCCCCGTCCTCTTACCTCTATGACTTAGCCGCCGTTGCCGCCACCCAGGTGGCAACCAGAGACCACGCAGGTATCGCCATTGGTGCCGTAGGAATAGCCTGCCCGACCGCTGTGCGAGTTGTCCGTCGCTGTCTTCGTGTGGTGGTGGCAAGCGACGTAGCACTGGTACGTCGAGTAGTCGGTCGGCGCGTTCTGGTGGCAATCGGTGCCGCAGGTCGCGCCGTGGTGGCTGGCCGAGAACCAGGTGTGGTATTGCGACGGTAAGGTTGCCCCCAACCAGTCTGTCTTGGGCCAGACGTGGCAGGTAGTACAGGTGGTCGGGAATGCGCCCGTTACGTGGTTCGGATTGGTCGCGGTTCTGAAAATCGCATCATGGCAGAAATCGCAGTTCGCCGCATTGGCCGCCGTCAGGCTGTAGTTGTTGTTCACGTGGCACGAAGCACACGCGACCGTCGTATGGCCCCCAACGAGCGCCCAGTTGGCCGGCGCCTGCGAATGGTCAAAGCTCGCTCCGGTCCAATCCGTGGTGGTGTGGTGGCATGCAGTCACGCAGGACTGCGCTGTGCTTGGGAAGCCGGTATGCGGCGGATTGGTGGTCCCGTTGAAGTTCGAAAGGTGACAGAGGATGCAGGCGTTGCTGGTGATGTTGTAGTTGCCAAACGTCGCGTTGTGGCACTGCGAGCACTGCAGGGTCGTGTGGAAACCATCCAGGGTGAAGCCTGTTGCCGTGTGGTCGAACTTGCCGTCGGTCCAGAGCACGGTGTCGTGGCAGGTGTCACAAGTGGTGGGGAAATTCGCACTCACGTGATCCACCGGTGTTTTTGCGTTGTTGTAGTCGGTCTGGTGGCAAGTGACACATACGGTGCTGGTCAGGTTGTAGTTGTTGTTCACGTGGCACAGCGTGCAGGCCGTGGTGGCGTGCGTGCCGGTGAGGGCCCAATTGGCCGGCGGAGCTGCGTGATTGAAGGTCGCCCCGGTCCAGGCGGTGGTGGTGTGGCACTGCTCGCACGTCTGCGGGAACCCGCTGGTGACGTGATTGGGGTTGGTGGTGCTGTTGTAGTTAGCAAGGTGACACTGGACGCAAGCACCGTTCGTGAAGCTGTAATTGTTGTTGGTATGGCACTGAGCGCAAGTCAACGAGGTATGGAAACCAGTCAGGGCCCAATTGGCCGGAGGAGCCGCGTGATTGAAGGTGGCGCCGAGCCAGTTTGTCGTGCTGTGGCAGGTGTCACAGGTGGTGGGTAGCTTGGCGGCGGCGTGCGGCGGATCGGTGGTGCCGTCGTAGTTCGTCTGGTGGCACGTGACACAGGCGGTGCTGGTCAGGTTGTAGTTGTTGTTCACGTGGCACTGGGTGCAGGTCGTGGTGGCGTGCGTGCCGGTAAGGGCCCAGTTTGCTGGAGGAGCTGCGTGATTGAAGGTCGCCCCGGTCCAGGCGGTTGTGTTGTGGCACTGCTCGCACGTCTGGGGGAACCCGCTGGTGACGTGATTGGGATTGGTCGTGCTCTGGAAGTTGGCCAGATGGCAGGTCACACAAGCCGTGCTGGTCAGGCTGTAGTTGTTGCTCACGTGACACTGGGCGCAAGTCAGCGAGGTGTGGAAACCAGTCAGGGCCCAGTTGGCGGGCGGAGCGCTGTGATTGAAGGTGGCGCCGAGCCAGTTCACCGTGGTGTGGCAGGTGTCGCAGGTGGTGGGCAGTTTGGCGGCGGCGTGCGGCGGATCGGTGGTGCCGTCGTAGTTGGTCTGGTGACAAGTCACGCAAGCGGTGCTAGTCAGGTTGTAGTTGTTGTTCACGTGGCACTGGGTGCAGGCGAGGGGCGAGTGCGCTCCGGTAAGGGCCCAATTGGCCGGCGGAGCAGCGTGATTGAAGACTGCTCCCGTCCAGGCGGTTGTGGTGTGGCACTGCTCACAAGTCTGCGGGAAACCGCTGGTTACGTGGTTGGGGTTGGTGGTCGCCTGGAAGTTCTGGAGATGACAGCTGACGCAAGAAGTGTCGGTGATGTTGTAGTTGTTGTTCACGTGGCACAGGGTGCATTGCACTGTGACGTGCGCACCGGTGAGCGGGAAGCCTGTTTTGCTGTGATCAAACGAAGCCGCGGTCCAGGCGGTCGTATTGTGGCACTGGTCACAGGTCTGCGGGAAGCCGCCGGTTACGTGATTGGGGTTGGTCGTCTTCTGATAGTCCGCGAGGTGGCAGTTGACACAGGTTCCGCTGGTCAGGGTGTAGTTGCTGCTCACGTGGCATTGCGCACAAGTCAACGAAGTATGGAAACCAGTCAGGGCCCAGTTGGCCGGCGGGGCGGCGTGATTGAAGGTTGCGCCAAGCCAGCTCACCGTGGTGTGACAGGTATCGCACGTGGTCGGCAGCTTGGCGGCGGCATGCGGAGGATCGGCAGTTCCGTCGTAGTTCGTCTGGTGGCAAGTCACGCAGGCCGCGCTGCTCAAGTTGTAGTTATTGTTCACGTGGCACTGCGTACAGGCTAACGGCGTGTGCGCGCCAGTCAGTGGAAATCCTGTGGTTGAGTGATCGAACGCCGCTCCCGTCCAGGCAGTTGTGTTATGGCACTGCTCGCAGGTTTGCGGGAACCCGCCGCTCACGTGGTTGGGGTTCGTGGTGGCCTGGAAGTTCTGGAGGTGGCAATTGACGCAGGCCGCGCTGGTCAGATTGTAGTTGTTGTTCACGTGGCAGGTGGCGCACTGCACTGCAACGTGCGCACCGGTCAGGGGGAAGCCTGTCTTACTGTGATCGAACGTAGCTCCCGTCCAGTTGGTCGTCGTGTGGCATTGCTCGCAGGCCTGCGGCAAGTTCGCTTGCACATGGTTGGGAGCGGTCGTGCCCTGAAAGTCTTTCAGGTGGCAGGAGACGCAAGTCGTAACCGTAATGGCGTAATTCCCGTTGATGTGGCACTGGGCGCATTGCAGCGTGGTGTGGGCGCCGGTGAGGGCGAAACCGGTCTTGGCGTGATCGAAAGTAGCTCCCGTCCAGTCGGTTGTCGTGTGGCACTGCTCGCAGGTCTGCGGAAATCCAGCCTGCACGTGGTTCGGGGCGTTAGTGGCCTGGAAATCCTTCAGGTGACAGGAGACGCAGGCGGCAGTGGCGATCTGGAAGTTGCTGTTGGCGTGGCATTGGTCGCAGGAAAGGGTTGCGTGCTTTCCCGTAAGCGGAAAAGCGACGATCAGGTTGTGATCGAACTTCGCGGGCGCCCAGGCGGCCGTCGTATGGCACTGCTCGCAGGTCTGCGGGAGATTGAATTGCACATGGTTCGGGTTGGTGGACTTCTGGAAATTGTTGAGGTGGCATCCCACGCAGGCGGTTGGAGTACCCGCGTAGCGGCCGCCCACGTGACACAGCGCGCAGTCCAGTTGCGCGTGGGCGCCGGTGAGAGCGTAGCCGGTATAGCGGAGGTGGTCGAAGGCAGCGCCCGCCCAGGTGTTCTGATTGTGGCACTGGGTGCACTCGATGGGGAGCTTGAGGGCGACGTGATTCACGTCGCGAGTGTTCTGGTAGTCCTTGGCGTGACAGGAGTAGCAGGCGGTGGACATGGTGTTGAACTGGCTCAAGCCGCCGTTCTTGTGGCAGTCCTCGCATTGCACCATGGCGTGCGCGCCGATCAGCGGGAAACGGTTGTTGTGATTCTGAATGTCTTTGGTGGCGACCTTCCAACCCTTTACGTTGTGACACTGCTCGCAGTTGGCGCCCATCTTGCCGCGGTGCAGGTCGGCATGGCAGTCGGAGCACGTTTTGCCCACGTCGGTGAAGATCATCTTGGTGTGGCATTGGGTGCAGGCGAGACCTTCATGCATGCCGCGCAAGGGATAGCGAGTCTTGTTGTGATCGAACTCCGGAACAGTACGTATCGGTTTCCATCCGTTGGCGGTGTGGCAGTTCTGACAGGGGATGGCCAACGCTCCATGCGGGCTGGTAACAACTTTGCCGGGCGCC
>Ga0075017_100000293_pt1 | contig 26416 bp, 16 predicted proteins | sample AleBraG_ABR_2012_FD_71475 | JGI IMG/M metagenome (GOLD analysis project Ga0075017, IMG submission 71475) | Freshwater sediment microbial communities in response to fracking from Pennsylvania, USA - Alex Branch Run_MetaG_ABR_2012 | ecosystem: Environmental > Aquatic > Freshwater > Creek >... | reverse complement strand
CGGCAGCGGGCGCGCGCCGAGGCGCTTCCTGATCATGTCGACGCAGCGCACGAAGTTGGCGCCGCTGCGGTCCATCTTGTTGACATAGCAGATGCGCGGTACGCCGTAGTTGTCGGCCAGGCGCCAGTTCGTTTCGGACTGCGGCTCCACGCCGGCCACGCCGTCGAAGACCACCACGGCGCCGTCGAGGACGCGCAGGGAGCGGTTGACCTCGATGGTGAAGTCGACGTGCCCCGGGGTGTCGATCAGGTTGATCTTCTTGTCGCGCCAGAAGGCGGAAACGGCGGCGCTCTGGATGGTAATGCCGCGCTTCTGTTCCTGTTCCAGGTAGTCCGTGGTCGTCGAGGTCTTCAGATCCTTGGTGTCATGGATATCGATGATCGTGTGCTTGCGGCCCGTGTAATACAGGATGCGCTCGGTCGTCGTCGTCTTGCCGGCGTCGACGTGGGCGATGATGCCGATGTTGCGGATGTCGGAAAGGGCGGTTGTGCGGGGCATAACGAAGTTCCATGGCTGTTTCAGGTTGGACGCAATCGATCGCTGCCGGTCCCGGTCTCGGGACGGATTCGGACCCGCAGGAACCCCCGGCGACGGATCCTTCGGGGGATCCGGCGGAAGTGAAGCAGGTAAGCCGTCCAGTATACCAATAACCAACTGATATCACGAGTAGTTCGCATCACTTCGCGCATCGATTGTGGAGCATGATGAGCGGTGCGCGCAGCCGGCGCGGGGCCCGCATGATCGTGTCCGGCCCATGCCTGCAGATGCGCCGCGCAAGGCCGGCAGCGAGCGCCGTCCCGGGCCCGATAGGGGCGCCGCACCGCACCCAGGCGCCCTACGGCGGGCGGGCGTACGAGGCCGGCGGCGGTGCCGGCCGCAGCGATGCCGCCCTTGCGGAGCCATTACTTCCAGTAGTTACAATGACTTACGGCTGCGGCGTGCAGTCCGGCGGAGGGGGCAACCGGCAGCGGGGTGGCGCCATGCTCCTCATTCAATTTCCGCAAGCGCGGGCCGATACCGACAGCAGGTCAGGCATCCCGCCAGGCCGATCGTGTCCGGATCAAGGTTCGGGAAGCATTGCGTGCCGACATGCGGATATCGCTGAAGATCCTGCCGTGGCTTGCGGCCGTCCTGCTGCTGGCCGGCCGGGGCGCGGCCGCTGCGCCGGTGATGATCTTCCAGCACCTGAATTCCGAAAGCGGTCTGCCCCAGAATACCGTGATGCAGACCCTGCAGGACTCGCAGGGATTCATCTGGCTCGCGACCGAGGACGGACTGGTCCGCTATGACGGCTACGATGTGCGGCGTTACGCGCACGTGCCGGACCAGGATACGAGCATCCCGTCAAATTTCGTCTGGGCGATGGCCGAGGATCAGGCCGGCGACCTGTGGCTGGCGCTGAAGGACGGGGGACTGGCGCGCTGGAACCGCCGCACCGACCGTTTCACCAGCATCCGGCGCAACCCGGCGTTGCGCAGCACGCTGTCGAGCGATGCGCTGCGCGCGCTCATCATCGACCGGCGTGGACATCTGTGGATCGGGACGACCGGCGGCGGGCTCGATGACTATGACCCGGCCACGGGCTCGTTCCGGCATTACGCGCACGATGCCGACGATGCCGACACGCTGAGCAGCGATGTGGTCACCTGCCTGTGGCAGGATGCGGAGGGGCAGATCTGGGTCGGGACCGATGACGGGCTCAACCGCCTGATCCCCGCCACCGGCACGTTCCGTCGCTATCGTTCTGAATCCGGCGATCGCGGCTCGCTCAGCAGCAACCGGGTGTCGGTCATCCGTACGGATCCGCGCGGCCGGCTTTGGGTCGGTACCTACGACGCGGGCCTCAACCTGTTCGAGCCGTCGTCCCAGACCTTTACCGCCTATCGCGAGGGCACCGCCGCGGCCGGCGGCCTCGCCAGCGACGAGGTGCGCGCGCTGCTGGCGGATCGCGACGGCCGCTTCTGGGTGGGTACCGCTGCGGGCCTGAATCTCTACGATGAGCGCGCGGACCGTTTCACGCGCTACGTGCGGGATCCGACCGATCGGACCACGCTGGCTGACAACTACGTGATGTCGCTGTGCCAGGATCGCGGCAGCATGCTCTGGGTGGGGACGCGTGCCGGCGGGGTCAGTCGCTGGAATCCCCGCACCTGGTCGCTGGGTCACCAGCGGCTGGAGGCGACCGGCGGCGCCTACGTGAACTCATTCGCCGACGATCCGGGCGGCCACATCTGGATCGGTACGCTCCAGGGCCTGCTGCGCTACGACCCCGTCTCGGGCACACGGGCCACGCTCGAGCAGGTCTATGGGCCGGGGCACCGGCTGGTCGATCCGCGCGTGATGTCGCTCGCGGTCGATCGCCGCGGTGACCTGTGGGTGGGCACGATGTCGGGGGGGCTGACGCGCATCGGCACCGATGGGCGGCTCGACCACTGGCGCGCGGACGGCAAGGGCGGCGTCGCGCTCGGCGCCAACGGCGTCATGGCCATGCTGGAGCACTCGGGCGGACGGGTCTGGCTGGGCACCTTCGGCGCCGGTGTCAACATCCTGGACCCCGCCAGCGGGCACTTCCAGTACGTGCCGCACGATGCGAGCGACCCCCGCTCGCTGAGCAGCCCGCGAGCCACGGCGCTGGCCGAAGATCACCAAGGCAATGTCTGGGTCGGCACCGAAGGCGGGGGCCTCGACCTGCTGCGTGCCGACGGTTCCGTGGCGGCGGTGTTCCAGCATCACGCCGGTGATCCGTACAGTATCGGCGCCAATACCGTCTATGCCGTACACGTCGACGAACGCGGGCGCGTGTGGATCGGCACCGATGGGGGCGGTCTCGATCTGGTCGTGGGCTCGGCCGCCGATCCCGCCCGCATCCGCTTCAGGAACTATTCCGAGCGCGAAGGCCTCACCAGCGATGTCATCTACGGGGTCGAGTCCGACCGCAATGGCGCCCTCTGGCTCAGCGGCAACGCGGGTCTCATGTGGTTTGACCCCGCCGACGGTGCGGTCCGGCCGTTCCACCGGGAAAACGGGCTGCAGGGGGAGGAGTTCAATTTCGGCGCTCACTATCGCACCCGCGCGGGCCTGCTGGCGTTCGGCGGACCGAACGGTTTCAACCTGTTCGATCCCGCGCGCGTCATCCAGCGCTCGGCACCGCCCAACGTGGTGCTCACGAACGTCGAGGTACTGAACCGGCCCGCGGCGACTGCGGCACCCTATCCGCTGCTCGCGCGGCTCGACCTCGGTTACCGCGACGCGGTCGTGTCCTTCGAATTCGCGGCGCTCGACTACGCCGCACCGAACAAGAACCGCTACGCCTACCGGCTGCGCGGATTCGATCACGACTGGGTCACGTTGCTGCGCCGGCGTCCGGTCTTCTACACGAATCTCGACGCCGGCCGTTACGTCTTCGAAGTCAGGGCCGCGACCAGCGACGGGGTGTGGGGCCCGGTCACGCTGAGCCTGCCGGTCGTCGTGGCGCCGGCACCGTGGCGCACGCCGCTGGCGTACCTGGCTTACGGCGCGGCGCTGTGCCTGCTGCTGTATGGCTGGCACCGCGTGCAGCGTCGCAAGATCGCCGAGGTCGCCGCCATCGGTCGCCGGCTCGAGGCGGAAGTGGCCGACCGCACCAATCAGCTGCGCGAGCGCAATGCCGAGCTCGACCGCGTGAACCGCATCAAGAGCGACTTCATGGCGCGCATGACGCACGAGATCCGTTCGCCGATGAACGGCGTGATCGGGACCCTCGAATTGCTGCAGCGCCTGCCGCAGTCGACGCAGCAGGCCAAGCTGACCGCGACCGCCAGGACCTCGGCGCAGTCGCTGCTGCGGATCCTGAACGACATTCTCGACCTGGCGAAGGTCGAAGCGGGCAAACTGACCCTCGAGAGCGCACCGTTCGATCTGGGGGCGATTCTTGAAGAGACGGCGCAGCTGCTCGCGCCGCAAGCGGCGCAGAAGCAGCTGGAATTCGTCCTGTGTGCGGCGCCGGAGCTCGACTGCCTGCTGGTGGGCGACGCGCTGCGAATTCAGCAGATGCTCACCAACCTGATCGGCAACGCCATCAAGTTCACTGATCGCGGCGAGGTCGCGGTGCGCGCAAGCGTCAGCGCTTCAAGCGCCACGGATCGCGAGCTCATGATCGCCATCAGCGATACCGGTATCGGCATGACGCCCGACGCCCTGGCCCGCGTATTCGAGCCGTTCGCGCAGGCCGATGAGTCCACGACGCGCCGCTTCGGCGGTACCGGCCTCGGGCTCGCGATCTGCCGCGAGCTCGCGGCGCTGCTCAATGCCACGCTCACCGCCGAGAGCACCCCGGGCCGCGGATCGGTGTTTACGCTGCGCCTGCGCCTGCCCTGCGGCGAGCCGCTCGCGGCGGCGGACGCCGGCTGCTTCAACGGCTACCGCGCGCTGCTTGCCAGTCGCCGGCCGGCTGTCATGGACGCCATCGCCGGCAGCGCGCGCGCGTGGGGTCTGGAGCTCGACGTGCTGGCGCCCGGGATGGATGTGGCCGGGTATCTGACCGCGGCAGCGGCCGGTGCCGTGGCGCCGCGCATCGACGTGCTCATCGTCGACGCCGATTCCTTCCCCGAGCAGTTTGCGGAGGCGGCGCCGCAGCCTCCGCAGTCCGGCCAGCCGCCGGCGGTGTACCTGTGCTCTGCAGCTTCGGCTAGCCTGGCGCGCGTCGACGGAGCGGGCGCGACCCTGGCGGTCGTGCACAAGCCCATGGCCCGCGCGGAACTGCGCGCCGCGCTCGCCCGCGCCCTGCGTCGCGAGGCCCCGCAGACGGCCGCGCCGGCGGGCGGTGCTGAGCGGCAATTCAAGGCACACGTGCTCGTGGCCGAAGACAACCCTGTGAATCAGACCATCACCGACGGCTTCCTGACAGAAATGGGCTGCTCGGTGACCTGCGTGGCGGACGGCCGCACCGCGATCACCTGTGCCAGCTCCGGGGCCTTTGATCTGATCCTGATGGACCTGCAGATGCCGGACATCGACGGCATCGCGGCCACGGGCATAATCCGCAGGGCCGAAGCGGCCCGCGGCGGGCGTCGCGCGCCGATCATCGCGGTCACCGCCAACGCATCCGCGACGCATCGCGACGCCTGCCTGGCGGCCGGCATGGATGATTTTCTCGGCAAGCCGGTCTATTTCGCGGATCTGCGCGCGACGCTGCTGCGATGGATGCCCGAGCACGTCGCCACGAAGGAGCAGCGCCCCGCAGCACCGCGCGCCGCGGCGCCCACGGAAGCTGCGCGCACGCCGCTCGACGCCGAAATGATTGCCGGCATACGCGCGCTTTCGAGGCCGGGGCAGGTCAGCCTGTTCGCGCGACTGGTCGACCTGTTTGCCGCGAGTTCGAGCCGGCAGCTGGAACAGCTGCGCGCCGCGCTGTCGCGCGGCGACCTGACGGCCGCCGCCGCGGCCTGCCACGCGCTCAAGGGCGGTGCCGGTAACGTCGGCGCGGCAGGCGTTGCCGCCATCGCGGGCCGGCTGCGGCAGGCCTGCAGCGTGGCCGATCGGCCGGCGATTGACACGCTGCTGCGCGAACTCGAGCACCTGCACCCGGCGGCGCTCGCCGCTCTGGAAGCGGAAGCGCTGAAGGAAAGCGCGTGAGCGGCAGCGGCATGCAGCGCCCGCTCGCCCTGGTCGCCGACGACGACGACGGCACGCGCCTGATGCTCGGCGAGGCGGCCGAGCAGGCCGGGCTGGCCGTGGTCACGGTCAGTGACGGGCGTTCCGCACTCAATGTCGGGCTCACAACCTCATTCGCGGTCGCGCTGCTCGACGTCGAGATGCCCGGACTCGACGGGCTCGAGGTGTGCCACGCGCTGCGCTCCTCGGCGCACGCGCGCACCCTGCCGATCATCATGATCACGGCGCGCGACGACCCCCATTCCATCCAGCGCGCTTTCGATGCCGGCGCCACCGATTTCATCTCCAAGCCGCTCAACCTGCCGCTGATTCCCCGGCGGCTCGAGTACATCCTGCGCAATGCCGGCCTGCTGCGCACGCTCGAACAGCGCGAGGCGGAATACCGCACGCTGATCCAGTCCATGCCCGATGCGGTCTACCTGGTGGGCACCGACGGCCAGGTTCGCCGCGTCTGGAACGACCCGCAGTCCGGGCCGGCCGGCGCTGCCGGGGCGGAGCCGCAGGTACCGCTGCGGAGCCTGCTGCCGCCGGCGATCGGCGCGCGCGCGGAACGCAGCGTGGCGCTGACGGCGCGTGACGGGCAACCGCGTACCGACGAATACTCGGCTGCGGACGAGGACGGCGCGGAACACAGCTACGAGCTGCGCTACTTTCGCTGCGGCACCGGCGAGATCATGGCCATGCGCCAGGAGGTGACGGCGCGCAAGCATGCCGAGCGACGCATTCACGAGCTGGCGTTCGGCGACTCACTGACCGGGTTGCCCAATCGCCAGGCCTTCTTCCAGCAGCTCGACGGCGAGCTCACCGAGCTCACCGAGCTCAGCGGGCCGGTACAGGGTGCCCCGGAGCCCGAGTGTGTCGCCGTCGTAGTGTTTCATCTCACGGGGTTCGGGCGTATCAACGAGACCTTTGGCCACGACGTCGGCGACGAGGTGCTGCGCGTCGTGGCGGCACGGCTGGCACGCTGCGTCGCTGCAGTGCCGGCGCAGCCGCTGCGCACGGTGCTTGCGCGCCTGGACGGCAATCAGTTCGCACTGTACCTGCGGGCCGGCTCCGCGGGCGATGTGGCGCAGCAGATCGCCGTCGCGTTCGCGGCGGAGCTCAGCAACGCACTGCACTGCGGGCAGCACGAATTCTTCCTGCAGGCGAGTGCGGGCATCGCCTTGTTTCCCGATCACGGGCGCGATGCCACGATGCTGGTCAAGAACGCCAGCACGGCGATGTTCGAGTGCCGGTCGGGCGGTTCGGGAACCCACGCCGTGTACGCCGACGTGATGGGTGCGCGCGCGCTGATGGGCATTTCACTCGACGCGGAACTGCGCCGGGCGCTCCTGCACGACGGCCTGCACCTGCTCTATCAACCGAAGTTCAACGTCGCCAGTGGCAGGCCGGTGGGCGCCGAGGCGCTGCTGCGGTGGACGCACCCGCAGCTGGGGGCGGTACCGCCGGGGCGCTTCATTCCGCTGGCTGAGCAGACCGGCCTGATCCTCGGGGTCAGCGCCTGGGTAGTCCGCGCGGCGTGTCGCCAGATCGGCGCGTGGCGTCGCCAGGGGCTGGACATCCCGGTCGCGATCAACCTCTCAGGCAAGGATTTCATGCACGGTGATCCGGTGCAGCTGATTGCCGGCGAGATTGCCGCCGCCGGCATCCCCGCGGCCAGCCTCGAAATCGAGGTGACCGAGTCGGTGCTGGTCGGCGACTTCGAGCGCGTGTCGGCCGGGCTTGCCGGCCTCAGGGCGCTGGGCTGCCGCGTCGCACTCGATGATTTCGGTACCGGCTACTCCTCGCTGCGCTATCTGCAGCGCCTGCCGCTCGATCGGCTCAAGGTCGATCGCAGCTTCGTGACTGACGTGCATCGCACGGTGGCGGACGGCGCGATCTATGAGGCCATCATCGCGCTCGCCCGCCGCGTGGGGCTCGCGGTCACGGCCGAAGGTGTCGAAGAGCAGGCGCAGCTCGACTGGCTGCGGGCGCAGGGCTGCGACGAAGTGCAGGGCTTCCTGCTCGCCAGGCCGATGTGCGCCGCCGATCTCGAATTGCTGCTGGCCGGGATCGCCGCGGCACCGGACACGCCGGGTGTGGCCTATGGCTGAGATGCGCAGCGCCTCGCCCATGGCCGGCCCCGGCGCGGCAGCGCGCCGGCGCGGTCGCGTTGGCGCAGCACTCGGCTGCCTGGTCGCGTTGGCAGCACTGTGTCCGGCGCGCGCCGCGCCCGCGCCGGAGATGGTGTTCGCGCGCCTCGACAGCGACCAGGGGCTGTCGCAGGGCACCGTCAATGCCATCGTTCAGGATGCCCAGGGATTCATGTGGTTTGGCACCGAGGACGGCCTCGATCGCTTCGACGGCTATGAAATACAGCACTTCATCCACCAGCGCGACCAGTCCGGCAGCGTGCCGAACAACTGGATCGCGGCGCTCAGCCGCGATGCCTCGGGACGCCTCTGGGTCGGCACCGAAGGCGGTGGGCTGGTCTGGCAGGACGGCGCTACCGGTCGGTTCCGGCCGCCCGTCGGTGGCGACGGGCAGATGCTGCAGAGCCCGGGCACGCGGATCCGCACGCTCTACGTCGACCATGTCGGCCGCATCTGGGTGGCGAGCCGCGACTCCGGCCTGTTCATGCTGGATGTCGCGCACCGTCGATTGCAGCAGTACCGCCGCGACCTGACGAATCCGAACTCGCTCAGTGATGACTCGGTGTTCGCGCTCACGGAGGATTCCTTCGGGCAGATCTGGATCGGTACGGCGAACGGACTCGATCGTCTCGATCCGGATTCCGGCCGCATCGAGCAGTTCGGCGGGCGACTGCGTGCCGCGGGTGTGCCAGCCGACGCGACCCTGAAGGTCAATGCGCTGCACGCCGATGCCCGGGGCATTCTGTGGATCGGCCTGGACTCGGGCCTGGCACGGTTGGATGTGCCGGCCGCCACGTTCAAGATGCTGCGCAGTGGCGGCGGCGATGCAGGCGCGCTCCCGGCTGGCCGGGTCACGGTGCTGCTGGAGGACAGCGCACAGCGCCTGTGGGTCGGCACCTCGGCCGGTCTGGCCCTGCTCGACCGGCGCACGGATCAATGCGCCGTTTTCCGTCATGACCCGACGAACCGGGACAGTCTGCCGGACAGCAGCATCATGTCGCTCTACGAAGATCGCACCGGCCTGCTGTGGATCGGCACCAAGGAGGGCGGCATTGCGCGCTGGAACCCGCGCTCCTGGTCCTTCGGCCATCACCGCTTCGGCGATGAAGGGAGCGACCACGTCACTTCCTTCGCGGTCGACGACCGGGGCTCGCTGTGGGTGGGTTCCTTCGACGCGGGTGTGGCCTCGATCGATCCGCGCAGCGGGGCCGTCAGGCGCTATCGGCGCGGCACAGGATCCGCACTCGCCCTGCACGATGACACCGTGATGGCGGTCGTCACCGATGAGCGGGGACGTGTCTGGCTCGGCACGATGAACGCCGGCATCGATCGCCTCGATCCGGCGCGCGGTGAAATCAGGCATTTCGACCATCGACGCGACGACCCGGCGTCGCTTCCCGCCTCGGGCGTCATGAGCCTGCTGCGCGATGGGCGCGGCCGGATCTGGGTCGGGACCTACGGCGGCGGCCTGGCGAGGATCGATCCGGACTCGGACCGGGTGGTGCGCTATGCGCACGGACACGGCGGCGCGGCCGCACTGTCCGGCGACCGCGCCACCGCGCTCGCCGAGGATCGCAGCGGCCTGATCTGGGTGGGCACGGACGGCGCTGGCCTCAGCGTGCTCGACCCCGCGACCGGGCGTTTCCTGCATTTCCTGCATGATCCGCACGACCCGGCTTCGCTGAGTGCCGACACCGTCTATGCGCTGCACGTGGACGAACAGGGCAGCGTCTGGGTTGGCACGCGCGGCGGTGGCCTCGATCGCGTGATCGGCGCGCCCTTCGGGAAGGAGCCGTTGCGCTTCGAGAACCTGTCGGAGGCCGATGGGCTGCCCAACAGCAGCGTATACGGCGTCGAGTCCGACGCCACGGGCAGGCTGTGGGTCAGCACCAACCGGGGTCTGGCGGTCGTGAGGCCACAGGACCGGAGCGTGCGCGCCTTCCGCCGCAGCCACGGACTGCAGGCGGATGAATTCAATTTTGGCGCGCACTATCGTGCGCCCGACGGCACGCTCTACTTCGGGGGAACCAACGGCTATAACGCCTTCGTGCCCGAGCGGCTGCAGACCAATGCCCTGCCGCCGCCGCTGGCCCTTACCCAGGTGCTGAAGCTCAACCTGCCCTTGGCTCAGGCGCCCGAGGGAATCCGGAATCTGGAGCTCGGCTACCGCGACGCGGTCGTCAGCTTCCGCTTTGCGGCGCTCGACTACGCCGGACCGGCCGAGAACCGCTATCAGTACCGCCTCAAGGGTTTCGACGCCGACTGGGTCAACGCCGGCAACAGCCGACAGGCGACGTACACGAATCTCGACGGCGGCAGGTACGAATTTCAGGTCCGGGCGACCAACAGCGATGGGGTCTGGACCGAGACGCCGCTGAGCGTGCGGCTGCGCGTGTCGCCGGCGCCCTGGGTGAGCTGGTGGGCACGGACGCTGTACGGCGCCGTGTGCCTCGCGATCCTGTTCTTGCTGTGGCTCGGGCAGCGGCGGCGGCTGCAGCGCGAGGCGGCCTACGCCCAGCGCCTCAAGGCCGAGGTGGAAATGCGGACCGCGGAGCTCGCGGCGCGCAATCTCGACATGGAACGGGCGAACCAGCGGCTGCGCGAGGCCAGCGTCTCGGATTCACTCACCGGCCTGGGTAATCGGCGCTGCCTGCGCGAAGCGATGGCGACCCTGCTCGGCCCGCAGGCGGGCGCCGCCGGTGCCGCGCCGCCTGCGCCCTGCGTACTCATGGTCGTCGACCTCGACTACCTCAAGCCCATCAACGACCAGTATGGCCACGAGGGCGGCGATGCCGTGCTGATCCAGATCGCGGAGATCCTGCGCCGCGTGTTCCGGTCCGCCGATCTGATCGTGCGCTGGGGCGGCGACGAATTCGTCGTACTGTGCCTGAATGCCGATCTGGCGACCGCGAGCGCGCTCGCCGAACGGGTGCGATCGTCGGTGGCGAAGCAGATCTTCCGCGTCGGCGACGGCGTCGTGGCGCGCACCAGCTGTTCGATCGGGTTCGCTCCGGTGCCCTTCATTCCCGGACATCCGCGGCTGCTCGACTGGGAGCAGTCGCTCAGCTTCGCCGATGCCGCGCTCTATGAGGCCAAGCGCGAGCGCAACTCCTGGGTGGGGTGGGGCGGGACGGACAAGGCCGCGGAGCTGCCCTCGCTGGCCGCGGCGCTGGCCGCCGATCCGGCGGCCCTGGAGAAGGATGGATACCTGGTGGCGCGCCGGCGGCCGACGAATTCCGAGGACACGGTGGATACGCTGCGGGTCCCGCGACGACCGGGGAACCCATGAGCGACGATTCGCTGATCCAGGCGATGCCCGATGTGCTCGCCTTCCTGCGTCCCGATGGCCTGATCACGCATCACCTGGGCGGACGCCAGGTGCCCTTCATCCGGGGCAGCGGCAGCCTCGCCGGGCGGCGCCTCGAGGATGTCCTGCAAGCCCACGTGGCGGCGCTGATCGCGCGGCTGGTGCGCCGTGCGCTCGCCAGCCGCGCCAGTTGCGAGGCGGAGTTCTCGGTCGACGGTGCAAGCTACCAGGCCCGTTTGAGCGCGCAGGGACCGCAGCGCGCCCTGTGCGTGATCCGGCAGGTCGCCGACGCGTCCTCGCCCCGGCCGGAAAGGGAGCAGAGCGAGGCGCCCGCAGCCACCGAACGGCGCGGCTTCGTGCGGCGCTTCCAGCAGTCCGTCGCGCTGGCCGCGCTGAGCGAGCGGCCGCTGGCGTTGTGCCTGATCTTTCTCGACGGGCTGACCGACATCAGCCGCCTGATCGATTTCTCGATCGGCGAGCGTATTCTGACCGAAGTGCTGCGCCGGCTGCCCGCGGGCGGCGCTGCGCCCGCACCCATGGCCTGGTACGTCGGGCAGCTGGGCGAAAACCTGCTGGGTGTCGTCATCGAGGGCAGCATCGAGCGGGACCAGGTTCGCAGCGTCGCCGGCGCGCTGTGCCTGGCCATCGCGCGGCCGGTGTGCATCCGCGACGCCACCTTTCATATCACGCCGTCTGCCGGCGTCGCGATTCTCGGGCAGGATGCGGCGCAACCCGCGGCGCTGCTCGATCACGCCCGCGCGGCGATGCTCGAGTCGCGCCGCAACGGGGCCGGCAGCGTGCAGTTCTATTCCGATACGCTGCGCATGCTGCCCGTGGCGCGGCTCGATATCGAACGCGAGCTGCGTCATGCGATCGAGCGCGGGCAGATCGGCCTGCGTTACCTGGTGCGCCACGAGCTCGCCAGCGGCCGGCTCGCCGCCGTGCAGGCGTACATGCGCTGGACGCATCCGCTGCGCGGCGAAGTGCCCCCGGCGCAGTTCCTGCCGATTGCCGACGCCACCGGCCTCGCGGTGGCCGTGTCGCGCGCCGCCCTCGAGCGGCTGGTGCGTGATCTCGACGCATTGCGCGCCAGCGTGGGTACCGATGTGCCGCTGTCCTTCGGGGCGCTGCGTCAGCACGTCTCCTCCGGCCAGCTGCTGCGGGACTGCCGGCAACTCCTGCCCAGCGGTGTACTCGGATCCGGCGGCCTCGAGCTGCGGATCGCCGAGCGCACGCTCGCGGCGCTCAACCGGCCCGAACGCGCGCTCGGCCAGATGGTCGAGTTCGGCGCCCGGGTGGTCGTCGACGAGCTGGGCCGCGGCTTCAGCTCGCTGGCGCGGCTGCCGCAGTGCCCGCTCTGGGCCCTGCAGATCGACCGTGCCCTGGTGGTGGGTGCGCGCCGCAACGCCATCGCGCTGCGCTCCTGTCGTGCGGTCGCCGCGCTGGCCCGCGCACTCGAACTGGTGCCGATCGCGGCCGGCATCGATGATGAGGCCACGCGCGCCGGCATGCTCGACATCGGCTGCCTCCAGGGGCTGGGCGATCATTACCCGCTCGACCTGGAGCTGGCGCCCGACCTGGAGCCGGCGCTCGCCGCCGGCTGAGCGGTTCCGTGCCGGGCCTCGCGCAGCCGCTGTCGGTCGATCCGTAACAACCGAGGTCGCCGCGCTCCGGGCGAGGTGACTGGTCCGGTGATCTTTGAACCGGCAAGAAACGTGGACAGTAGCCAATGGAGCAGATCTATCACAGCGACACCCAGGACAGAGCGGCAAATCCGATCACCCTGTGGGCGATCAAGCAACAGCGGGATCGAGTTCTGGGCCCCTTGGCGGCGGCGCCAGGCGTCTCCAGATGACGCGAAGCTCCTGCGCCCATAGGCCAGATTGGATCACGCCACGAGACACGGCAAGTGTCTGATGGTGCTAACGTTTTTTGAATGTCGCCCGAATCTGGACGTGCTGATATGCTGATCGTCCGCATGACGTGCTGATGGGATAGGCTGGCGATGGCAAGCGACGATGGATGAGAGCACGCGACGCCCGGTCCGCGCGCCGGCGGCACGCCGCAGCGAAGCACCGAACGCGGCCGCGCGGACAGCGCCTGGCGATGCAAGGCGGATGCCCGTCGATACGCTGGTCATCGTCGCAGGAGGCCAGACGGGCGTGGATCGCGGCGCGCACAAGGGGGCGCGGGCGATGGGTGTGACGGGCGCCGGATGGTGTCCGGCGGGACGCCGGGCCGAAGATGGCGTGATTCCCGAGTGGTACCCGGTGCAGGCATTGCCGGGTGCGGGGCCTTTACAAAGCACGCTGAAGAACGTGCTCGATAGCGATGCGACGGCGCTGATCGGCTTTGGAGCCCTGGCCCCGGGTACGGTGCGGGTGGTGGAGTTCTGCCGAAAATACCGCAAGCCGCTGATCATTCTCGATGGCGAGGCCATGGGCGCCACCGACGCCGGTGAAGCCGTGGCCGCATTTGTGATTCAACATGGGGTGGCGCGATTGAACGTTACAGGGCCCAGCGCGAGGCGTGAGCCCCGCGGCCATGACTATGCCCATGCGATGGTGTCCGCGCTCATTCAAAGTTTGCAGACAGGAACGCCAGCGCAGACCTGACGACCCCGGAGAGCGCGGTGGCATCGCGTCCGTCCTCACGATCGCTTCGTGCGGAGCGTGGTAGTGACGGACAGCACCAGGCGACCCGAACCCGAGAGCGGGCGGCCGTGGGGAATGGCTACATAATCGCGCGTGCCGACGTAACGCAGTGTGAGATCAATCCGGCCGATGCGCTGGACGGCGCCGACGGCAAAATCCTGGTAAGCGCGTCCGTTGGCTTCGCGCCAGTACGGTCCGCCGCTCTGGCCCAGGTGCGCAATCAGTTCCAATCCCGCATGCCCGATGGGCCAGCTCGCATTGGTCTCCAGGTAGTAGGCGCCCCGATGCAAGGGCAGGTGATCGTAGTCCCAGGCGTAGTGATACGAGAGCGAATAATCACCGTGTGCGAGCGTGGCGTAGCCCTCGGCGTAGTCGCTGTAGGGTTTGAGGCCAGGGTAGGTGGCGTCGCTCACGCCCAGATCGGCGCTCCAACCCTCCTCGCGACCCCAGGGGATGTCCGCCGTCCACGCCACTTCGGTGTGTGAGGCGCCGTAGAATCGAGCGCGGGTGTCATAGGTGACGTTGCTCGTCCAGCACTGCAGGTGGGCGTGGGGGGCGTTGTAATCGAAGGCCAGCTGCAAGGCCGGCCCATTGGCCGTCTGGGTGACGCCGCGATAATCGTAGTCGCTGGTCGCCGTTGGAGTGAAACTCAGGCCGGCCGCGGCGAGTGGCGCGGCAACGGGCCACAGCAGTGCACCGCGCAGCGCCCACGCGCCGCTCGATCGCACCCGATCGGCCCACTTACCGGCGGGACGCCGTAGAGTCCCGATGCCATTCGGATCGGGACGGTGAGCGCCGGTTCGCCGGCGCGTCAAAAATGGAACAGCGCAGCTGGGCCAGGCCGGGGTGGACGTGCGGGTGCGCCGGCGCGGAAGGGTGGCGCGCGACGCGTGCTGCCTGGGAGGCGGGGCGGACGAGTGCCTGGAGCGCGGTGCAGGCCGCGACGAATGCGTGGGGCATGTTCATGGTGAAGGGCCTCTCGAAGTGAAGGGGGTAATTAGGGCGAGAGTGTCGGCTGCGGAAGGGAGGACGGTGAACTCAAAGCACCGGGCCGGTCGGCGGCAGCACTCGAGCGCGCGCGTGCCGCGGTCAGCCCTGCGATCAGGCAGGCGCCGAGGAACAATCCGGTTGCCACACCGATCGCCAGCAGAAAGCCCAACAGTGCGAAATGCGTGGTCGCGAAGCCGACGAACAGCGGGCCGGTGATGCTGCCCACGGTGTAAGCGAGGGCAATGGCCGCCATGGCGGTGGAGACGGCGGCGGAATCCATCCGTTCACCCGCCTCGATGACTGCGAGCGTGTTCATGCCCCCGGCGGCACCGCCCCAAATGAAGAGCATTGGCAGGAGCAGCGCTGGGGAATGCCCGATGAGAGGAAAAGCCAGGACGCCAGCCAGGATGACCGAGCAGCACAGCAGTTGCGCCACGCGGTAGCCGCAGCGGTCGGCCAGGGTGCCGAGAGGGAACTGCAGCACGGTGCCACCGACGCCGAAACCGCCGAGCGTCGCCGCGGCCCCGAGGGCGAATAGCGCATGTTCGCTGAACACGGGGAGGAAGGAGATGGAGGAGGTCTCCACGTAGCCGGCCAGGAAACCGGCCACCAGCGCGGTGGGCATCAGGCGCAGTGCCCTCAAGGCGCCGCCGCGCTCGGGGACGGCCGGTCGTCCCGCGGGCTCGGACAACTGCGAAAGCACGATCGCGCTGAGGCAAAGCAGGAGGAGACAGGCCCAGAGGGGACCGAGCCCGTGCACACCGGTGAGCGCCAGCAGCGCCGGCCCGGCGGCGATCCCGCAGCCCATCAGGGTTTCGTGGGTGCCGATGATGCGGCCGCGCAGATGCACGGGCGCCTCCGCAACGATCCACGTGTCGCAGGCCACCCAGCGAATGATCAACCCTGTACCCAGGAGCAGGTTCAACCCGAACAAGAGCGGCGGGGAGCGGGTCAGCAACATGCCCCCGAGCGCGACGACGGACAGCGCCAGCGCCACGCCATTGGTGCGCACGAAGCCGAGGCGGGCCAGGACACGCGGCGCACGATGACCCAGCAGCAGGATCGCCATCCAAGGCGCCGCGGCGATCAATCCGACCACCAGCGCCGAGTGATGCGTCTGAGTCAGGCGCAGCGCCAGGAACGCCGGTACGGTGCCGATCTGCACCACCTGCGCAAGGAACGAGAGCGTGTTGATCTGGACCAGTCGCCGCACCGTGGGGGCGGAGGCATTTAGAGCGGGAGTCGCGGCGCTCATACGCGGTGCCCGACCGGGCAGGCGCCGTGGGAGGATTCGCCGGGCCGGGCCGCTTCCTTGTAGCGCGGCCAGATGCCGTGGTTAAAGTAACCCTCCCAGATCTGGACGACGCGCTCGGTGTATTGGACCGGCATCTCGTGCAGGTAGGGCTTCTTCTCCAATTCCGCGAAGGCGGGATCGCGATGATTGGCGACCCAGGAGCGCCGATCAGCGGTCAGAAAGGTCGGACACAACTGCTGGTCGACCATTTCGGCGTAGTTGCTGATCGTGCGTTCGGCGATACGCTGCCAGGCCGCGGACGCTTGCGCAAACAACATTTTGCGTTCCCGCTTGGTCAGGTAGTTCACCTCGCAGTCGTGGCGCTTCAGGCAGAAGTCGCGCGTGAACATGGCAAAGCCGTAAATGTCCGAGCTGATATTCACCATGGGCAGCGGGGCGCTCATGAGCGGATCGTACAGCGGCTCATGCTGGTCGTCGGCCCCGGGGACGAAGGCCACGGCATCGAAATCCAGAAATGCCGTGCGGCAGCCGGTAACCGGGCAGGGCAGACTGATGGCAAAGCTCAGGCACCCCCCGTTCACGAGCGATGCGGCCGGCTCATCCGACAGCGTGCTCATGATCTCGGCCACCGCCGCCAGCGCCGGCGCCACGCCCTCCGATTGCACCACGGGCTCAGGCAACTTCGAGGCGACGGCAAAGGGATCGGCGATCACGAACAGGCAGGCGACGGTCTCGCGCCGCTCGAGCGCGCCGATGAACCGATGCCATCCGGCGGTCACATCGCCGAGGCGCACCACGTTGATGGCGAAGTAGCGACCGGCCGCGATCTCCCGACGCGCCGCCATGCACCCCAGGCGCTCGGTAAACCAGGTCTTCAGCTCCTCGGACACGATATCCATGATCTGGCCGCAGTGCACGCGCGGCGCTGAGGGTCTGGCGATCGCGTCGGCCAGCAGAGCTACGTTGGGGTAGTGCGCCCCAGAGACCCTGTCCAGATTTTCTAACATAACCGAATCCTTCTAAGACCCAAGACGTGGACGTGTATTGTTGCGCATGCGGTTGTCCCGGGACCGGCTCACAATATGTAACAGCCGCGCAGCTGTAAAGATGTATGCAGCATGCATATAAATAGATGCCACCGGAAAATAATCGGTCTATGATTGGGGCCCGTGGCGGGCGTCGCGAGACCGCCCGCCAAGATCCTGGAGGTCGATGTGTAATGGACAAGGCCAGAGCGGTGAATCTACTCGGTGCTTTCGTCGATGCGATGTACCGTCGAATCGAAGTCAAGATCAACACCGATCACGGCATGGGGGGCGAAGCGCCCGCAGCGATTGTGATGATCGGTACGAACCCTGCGCGCACGCTCGACTTTCTCGCACGCGCACTCGAGTTGAGCCACTCCGGCACCGTGCGCCTGGTGGATAAGCTGGAAAAGGAGCAGCTCGTGCAACGGCGCCCGTGCGCGGATAAGCGAGCGGTGGCGCTGGTACTGACCGAGCGGGGCATGCGCAAGATGCGCTCGATCCTGCGCGCGCGCCGTGAATGCCTGGAAGGCGTCTTCGAAGTACTGGGTTCCAAAGACCGGAGTCAGCTGACACATTCGGTCGAAACGATGCTGGCGAGTCTTACCACCAGCGATCAAGTGGCCGAGAGCATCTGCCGTTTGTGCGACGAGGCGGCCTGCCCGCAGCCCAAGTGCCCGGTGACGCAGGCCCTGCATCCGTGAGAAAGGCCAAAGACAGCGTCGGTGACGGGCGGCGTGGCCGCCGCAAGCCCGCAGTCGGCGAGTCCGCGGACGTGCGGGCGGGCGAACTGCGGCCGGCACTGACAAAAGCGAGCCTCGTCAAAGAGGCGCGACCAGCGTCTCGGGCACGACCGCCCTTGATCAAGCAGCGCGATACGGCGCTGCGCCACCTGGCTGAGACCGTGGTGGCGCGGGGCTGGGTCGAGCAGATCGGTCAGCCCAACAGCGACGGGGCCGTGCCATTGACGGTCCGGGAGCATCGCGAGCGCTGCACCGTGTGGGTGAGGGCCGAGGCGCTTACGCGCCAGCCGGTTCCGCTGCAGAGTGTGGTGGCGATCCGCTCGGCGCAACCCACGCACAGCGAGCAGACCCCCGCTTCCGACATCGAACTCGTTCGGGCCGCGCTGGCCGCCGCTGGGGACGAGTCCCACTGGGCGCTGCGCATCCGTAGCCCGGCCGCGCGGGCGGCGGCGATGGCGCGGCATCGCCTCGAGAGCGGGCTGCGCCGCTATCTGGAAGGGCGCGAGTGCATCGCCGTTCAGCCACCGCTGTTGGCCGAGCGTTCGGGGGGGGCGGCCGAGGCGACCGCGATGCCGGACCGGAGCGGTCGGACGGCCCTGCTCAGGCACGCGGGCTGGATGTACGTGGACTCGATGGTGACGGCGCTCGAACGGGTGTATGCCCTGAGCCCAGTGTTTCAGGCCGGAAGTGGGGTGACGCCCGTGCATCAGGCGCGCAGCTGGATCCTGCAGGCCGAGGTGGCCTGGGCCAGCCACGAGGAGATCATGCAGTGGGAGGAAGGCCTCATGCGCCATCTCGCGCAGCAATTGATGGCTGATCGCGCGAGTCTCCTCGAACCCCTGGGCGTTGACCTGCGTGGTCTGGAAATCTGGCGGCAGGCCTTTCCGATCATCTCCTATGATGAGGCGCTCAAGATCCTGACTCGGGCGGGTCATCGGGCGGCCTATGGTTGCGAATTCACGCATCGAGAGCGGGCGGTGTTGGACCTGGCGTTTGAAACGCCGTACTTTGTCACGGATCTGCCGACGTCGCTGGCGCCGCTGGTCACGGTGGAGGACCCGAAGCAGCCAGGCGTGACGCGCTCGCATTGGTTGATGCCGCGAGCCGGGCAGCGCGCGCTGTCCGTCGGCGGAGAGCGCATGACCGAATGGGTCTCGGCATCGGCGCAGGGCCGAGGCGCCGCATCCCCCGCAGCGTGGCAATCGGTGCCGTGGTTTGCGGACACGCGTCGATTCGGTTGCGTCCCCCACAGCGGTTTCGAATTGGACTTCGATCAGCTCTGCCAGACTCTGCTGGGTGGCCGCGAGGCCGGCGTCGAGGTGCCGGGCGTCGGCTAAGCCGTCCTGTGCGCGAGGCCCTGCGCGCAAGGGTGCATGCGTTCGGTGCGCGCACGGGCAGGGCGGGCGACCGGCACGATAGACCCCGCGCACGACACCGGTACAGGGTATGTTGAGCGCGCCCGGGCCGGTGCATCGTCTGGGTTGTCAAAGTATAGCCGCCTGTTGAGTGGTGCCGCGGAATGGCAACAGGACATGTCGTTCCGTGAACGACAGCTTCGGAGCAGGTGGACCGGCAGCGGGCCCAAAACCGCCACTGATACCGCTGATTGTGCTTGCCGGAAGCGGACACGCTAAGCGCGTGTTGGTTTGGACCGTGCCATTGCCCAATAGGGAATTCTCACTAGGTGCGTATACGTCAGCTTTGTCAACGGCGTGTCAGTCTGCACGGCAATATTTGCGACATTCAAGGGCGGCCTAACCACTACCCGCCTCGCCATGAGTCCGCCTCGCTGAACCGGTACGCAGATCACAGTTCTGGCTCCGCCACGAACCATGTGGCTACAGCGAGCGGCGCGCAAGGCCGATACAGGCGGCATGTTCCGGTGCCAGTCGGGCTGGTGCCTGTACGTTGCGCGGTCGGATCTTCATAGCGTGAGTCTCCAATATGATCATGCGCCCGGACTCCCCTCTGCGACATGCGTATCGGAAACGCTCAGTGCGCTTCCGGGGAGTCACCCTGGCGGGATTGCCCGTGGCGGCGGCAGGGGATTTGGCCGCCATGAGTCTCAAGCAACCGCCGCTCATGCAGGTGCCGATCATCGGAGCATCGCAAGGTGGCTGAGGTGCTTAATGATTGTTAACATGAGAGAGCAGCCGCCGTTTCAGCCCTGTCATCGGCACCCTCCACAGGGGCTCTGTCCAGGGATCGGCCTGCTCTGCAATTCCTTACAGGCACGTTCGACGAGGTCATGTCAGCAATCGCGGACTGAACGGGAACGCGGCGGCAGGGTGCGTTGACAGTGGGACTTGCCGAACGACTCACCTGCTGGGGCCGATATGCACAGCGCCCATGGGCAGCCGCGCTGCTGCAAACTGTCGTCGTCGGCGGGACCGCACTTGTTGGGGTCGTGGTGATAAGTCTCGCCGCACAGCGCGTGCTGCTCGCGGATTTGCGCGGCTCACTGAGTCAGACCGCCGAAACGGCTGCCGAGCTCATGGATGGGGACGCTCATCAGAGATTTGTGACCGCAGGCCAGATCGCGCCGGCTGACTACGCCTCTGCGGTCAAACCACTTCAAGTCCTACTGCGTTCAAATAAGAACCTGCGCTTCGCCTACAGCGGCTTCCTGCGTGATAACACGATGTATTACGCGTTCGATGGCGACCCCGTAAACCCCAGCGGCTTTCTCCAGTCCGATCCGGAACCACCGCTGCCGGCAGAACGAGCCGTATGGGCAACGCAGCGCGTGACTGTCGAGGACGCTCCAAGCCCCACCACGTGGGGCGTTGGGATTCGCGCATACGCACCTATTCGTGACAGTAAGGGCAAGATGGTCGCCTATGTCGGCGTGACCATGCGCGCCGATCGATTCACGGTAGAAATCGACAACATCCGATCCGCGACTCTGTTTGGCGTTTCCATCGCAATGCTGCTGGCACTGATGAGCGGCGTTTGGATATGGCGGGCCCAGCAAAGCCGGAATCACGCGTTGCACACTGCAGTGGCGGCTTCCAGAGCCAAGAGCGAGTTTCTGGCGACCATGAGCCACGAGATTCGCACCCCCTTGAACGGGGTGCTCGGCATGAACGAGCTGCTGCTGGGCAGTGAGCTGGAGCCGCACCAGCGCGAATGGGCCGCCGCGGTGCAGGCCTCCGGCCACCACCTGCTCGGGGTGATCAACGACATCCTCGATTTCTCCAAGATCGAGTCCGGACACCTGGAACTCGATACGGTGGATTTCAGCCTGGTCGAGCTCGTGGAGGAAACGCTGGCGATGTTCGTGCAGCCGGCGGAGCACAAGGGGCTGGAGCTCGCCGCGGAGTTCATGCCCTGTGACGTGGCGGTACCTGGTTTTTGCGGCGATCCGTTTCGCCTGCGCCAGGTGCTCGCCAATCTGATCGGCAACGCGATCAAGTTCACGCAGCAGGGCGAGATCGTCGTGCGGGTGGTGCTCGGGGACGCCAGCGGCGGCGAGCGCGCCGTCAGCCTGTGCGTGGCCGATACGGGCATCGGCATCCCGCCGGAAGCGCAGGCGCGGATCTTCGAGCATTTCTCCCAGGCCGACGGCTCGACCACGCGCCGCTACGGCGGCACCGGCCTCGGCCTCGCCATCTCGCGCCGCCTGGTCGGCCTGATGGGGGGCACGATCCGCGTGGAGAGCACGCCCGGAGTGGGCTCGCGGTTCTGCATCGACTTGCGGTTGCCGCCCGCCCGTTCGCTCAAGAGCGAGTCCGTGCTGCACCGGACGCTCGAGGGCGCGCGCGTGCTGGTCGTCGATGATAACGAGACCAATCGCCAGATCCTGCAGCAACAGCTCGAGGGCTGGCACATGCGCGTGGCCGCAGCCGGTAGTGGCGAAGATGCGCTGTGCCTGATGCAACGGGCGATCGCGGACCAGCAGCCCTACGCTCTGGGCATCCTCGACATGCACATGCCGGGCATGGATGGCCTGCAGCTGGCCACGACGATCCAGGGGCACGCGGAGCTGGCCAGGACACCGCTCGTGATGCTCACTTCGACCGCGTCCAACGCGCGCCAGTCGGAGCGCGAGGCCGCCGGCATTCGTCACTACCTCCACAAGCCGGTGCGCCGCGCCGACCTGGTACGCGTCATCTGCGACCTGCTCGGCACCGCGCCCGCCGCGACCTCGGCCGCGAGCCTCGCCACCGTCCGGCCCGCCTCTCCACTGCAGGGCACGGTGCTGCTGGTTGAGGACAACCCCATCAACCAGGCACTCGCCAAGGCCATGCTGACCAAGCTCGGGGTCAGCGTGAGCCTGGCGGAGAACGGACAGGAGGCGCTCGAGCGGTTCACGACGCAGGCTTTCGACCTGGTGCTGATGGATTGCCAGATGCCGGTCATGGACGGCTACGCGGCGACCGCGGCCCTCCGCACCCTCACCGTCAGCCGCGCCGCACGCTTGCCGATCATCGCGGTCACCGCCAACACGATGCCCTGGGACGAGCGCAAGTGTCTGGATGCCGGGATGGATGGCTTTCTCGCCAAGCCCTTCACGCTGCAGCAACTGCAGGCCGTGCTTGCGCAATGGCTGCCCGGCGCGGCCGCCCGGCGCACTCCGGGGCCACCGCTCGCGGCCTCGGCCGGCGAGCCTGCTACCGCGACCGCCGCGGCCATCAACGAGCGGGCGCTGCAAGACCTGCGCGAACTCGATCCGGCCGGTGGCGCGGAGCTGGTCGCCAGCGTGCTGCGGATGTTCATCGAGTCCGCCGACGCCAGCCTGGAGAGCATACGAAGCGCCATTCATGCGCGCGACGGGGTGCAATTGAGCCGCGCGGCGCACGCCATGAAGTCGAGCGCCGCGACTATCGGCGCCGAAGCGCTCGCGAACCTGCATCGGCGGCTCGAGAGCATCGGCGGCGAGGGACGCATCGAGGAAGCCCAGCTGCTGCTCGCCGAACTCGAGCGCGAACAGGAGCGCGCGCTGCGGCGCATACGGGCGATCCTGAGGGAAGCGGCCTGAGGGCCGCGCCCAAGAAGGTCTGTGCCCAAGCGCATGTCGGTCGTGGACGACGATCTGGCCGCATCATCGCCCGCCGACCCCCCGATTTGACAGCGCGCTTATGTGCGCCAGTTGGCGTTTTCAGGCCGGTTCCGTGACGGACCGCACAGCGCCCGGGAGAAGCCCGATCGCGTCTACTGTCGCCACGCCCGGACAGGGCACCAAGACAGGAAGCGGCCATGCACGGTTTCAAGGTGATGATGATCGGACTCGGCGCACTGGCCTTGAGCGCGCAGGTACTGGCCGCGGGTTCGGGCGAATGGACCGGCTCCGCGCCGGGCGCGCAGGCCGCACCGCTGCAGGTGCACGCGGCGCGCACCGCGGCCGCCAGCTACATCGTGCAGGGCCCGAGCTTTGCGGTGACCGTCAAGGCCGTGCACAGGGTTGGCGGCCGGATCACCCACGAGCTGCCGATCATCAACGCGGTGGCCGCGACGCTCACCCCGGTCCAGACCCGGGCGCTGCGGGCCGATCAGCGCCTGATCCTCACCGCCAACGGCGCGGTCACGGTGGCGGGCACCAATGCCCCGGTCCAGCCCTACGTGGTCGAGCACACGCAGGCGAATCTGCTGCACGCCTCCGGGATCACCGGCAAGGGCGTGACGATCGCCTTCCTCGACACCGGCTGGTGGAGCCAGAAGGCGACCCAGACCAATACCGCGGGCCAGAACGTGGTGCTGCAGGGTTATGACGCCACCAACCCCAAGGGCACGCTCGGCGTCGGCGCGCCGAGCGACGGGTACGGGCACGGCACGCACGTACTGAGCATTGCCGCCAACAGCGCGCTTTCGCAGGACGGCACCTACATCGGCATGGCCCCGGACGCCGCGCGCGTGATCGTGCGGGCCTTCGACAAGAACGGCCAGGGCAGCTACGCCAACGTCATCCAGGGCATGAACTGGATCCTCGCCAACGCCGCCACCTACCACATCCGCGTCGTCAACATGTCCTTCGGCGCCAAGCCGCAGTCCTTCTACTGGAACGACCCGATGGACCAGGCGGTGATGAAGCTGTGGCAGGCCGGCATCGTCGTGGTGGCCTCGGCCGGCAACAGCGGCCCGACCGCCCAGACCATCACGGCGCCGGGCAACGTGCCCTATGTGATCACCGTCGGGGCGATGACCGACAACTACACCCCGGGGACCCCCGGGGACGACTACCTCGACTCCTTCTCGAGCACCGGCCCGACCTATGAGGGGTTCGTCAAGCCCGAGATCGTCGCGCCGGGCGGGCATGTGATCGGCGTGCTGCAGAACAGCTCGACGATCGGCAAGACCTACCCGCAGTTCCAGGGCACCAACGGGTACCTGGGCTCTACGTATTTCTACATGTCGGGCACCTCGATGTCGGCCGCGGTGGTCTCGGGCACCGTCGCGCTGATGCTCCAGGCGCACCCGGCCCTCACCCCCGACCAGGTCAAGTGCGCGCTGATGAGCTCGGCGCAGCCCGCCCTCAAGGGCGCCGGCCAGCCCGCCTATAGCGTGTTCCAGCAGGGCGCGGGCCAGATCAACGCCTACAACGCGGTCTACAGCACCAACTACGCTTGCGCGAACCAGGGGCTCAACATCGCCGCCGATCTCGCCGGCACCCAGCATTACATGGGCCCGGCACGGCAGAACGCCTCAGGCAGCTTCTATGTCGTCGATCAGAACAACAATCCGCTCAGCGGCCAGGGCTACCTCTGGAACAACAGCTACCTGTGGAACCAGGGCTACCTGTGGAGCAACGGCTACCTCTGGTCCAATGGCTACCTCTGGTCCAATGGCTACCTCTGGTCCAATGGCTACCTCTGGTCCAACGGCTACCTGTGGAGCCAGGGCACCACCCCGCCCGTGTCCTCGGCCGCCGCCATCAACTCCTGGGTCAGCCAGGAGTAGGGGTCACGATCCGCGCCAGTCACGATGCCGGCCGTTCGCGCCGCAGGGCGCCGCGGCCGCCGCGCGTGCGATGACCGCGACAGAGGCGCGCAGGTGGCCGCGATCGCCGGGAGCGCTCAACACAACATCGCCGGCGACGACTTGTGACGCAGTTCAAGATTCGGGGGCGCGCGCAGGAAAATTGACTCCACTCAGTTATTATGTCGCGCGACCCATGCCGGGAGGCTACGGAACCGGCTCCGGACATCTTAGCTGGCATCAAATAGGGGAGATTGCATGCCGAGTGCGCCGCTGCCGATAGATGAAGCCCGGAGGCTCGCGACGCTGCGGGCCTGCCAGGTGCTCGATACCGCTCCTGAGCGTGCCTTTGACGAACTCGTGGCCCTTGCGGTCCAGCTGAGCGCTGTGCCCATCGCCGTAATCAGTCTCGTGGACGAATCACGCCAGTGGTTCAAGGCCAGGATCGGGCTGGATGTATGCGAGACGCCGCGAGCACAGGCCTTCTGCGCCTATGCGATCCTGGAGCCGAAACCGCTCATCGTGGAGGATGCGACCCAGGATGCGCGCTTCAGCGACAACCCGTTGGTGACAGGCGAGCCAGGCATCCGCTTCTACGCCGGCTTTCCGTTGCAGGTGGATGATGGGTTGCGCCTGGGCACATTGTGCGTGATCGACACGCGGCCGCGACAGCTGGCCGCGGGGCAGGTGACGGCGCTGCAGGCTCTGGCGCACCAGGCCTGCGCCCAGCTGGAGCTGCGCCGCGCGCTGCTGGACCTCAGGGCGCTGCGCGAGCGGGAACAGCAAAGCGCGGACCGGAGTCTCGAGGCCCGCGCGACCCAATCCTTTCGCATCGGCCAGCTCCTGCACAAGGGACTGGCCGAGGAACTGTCTGAGATCGCAGCAGTGTTGAAAGCCGGTCTATCCACGGCGCGGACGCTGTCGCCGGCGCTGCGCCAGGCGCTGGTGCACGCTGGCGATCGGGTCGCCGAGGCGGCGAGCGACTGTCGCGCCGTGGCCGCGCGCTTCAGGGACTTCAGCCTGCTTTCCTTGGGCTGGCTGGCCGCCGTGCGCGCCGACATCGAGCGCCTGGAAGTGGAGCACGAGGTGTGTATCGTGCTGGAGGAGGGCGAGGATCCGGATCAGTTGCTCGAATACGCCGCCGCCCACCGCCTGGCGGAATTCGTCCACGCGGGGCTGACGACCGCCATCGGGCAGTGGGGTGCGCGCACGCTCAGCATCGCCGTCACACGACGCGGGGGATCGCTGCTGCTGACGCTCCGCCACGATGGCACCCGGAATGGCGGCATGGCTGTCGCCCTGCATCCGGCGTCGCGATTGCGCGTGCTCGCGGCGGAGCTCGGTAGCGTAATGCACGAGTCCCCGGGCGAGCGGGCCACCGAGCTGCGCCTGAGCCTCAACCTGTCATCGCCGCCCCAGGGGATGGCCGAGCCGGCGCCGGTCCGACTCTGAAGAGCCAGCGCGGCGCGTTGCCGTGCCAGCGCGGCGGTCGGACTTAACCGCACGCTTATGTGCGCCGGTCGAGGTTCTGCGGCGTGTTCTGTGACGGACCGCACGGCGCCGTGTGAGGGGGGAGTGGGTTTCAATGTCGCCACGCCCGCAAAGGGCCCCACGACAGGACGTGCCCATGACCCTACGGAACATCGCGACGACGGTACTCGGAGCCCTGGTGCTCGGCGCGCAGACGCTGGCCGCCACGCCCGTGGAGCGGCCGACGCCTGCGCAGGAGGCCAAGGCGGCCGT
>Ga0075017_100000289_pt1 | contig 26510 bp, 19 predicted proteins | sample AleBraG_ABR_2012_FD_71475 | JGI IMG/M metagenome (GOLD analysis project Ga0075017, IMG submission 71475) | Freshwater sediment microbial communities in response to fracking from Pennsylvania, USA - Alex Branch Run_MetaG_ABR_2012 | ecosystem: Environmental > Aquatic > Freshwater > Creek >... | reverse complement strand
CAGTGCGCCGCGTAAGTTGTTGACGGTTGCGTCCAACTGCGACGTTGTGATGCGCTCATGTCCGATCGTTGCAGCGGCTCCGGCTTGGGTTGGTGAACACCCAGCGATGGCCAGCAATGCGGCCGCCATCGCGACGGGAACGGCCACGAAACGGCGCATCGACCTGATACGACTCACTGAGTGCCTCCGGGGGCGGTTGGTGTTACTGCTGAGTCAACCAGCACTGCGTCGATAAGACTGCGGGCCCAGGCCACGAGTTCACTGCCTCGAAGCGGCTGGCCTCCGACCTTGGCCGTCATCGGCGCCGGTACGAGAATCGTACGGACTGCGGCCTTGATCGTCGTGCCCGGGTAGAGCCGGGTGAGACGCATTCGACGCGATTCGGCCAGGTCGATCGGACCGAACCTGACGACCTTGCCCTGCGCGACGATCTCGGCCAAGCCCGCCTGCCGCGCATGGACGCGCAAGCGCGCCACTTCAAGGAGCGCTTCCACCGGACGCGGCATCGGACCGTACCGGTCAAGGAGTTCTTCACCCACGGCGTCGACATCGCCGTCGGTTTGGGCCTCGGCCATCCGTCGATACGCCTCAAGTCGAAGTCGCTCTTCGCGCACGTAGTCATGCGGGATATGCGCGTCAATCGGTAGTTCGACTTTGACTTCGACAGGTTCGGCATCACCTTCACCTTTGAAGTTCGCCAAAGCTTCGCCAACAAGTCGGACGTACAAGTCGAATCCCACTTCGGCGATGTGACCCGATTGTTCACCGCCCAGCAGGTTGCCGGCGCCGCGGATTTCGAGGTCCTTCATTGCGACGGCCATTCCAGAACCGAGATCGGTGTGCTGCGCAATTGTGGCAAGTCGCTCGTGTGCGGTTTCAGTGAGCGGACGTTCTGGCGGATAAAGGAAGTAGGCGTAGCCACGCTCGCGGCTGCGTCCCACTCGTCCGCGTAGTTGATGCAACTGCGACAAGCCGAACACATCAGCGCGATCAACAATCAACGTGTTGGCGTTGGGAATGTCGAGTCCGCTCTCGACGATCGTCGTGGAGATGAGGACGTCGAACTTCTTGTCCCAAAAATCAACGATCACCTGTTCGAGCAAGTGTTCGTTCATCTGTCCGTGGGCCACCGCGATGCGTGCCTCTGGAACAAGTTCGGACACGCGGGTCGCAACCCGTTGGATCGATTCGACGCGGTTGTGAACAAAGAAGACCTGACCTTCGCGAAGCAACTCGCGACGAATTGCGGCACTGACCTGCTTCTCGTCGTACGGACCGACGAAGGTGAGAACCGGGTGGCGTTCTTCTGGCGGCGTCTGGATAACGGACATGTCCCGAATGCCAGTAATCGACATTTCGAGCGTTCGCGGAATCGGCGTCGCCGACATCGCCAGCATGTCGACGTTCGTCCGCAACGCCTTGAGATGTTCCTTGTGCTCAACGCCGAAACGTTGTTCTTCGTCGACGATGACGAGGCCTAGGTCTTTGAAGCGAATGTCGGGTGTCAACAACCGATGTGTTCCGATGACGACGTCAACAGTTCCGTCCTCCAACCCCGCGACGACGGCCTTCGCCTCCTTGTCGGACTGGAAGCGAGACAACGCCTTGACGTTGATAGGGAACGACCCAAAGCGCTCTTGAAATGTCGCGAAGTGCTGTTGCACCAACAACGTGGTCGGCACGAGAACGGCTACCTGCTTGCCGTCCTGGGCCGCTTTGAAGGCAGCGCGGACCGCAATCTCGGTCTTGCCGTACCCGACGTCTCCCGCAACGACGCGGTCCATCGGCAGTGCGCGTTCCATATCGGCTTTGACTTCGTCAATTGTCGAGGCCTGGTCGGGAGTCTCGATGTAAGGGAACGCGTCTTCGAGTTCGCGTTGCCACGGGGTATCGGGACTGAACGCAAAGCCTTTGCTGGCACGGCGTGCCGCATACAGCCGCACAAGTTCAGCGGCGATTTGCCGGACGGCCTTTCGCGCTCTGTTCTTCGTTGCCGTCCAGTCGCTGCCACCGAGTCGGTGCATCGATGGCGACTCGCCACCGACGTACTTGGTGATTTGTTCGAGCGCGTCCGTTGGGACGTAAAGCCGGTCGCCTGGTTGGCCGCGCTTTGCGGGCGCGTACTCGAGAACGAGGTATTCACGCGTGGCTCCAGCAACGGTCCGCTGCACCATTTCCACGTACTTGCCCACACCATGTTGCTCGTGCACGACAAAATCACCGGGGACGAGTTGCAACGGATCAACGGTTCGACGACGTCGTGATGGCATCCGAGTGGCATCGCGCATGCTGCTCTTTTGCCCAAGCAAGTCAGATTCGGTGAGGACGAGCAACGTGGCTGCCTCGAGCGCGAAGCCGCGATCAAGTCCGCCAGTGACCACGTGCACTACATCGGCGTCCAAGTCTGCGGCGATGCCTTGGTCGAGCCGAGCTGCAACATCTGCGGCACCGAGCTGTTCAACCAGGCGCGCGGCCGGTCCGTGTCCGGGTGTGACAACAACAACTCGCCAACTAACGCTCAGCGCTGTCTTGATGTCGGCGACTGCCTTAGTCGTGTCTCCGCGGTACGGCTCCACGCCGCGCGCGGCCATGGTGAGAACGTCAGCACCTTCGGGGTCGGCGACTTCATCGACGAGTTCACTGTCGGACGTGAAGGGCGAGACACCCCACCACGCCAACCCCAACGCACCTGCACGCAGTCGTACATCGGCCACCGCTTGATACGCGGCCGCACCAAGGTCGATTGGCGCTTTACCACCACCGCCGGCTGCCGACCACGACGCGGCAAGGAACTCGTCGCTCGTTGCGACAAGATCGTGTGCCCGGGTCCTGATGCGTTCCGGATCGGCGAGCAGAACAACCGTCCGCTCTGACACGACATCAATGAGAAGTTCCATGCCATCGGCGAGCACCGGCGCGAACGCTTCAACGCCTTCGACGTAAATGCCTTCAGCGACTCGGTCGAGCACGTCCACGAGTTCTGGATGCTCTTGCATGAGTACGCGAGCGCGATCGCGGACCGCAGGTGTCAGCAACAACTCACGACACGGCGGCGCGTACAAACCGTGTGGCGCGATCTCAAGACTGCGCTGGTCAGCAACCTTGAACCAGCGCACTTCTTCAACGGTGTCGCCCCAGAACTCGACGCGCACCGGATGCTCTTCGGTCGGCGGAAAGACATCGAGAATGCCACCGCGGACGGCAATCTGCCCGCGCTTTTCGACGAGGTCCGTCCGTTGGTATCCCGCGTCGACCAAACGCCGCACAACGTCGGCGAGATCGACCTCATCACCTTCGCGCAAAACGACCGGCACTAACTCTGCGAGACCTTGCACGATCGGTTGCAGCATCGAACGGACCGGCGTGACGAGCACCCGCACGGGTCCGGCGGCAGGATCGTTCGGGTCGGGATAGCGCAGTCGACGCAGCACTGCGAGCCGCCGACCGACAACATCGGACGATGGCGAGAGCCGCTCATGCGGCAAGGTTTCCCATGCGGGGAAGTCGGCGACTTCGTCCGGCGGCAGCAACGAACGCAGGGCGGCGCTGAGATCTTCGGCCTCGCGGCCGGTCGCGGTCACGAGCAGTACCGGTCGATCGCCGCCACCCGACGCCGCGATCGCAGCAGCAATGACGGGCGTCAGCGCGGACGGCGCGGAAATGTCGAGGAGGTCGCGGCGTCCGGACCTGGCCCGTCCGACGACATCGGCCAACGCCGGATCGGCGAGCGCGATATCGACGAGGCCACGCAGTGACACGAGCGCTCCTTTGCTGCGGACAACACAATGGCCCGAAGTCGCGTGCGACCCCGGGGGTTCTCACGATACGGGTGTTGGCTGCACATCGGCCCCCCGGTTTCCGGCAGACTGCCTGCCATGGCACTCGCACAGTTCAAAGACCTCACGATCGACGCCCTCGACGTCGACACCGTTGGCTCGTTTTGGGCGAAAGCCCTCGGCCAGGAATTCACGTCCGATGCAGGCGGCGGCATGCTGCAGCCCGGACTTGACCAGCCGACGTCTCGCACCGTCTGGATTAACCAGGTCGATGAGCCAAAGACGGACAAGAACCGGGTGCATCTTGACGTTCGCGTAGCCGGCGGCCGCCCCGAATCGCTCGGTGCCACCGTGGTGCGAGAGCCCGATGACGAGATCAGTTGGACCGTGGGCGCCGACCCTGAGGGCAACGAGGTCTGCGTCTTCGACCTCGACCCTGAAAAGTCCGACGAACAACCGGGTTTGCTTGCGCTGGTCGTTGACAGCGTTGACCCCATCGCGCAGGCCCACTGGTGGGCGCACCTTCTCGACGGCGAAGTGGGACACAACGACGAAGGCACAGAGGCGTGGGTGCTGAACGCCGTCGGTTTCCCCATCGAGAACTGGTTGTTCGTTGCAGTGCCGGAACCCAAGGCGGGAAAGAACCGCATCCATTGGGATGTCGAACTGGCGGGTCCGGACGCCGCCGGATTGATCGGAGCCGGAGCGAAACTCGTCCGCGAACCTGACGACGAAATCTCGTGGTGGGAACTCACCGATCCGGAAGGTAACGAGTTCCAGGCGTATCCGCGTGCGGACGCACGCGAGCAAGCGTCTTACGGAGTCGCCTTCGTGCTTCCGCCAACGATCGACGGAACGCCACCTGACATTCCGCTCGAAGAGGGCGCGTGGCCGGAAGAGCAGGTCTGATCGACTAAGGCGTCAGTGACGACGCCAGTGCGTCCAAAAGCGCCGCAGCAAGTTCCGGTCGCGCGACAACAACGCCAGAAACGTGCACGTCGGGTTCGTTGAGTTCCAGTGGCCGTCCGTCGATGCCGGAAACGAAAAGACCAGCGGCGGCGGCAACTGCTGCTGGTGCTGCGACATCCCAGGTCGCGAAACCCGTGTCGTGTACGTAAGCGTCCGCGCGTCCGGCGAGGATGTGCTCGACCTTGGCGCCGACCGAGCCAGCGTCGACAACTTCGGCCGAACGACCGGTCACTCGACTCAACGCTTCTAATAGCGCGTCGGTGATAGCAGGTGGACGCGTTCGTGACACTACGAGTCGCACCGGACGTGTCGGGTCAGGTGTTGGAAGGGTGATGGGTTGGTCGGTGACGTGCGTAACTCCGTGTGCCGGAAGCACAACGGCACCAACGCTCAAGTGTGAAGGTGCGTCGCTGTGGCGTTCCCACAAGGCGATCTGCACTGCGAAGTCTGGACGTCCTTCGCCGAACTCGCGCGTGCCGTCAACGGGGTCAACGATCCAGACGCGATCGGCCTGCAGTCGTGCAATCGGGTCAATGCCTTCTTCCGACAACACGATGTCGTCGGGGCGAGCGTCACTCAACGCACCGACGATGAGACTGTGTGCCGACTTGTCGGCTTCGATGAGCAAAGCGTCGCGTTCGCGAGCGGTTGTCGGCGCCGGACGGCCGTGTCGCAATTGCAGCAACAAGCGACTCGTCCGCTCGGCGATAACCTGCGCGAGACGTGCGTCGGTCAGTTTTGAAAGATCGCGATCAGCCACGACTGCTTCCATTCACTTCGTTCTGGGTTGCCTCGAGGCCTTTGGACAACAAGACCTCAATAGCGTCGGCACCCTGTTGTACCCCGCTTTTCGCCGTTTCACTCTCACTACCTGAGAACCGGCGCAACACGAAGTCCGCAGGGTCTTGCCGACCTGGTGGTCGCCCGATGCCAATCCGCACACGTGCATAGTCACCCGAATTGAGAGCAGAGCGAATGCTTTTCAATCCGTTGTGACCGTTGTCACCACCGCCGCTCTTCACGCGAACTGACCCCAGTGGGAGGTCAAGTTCGTCATGCACAACGACTAGTCGGTCAAGGGGAACCTTGTAGAAGTCAAGCAGTGCTTTCGTTGGTCCGCCTGATTCGTTCATGAATGAACGTGGCAGAGCCAGCACAACGCGTTCTGCTGCAAGTCGCGTTTCGATAACGTCGGCGCGCCCGCGCTTGTGCAACCCAAATCGTCCACCTGCGCGCGCACCCAATTCGGCAACAACCATGGCGCCGGCGTTGTGACGCGTGCCGGCGTAATCGGGCCCGGGATTGCCGAGCCCGATTACAAGCCAGGGCGCATCGTTCACGTGAGTGCGACGCAGACTAAACGTGGCGAAACTTATTCGGCGGCGGCAGCGTCAGCTGCAGCTTCGGCCTCGGCGGCGTGCTGCGCCTCGACCGCGAGTTCGTGCTCGTACTCAGACTCGCCACCACCGCGAACGGGTTCAGCAGCGGCAACGGCAGCAGCCTCAGCTTCGGCTACCGCGACGTCGGCGCGTGCAGAACGCTCGGCAACCTCGGACGCGTCAATGACGACAAGGTCAACGTGCTCGATCGTCTGTCGTACGGGGTCGCGCTGAATCTGACGCGGAGCAGCGATGTACTTCGTGCTGTCCAACGAAATCTCGAGCGTGACGAAGGGCTTCTTCAACGCCATCATCAAGTCGTGCTCGGGAAGTGACACGTGAATGGGGGCAACGCTTGAGCCGTACACGACGGCGGGAACGCGGCCACTACGACGAGTGCGGCGCGCGGCGCCCTTGCCGAACTCACTGCGCGGTTCGGCGGTCAGGCTGACCAACATGGTGATGCTCCTGGATAAGTAGCGCCTCATAAGAGACTGTGATGTAGCGGGGGCGCCTCGAACGACGGGCGCACGCAAACCGCACACGCTTCGTCGATGACGACATTCTTTGCAGACTGTCCTCGCCGAGGCTTCGCACTCAGTCTATCCGCTACGACGCCGTGTTCCGGACGCGCACGGAAGCGCTTCGCTCACCGTGCGTGGCGAAAGCGGCGATGGCCGTCGTTTTGGCGTCCGGCTGAGCGCGTGCCCAGTCGGTTAACGCACCGGTCACGATGAGATAACGACGCGTCACACTTCCGGACGGTCGATGTCGAACAGACTCGTCACGGAGCCTTCGTTGAAGACCTCACGAATTGCGTTCGCGATCACGGGAGCGATGGACAGAACTGTCAACTTCTCGAAGTGCTTGTCTGGCGTGATGGGCAAGGTGTTCGTGACAACGACCTCCGAGATCTTGCTCTCTTGAAGTCGCGCGGCGGCCGGGGCCGACAAAATGCCGTGAGTTGCCGCGACGATGACTTCAGCAGCGCCGCCGGAGAACAAGACTTCGGCCGCCTTCACGATGGTGCCGCCAGTGTCGATCATGTCGTCGACAAGAACACAGACTTGGCCTTCGACCTCACCGACGACCTCGAACATCTTCACCTGGTTGGGGATGTCGGGGTCGCGCCGCTTGTGAATGATGGCAAGCGGACTTCCGAGTCGATCGGTCCAGCGCTCGGCCACGCGGACGCGCCCGGCGTCCGGCGACACAACAGTGATCTTTTCGCGCGGTACGCGACGTGCGACGTGGTCGGCTAACAATTTCAGCGAGAACAAGTGGTCAACGGGACCGTCGAAGAAACCTTGAATCTGCGCCGTGTGCAGATCGACGCTCATCAAACGATCGGCACCTGCCGTCTTGTACAGGTCTGCAACAAGGCGTGCCGAGATCGGTTCGCGGCCACGGTGCTTCTTGTCCTGTCGCGAGTAGGGGTAGTACGGCGCGATCACAGTGATGCGGCGAGCCGATGCTCTGCGCAACGCGTCGATCATGAGCATTTGCTCCATGAACCACTTGTTGATCGGTGCCGGATGACTCTGCAACACGAAAGCGTCCGAACCTCGGACGGACTCTTCAAACCGCACAAAGATCTCGCCGTTGGCGAAGTCATAAGCACTGAGCGGAACAACATCGGTATCGAGCTCGGCCGCCACCTGGGCCGCGAGTTCGGGGTGCGCGCGACCAGCCGCGAGAACCAAACGCTTCTCAGGCAGGCTGAACAGGTCGGTCATTCGGTGCCCTCCTCGGCGGCTGCCGATTCGCGAGCCGCGGCTGCTGCGGCTGCTGCTGCTGTTCCCGGACGGGCCCGGTCGACCCACCGTTCGATATTGCGTTGCTTTCCGCGAGCTATGCCGAGTGCGCCCGGAGGCACGTCGTCGGTGATCACGCTACCGGCTGCCGTGTAGGCGCCGTCGCCTATCTCGACCGGAGCGACGAGCATGCTGTCGCTTCCGATACGGACGTGGTCACCAATGACCGTCCGATGTTTGGCGACGCCGTCGTAATTGACGACGACCGTGGCCGCTCCGATGTTGGTGCCGTCACCGATCTCGGCGTCACCGACGTAGCTCAAATGCGGCACCTTGGAGCCTTCGCCCACGATCGAGTTCTTGATCTCGACGTACGCGCCAGCCTTCGACTTGGCCTTCAAAACGGTGCCCGGACGCAAGTAGGTATAAGGCCCGACCTCAGCGTTGGCCCCAATAAAGGCACCATCGGCTGTCGTCGATCGCACTCGGGCACCGCTTTCGACCACGCAGTCGACGAGAGTGGTGTCCGGGCCGACCTGCGCACCAGACGCAATCTGGGTTTCACCGTGAAGTCGGGTCCCCTGTAACAAGGTTGCGTCGACATCGATCGCAACCTGAACGTCCACCCACGTCGTCGCTGGGTCCACGATGGTCACGCCGTCGCGCATGTGAGCGTCGAGGATTCGGTTGTTGAGCATGCGGCGAACGTCCGCCAACTGCGCGCGGTCGTTGATGCCATTGACCTCGTCGCTGTCGGCCACGATCTGGGCCACCACGGTGCGGCCTTCGCTGACCAGCAACGAGACAACCTCAGTGAGGTACTCCTCGCCCTGCGCGTTGTTGGTCGTGATGCGTTCGAGTGCCCAGGCAAGCGCGGCTGGCTCAAACGCGTACACGCCACTGTTGATTTCCCGGATGGCGCGCGTTGCTTCGTCGGCGTCGCGATGTTCGACGATTGCGGTCACGCGTCCATCCGCATCGCGCACAACGCGGCCGTATCCACTCGGATCGTCCAATTCGGCAGTGAGCACGCTGGCTGCGACGGACGGATCAGCCACGCACGCGGCGATAAGGGCTTCCAGTGTCTGGGTAGTAAGTAACGGAGTGTCGCCACCAACAACAACGACTGCTCCGTCGCCTAGGCGTGGCGCTCCGACCGGTGAAGCCGCCAAACCTGCAAGGGCAACCCGAGTCGCGTGACCCGTACCGCGTTGTTCGGTCTGCACAACGGGGATGGCACCTGGCCATTCCTGCGCCAGGTACGACTCGACGATGTCGCGTCCGTGCCCAACAACCACTGCGAGCCGCTCGGGCTCGAGCGCGTAACTGGCCGCTAACACGTGGCCCAACAGTGGGCGTCCGCAGATCTCATGCATGACTTTCGGAAGCGAGGATTTCATTCGCGTTCCCTGCCCGGCCGCCAGAACCACAACGGCCGAGGGTTTGCCAGCAGTCACGCACTTCTCCTTGCGCCGAGGGTGTTAGCGAGTCCGCGGGCTTGCCTCGGACGCAACGGGTGCGCCGTGCAGTGCCCACGCGCATCCTCTCATTCGCTAGTCCGTGACGGTACGGCTCGGACCACCCATCCACGTGAGGTAGTTCCATGCCCAATCGGAGAGGACGGACACTCGGTTACGACCACCCGTGAGATAGATGATGTGCAAGCCCAACCACGCGACCCACGCTGGAAAACCTGAGATCCGGACACCAGGTGGGAACTCGGCGACGGCGCGGTTGCGTCCGATCGTCGCCATTTGACCTTTGTCTTTGTACGCAAAAGCTTGCGGACCCTGACCGGCGCGCACCCGTCGAATCTGGGCCGCTACGTGATGCCCTCCCTGAATCGCGACTGGTGCAACCATCGGCAGCGGTCGGCCGTCCGACCCATTGAGATGCGCCATGTCACCGACGAGCCACACCCCCGGCGCGAGTTGCAAACTGTCGGACGGTTCAACACGACCTTGCCGGTCAACGACGCCAAGCCGTTCCCACGCCGGCTCAATGCGTACGCCGGCGGCCCAAATCACCGTGCCGGCTTGTCGCACCGAACCGTCCGTGAACCGAACGCCGCGCTGCTCGACTGCCGCAACGCCAATGCCGGTTCGGACCGTGACACCGAGATGGGCCAGAGATCGTTGTGCTGCAGCGCTCGACTTCTCGCTGAATGACGGAAGCAGGCGCGGTCCGGCTTCGACAAGACTGACGCTGGCTTGCGCTGCAAGGGTCGGGAATTGCCTCCGCATGCCGTGTTGCATCTCTGCGATCGCACCTGCCAGTTCGACGCCAGTCGGTCCACCGCCGATGACAACAACGTTGAGGTCAGTCGGTTTCGACAGTCCTTGAGCGACGTGTTCGTACATGCTCAGCAATCGAGTTCGAATCGCGCGTGCTTGTTGCAACGTCTTCATCTGCAGTGCGAAGTCGCTCACGCCCGGAATGCCAAAGTCCGATCCGACGCTGCCAACAGCGAGCACGATGTCGTCGTACGCGAGAGTGCGTCCGTCGGCAAACTGAACAGTGCGGCGTTCGACGTCGATGCCAGTTACTGACCCTTGCAAGAAGTCAGCGCGCGGCAATTGCATTCGAATCGGACGGACGATGTCGTCACTGCCCAACCCTGCCGTGGCCACTTGATACAGCAATGGCGAGAACAAGTGATATGTCGTGCGGTCGATGATCGTGACGCGAAATTCCGTGTGGCGCAACAACTTTTCGGCTGCGGCCAGTCCGCCGAACCCTGCACCGACAACAACAACGTGATGCAACGTCGTTGAAGACTCGGCGGTAACGGCGTCAGTGCGCGTCTCGTCAGGGTCCGGGACTTTGGTCACCTGCACATCACAGCAAAGCTTGAGAGTCATTGCGCGTTGGGACGTTTCTCCTCGCAAATCCTGCATACCTACGAGTACTCAATGGTCATCTTGGGAGGTTCGTCTGAGGGTTGTGGGAGAGGGTTTGAAACTGGCCAAAGCGGGTGCACACGCGCATTTCGTGTGGATAGCGTCAGCGACGGAAGTTCGCCCCGAAGTTCTAACGAGAAGGAACATCATGTCCAACACGCTGATCCGCCGAGTCGCTGCGACGACTGCGGGCTTGGCACTTGTTGCCGGTATTGCGGTTGTCCCCGCGTCGGCTGCACTCGCTAAGTCGCACAAGCCATCGACAACGACAACGACCACCACGCCGACCCCACAGCAGACGTACAACGCTGCAGTGAAGGCCGCGCACCAAACTGAAATGGCCGCGTTCAAGGCTGCAAACGACGCATTCAAGACTGCACGCGATGCCGCTAACACCGCGTTCACGACTGCAGTTCAGCCGGCCCACGACGCATACATCGCAGCGCTGCAAGCAGCCAAGACCAAGGCCGACATCAAGGCAGCCCGCAAGGCATACGCCGACGCTACTGCCACTGCTCGCGCCGCGCGTGACTCAGCCATTGACGCCGCCAACCAAGTTCGGCGCCAGGCGTTCGACCAGGCTCGCTTGACCTACCAGGCCGCGGTTGAGGCTGCCAAGGTTGCTCGCGACACCGCCAAGTACGGCGCTGCGTACGCAGCCGCCCGTGCGGCGTACCGCGCAGCTGTCAAGGCCGCCAACGTGCAGCTACAGAAGGACCTCAAGGCTGCTCGCGACGCTTACGCTGTTGCCCGCGACGCCCAGCGCTTGATCCTCAAGGACGCTCTCAAGAACGCCAAGACGCAGGCCGACAAGGCTGCTGCGTGGGCCGCGTTCCAGACCGCTCTTGCTGGCCCGCGCACGACGTACGCCAACTCCATCGCAACTGCGTGGCAGACCTACGCCGCTGCCGTGAAGGCTGCGCAGGACGCGTTCAACGCTGCTGTGGCACCGACGCCGTCACCCTCACCGTCCGTCTGATTCGGTCGGTTCGTGACAGGACTTCGGACGGGTCCTAGCCCCTCCTGAAGGATCCGTGCCCCGAACCTCCACAGGGAGGCACGAGACGTGGCCCCGCACTCACAAGGTGCGGGGCCACGTTTTGTTCGTGTGGTTGGTGGCTCGAGGTCGCGTCAGTTCCGGCGAAGCCGCGACGTGACGAGGCTGGGTGTTGCGTACTGCGTTGGCTCCGCCGCCACGCTTCGATCGTGATCTTTCGGATTCAAAGTCCGACGGGCTGCCAGTTACCCCACGGCGGATCGGGGAGCGTCCATGACGGCCCCTCGGTTTATTGTCCCAGAGCCGCAGCGACACCTCGAACCCCGCTCCCCGCCGCGCGGACGACGCATGGGTGATAGGCGACACGCGGCGCACGATCGACACCCTACGGTTCCGTAGGTTACGGTGGCGTAGTCAGCACGCGCCGACCGGGCAGCCGTCCGCACCCCCGCTTTTCCGAGGAGCCCCATGACAGCCCAGCCGATGGACGCCACTCGCGGCAACATCGATCCGGACCTGGCAAGTCAACTGCCAGAAGAAGATGCAGACAGCCTCGCGGCACTGCAGCCGGACCAAATGGAACGCGGCATTTGGTCGGCCGACCGGGCCTCGTTGAAAGACCATTTGCTCGTCGGAAGTTTCGTCGCCATTCCGCTCATTGCGTTGATCGTCGCGATTCCGCTGTGTTTCCTCTTCACCAACTTCGTGTCATGGCTCGACATCGCCATGCTGGTTGTCTTCTACTTCGTCGCCGTGCATGGCATCACGATCGGCTTCCACCGCTACTTCACGCATCGCGCGTTCAAAGCCAACCGTCCGACCAAGATTGCACTCGCCATCGCCGGCTCCATCGCGATCGAAGGACCGGTCATTCGTTGGGTCGCCGATCACCGCAAGCACCACAAGTACTCGGACAAAGAACTCGATCCACACAGTCCGTGGAAGTACGGCGACTCAGCACTCGGCCTCACTAAGGGATTGGTGTGGGCACACATCGGCTGGATGTTTGACCCCGAGCAAACTCCCACAGCGACGTACGCACCTGACTTGATCCGTGACAAGGACATCGTCCGAATCTCGCGCAACTTCTTCCTCATCACCTTGATCTCGATGGCGCTACCAGCGGTTATCGGTGGGCTGGTCACGATGTCGTGGTGGGGCGCCTTCACCGCGTTCTTCTGGGCGACACTCGTTCGCATTGCACTCGTTCACCACGTCACGTGGTCGGTCAACTCGGTCTGCCACGTGTGGGGCAAGCACCCATTCAAGAGTCGTGACAAGGCAGGGAACGTTGCCTGGTTGGCGCTCATCTCGGGTGGCGAGTCGTGGCACAACCTGCACCACGCCGACCCCACTGCAGCACGACAAGGTGTTCTCAAAGGCCAGATTGATACATCCGCACGCATCATCCGCTGGATGGAGAAGGCTGGTTGGGTGACGGACGTCCGTTGGCTGACACCTGAGCGCATCGAATCGCGCCGCGTGTCTACCGCGGACAAAGCAGTGGATCTCGGTGCATGACAACCGACGTACGGACTCCTGACATCGACGAGCAGTTCGTCGATCCGACTGGCGAACTCACCAAAGCCGAACGCAAAGCTGTCGAACGCGCCCTCAAGGCTGAAGCCAAAGCGCGCGACGAGGCTGCCAAAGCACGCGAACGTGCCGGACGCGCGGCGATCGAAGCAGATCGGGTAGCCCGGCGCGTCCGCATGAGTAGTAGTGAACGTCGCGAACAACTCATCGATGTTGGCGTGCACTTGTTTGCCGAAAAGGGTTACGAGGCTGTCAGCGTTGAGGAAATCGCAGCCGTGGCGGGCGTCAGCAAGCCCGTCGTCTATGAACACTTTGGCGGCAAAGAAGGTTTGCATGCCGTCGTTCTTGAACGCGAAACCCAAGCACTGCTGGGCACGGTCATTTCATCGCTCGGACATGGCGATGCGCACGTCCTTCTAGAGCGCGCCGTGTTGGCATTTCTTACGTACGTCGACGAACACCCCGATGGCTTTCGCGTGTTGCTGCGAGATGCGCCGTCGAGTCAAGGCACAGGTGCGTACTCAGGCATGGTGCGTGAAATCGTCGCCAAGACGGCCGACGTCATGACGCCACGGCTCACCAGCGCAGGTCTTCCAAAGCGCGTTGCGCAAGCGTACGCACGTGGCCTTGTCGGAATGGTCGCGTTTGTCGCGCAGTCGTGGGTTGACGACCGTCGACCCGGCAAGGACGAACTGGCCGCACATGTGGTCAATCTTGCGTGGAACGGCCTCGGCGGGCTGGTCGGTTCGCCAGTGCTCGAGCCTGCGGTGGCCGAGATCGAGTAACGTCCGTCTGCTCGAGCCTCGCGTGATCACCCGCTAAGTCCTTCGACGTCGAGCAATCACGCCTAAGATCAGGACGTGAGTTCTGCTGCCCCCGTGCCTCCGGCACGCGACACCGCCCCGGACGAGGTCGACCTACTCGTCGACGCGTGGCAGCGCGAACGCCCTGATTTAGACATCAGTCCCCTGCACGTCCTGAGTCGCGTCAGTCGACTGGCACGCCACCTCGATCTCGCGCGCCGCCAGGCATTCACCGAACACGGACTCGAATCGGGTGAATTCGACGTGCTGGCAGCGTTGCGGCGAGCCGGCGCTCCGTACCTGTTGTCGCCCGGCCGGCTCGCAGTCGTCACCCTGGTGTCGAGTGGCACCATGACCAATCGCATCGATCGGTTGTCCGACGACGGACTCGTGGTGCGCGAACCCGACCCGTCCGACGGACGCGGTGTGTTAGTGCGCCTTACCGAACAAGGCCGCGTCGTTGTTGACTCAGCGCTGACTGATCTCATCGAACGCGAGCGCGAACTGTTGTCCGAGTTGAGCAGAGACGATCAGCGGGCGCTTGCCGATCTGCTGCGCATCGTCGTGCGTCCTTTTGACGACATCTCACCGGACGCACTCGACCAGTAGGAACTAGCCGAGTTCCATCGTTTCGGCGAGCGTCAGCCAATCCTCTTCAACGGCCGCCCTGTCGGCTGTCACCGCACGCAATTCGGAGTCAAGCGCGATGACTTTCGCCGCGTCCGTCGCATTCGACGCGAGTTCGTGGTGCAGACGTTGCTCGTCCGCATTGAGTTTCTCGAGTCGTCTTTCAAGTCGCGTGAGTTCCTTGCGCGCCGCCCGCATGTCTACGTTCGCGGCCGGACGCTTCTTGGCCGGTGCCGCGTCCGTGTGCGCCACAGCCTTGCGCATGTCAACGAGTGCGAGATATTCATCAACTCCGCCAGGCAAGTGACGCAGGCGTCCGTCACCGAGAAGCGCAAACACGTCGTCCGTCACGCGCTCGAGGAAGTAGCGGTCGTGGCTGACGACGACCACTGTTCCTGGCCAGTCGTCGAGCAATTGTTCAAGTACCGCAAGGGTTTCGGTGTCGAGATCATTTGTTGGTTCGTCCAGGAGCAAGACGTTGGGTTCACCCAACAACGCCAACAGCAATTCGAACCGCCGTAGTTCGCCACCGGACAAGTCCCCGAGGCGTGTGGTCAGACGCTCCTTGCGAAATCCGAAACCTTCCAACAACTGACGGACGCCGATCGTCCCTTCCTTGCGAACAGCCGCCTCACTGCGTTGTCGTTCAAGCGCCGCAAGGACGCGATCGTCAGGGTCATCGGGAACGGGTTCTTGATCGAGCCGAACCGGACGCACTGTCTTACCAGTCTTGAGAACGCCGGACTCAACCGCCTTTTCACCCATTAACGCTGCGAGCAAGGTGGACTTGCCCGCACCGTTGGCACCCAGCAGTCCAATGCGGTCTCCGGGTCCAAGCCGCCATGTCACATCGCGCAGCACCGGATCGATCGCAGGAGCCGGTCGCAGGGTCACGTCCTCGAGGTCGTAAACATCTTTGCCGAGACGTGCCGTAGCGAGTTTGGCCAGCGACAATTTGTCACGCGGCGGTGGGTCATTTGCGATGAGGGCTTCGGCTGCGTCGACACGGAATTTTGCTTTCGTCGTCCGGGCAGGAGCACCACGTCTTAACCAGGCGAGTTCACGACGAACCGCAGAACGTCGCTTGTCTTCTGCAACATCATCACGACGCTCACGCTCGGCCATTTCCAAAACCCAGGCGGCATAGCCTCCGTCGTGAACGTGAACCTTGCCGTCTGCAACTTCCCACGTCGACGTACTCACCGCATCGAGCAGCCATCGGTCGTGCGTCACGACAAGAAGCGAGCCGCGTCGTTCGACAAGGTGCTGCGCGAGCCAAGCGATAGCGGACAAATCGAGATGGTTGGTCGGTTCGTCAAGAATCAAAAGGTCGGCTTCGCCAACCAAAGCTTGCGCTAGAGCAACGCGACGCCGTTCGCCACCGGAGAGATTTCCGACGCGCGCGTCTAGCCCACCTGGGATTGCTGCAGCGTCCGTACCACCTAAAAGTCCGGCGAGAACGTCGCGAATTCGTGCATCGCCGGCCCACTCATGTTCGGCCTTGGCTCCAACAACGATGTCGCGAACGGTCGCGGACGGATCGAGCACATCTGCCTGGGCAACGAGTGTGATGTGTACATCATTGGCTTGCCGCACGATGCCAGAGTCGGGTTCCAGCACACCTCCGAGCGTTAACACGAGGGTGGACTTTCCGGCGCCATTGCGTCCGACGACGCCGACGCGTTCGCGTTGCGTGAGTCCGACGGTCACGTCATCAAGAACGCGGCGCGGACCGCGCATGACGGTGACGCCTTCGAGCGATACAACGGTTGGTGCGCTCACGTGTTGTCCGAAACCAATCGAGCGCCGACGACAGGACCCATCACGCGGCGAACAGTGCGGCATACGCCAGCACCTGAAAGCCGCACTGTGATGTCAGTGGCATGGTCGGCGTCACGTGCGAGAAAGAGCGACGTGGGTCCGGAACCAGACACGACGCTCGCCAGAGCACCTGCATCCATTCCGGCTGCAAGCGTGCGTTGCAGGCTTGGCCGCAACGACACCGCGGCGGTCTGCATGTCGTTGTGAAGAGCCGCGGCGATGGCCGTGACATCACCAGAAACGAGTGCGTTCGCCAACGCAGTCGGCACCACGGGCGGTGGGATCACTGCGTCGCTTCGCATATCGTCGAGCGTCGCAAACACGTCCGGCGTTGACAGGCCTTCGTCGGCGAGCGCGACGACCCAGTGCAGTTCACCTCGCGCCAATGTCGGCGCAACGACCTCGCCGCGGCCACTGCCGATCGCGGTGCCGCCCAAGAGCGCAAAGGGCACATCCGATCCGAGGCTTGCCGCTAGTGCGGTGAGCTCGGTCTTCGTCAGATTTGTCGCGAGCAGCCGATCAGTGGCGACCAACGCGGCAGCGGCATCGGCGCTACCACCCGCCATGCCACCGGCAACGGGAATGTCTTTCTTGATCGTTATGTGGAAGTCGGCCGGACGATCTGCAAGTGCAGCAACTGCGCGGGCGGCCTTTGCCGCGAGGTTGGCGTCCGTCGCGGGAACGCCAAAACTCTCTGGACCACTGATCGTTAAGTGAAGTCCGGAGCCAGCGGACGACTGCTCAACCGTGACTTCGTCCCACATGCTCACGGCTTGGTAGATCGTTGCAAGATCGTGGAAGCCGTCGGTCCGACGCGGACCGACAATGAGCGCCAAGTTGATTTTGGCTGGGGCACTGGCGGTGACGGACACACCTCAAGGTTAGGTGCATTGTGCGGATGTCGTTGCCGCCTTGTCGCCGTACGACGTGTTGCTCAGGCTTCTGGGTGCGACGCCTCGTGCTTGGCTCGCGCAAGGCGAACGAACTCGTCGATGCCCAGAGCCTCGCCGCGCAGTCCGGGGGTAACCGCGGCTCGCTCGGCAATGACATCAACATTGGACTTGCTGCCGGCCCATCGTTCCAGCGCGCTTCGCAAAGTCTTGCGGCGTTGCGAAAATGCCGCATCGATCACTTCGAAAACTTCGGCGGTCGTCACGTCGGCCCACTCTGGTGGTGGCGCGTCGTAGCGGACGAACGCAACTAACCCTGAGTCGACGTTGGGTACCGGCCAAAACACTGGCCGCGGAACGTTGCCCGCGCGCCGAGGCGTTCCATACCAACGCAGTTTCGCGCTGGGCACTCCGTATGCACTGTCGTTGGGTTCGGCGGCCAAGCGGTCGGCGACTTCCGCCTGGACGAGCACGAGAACTCGGACGATAGACGGGAACCGTCCGAGCAATGTCAGCAGTACAGGCACCGACACGTTGTACGGCAGATTGGCGACGAGGGCAGTCGGCTCAGCGCCAGGAATCTCAATGAGTTGCAGAGCGTCTGCTTCAACGACCGTCAAGCGATCTGCCTTGGATGGAAGTCGCTGCGCCACGGTGCGCGGAAGTTGTCGCGCGAGTTTGCCATCGATCTCTACTGCGGTGACCGCGCTTGCAACTTCGAGAAGTCCGAGAGTTAGCGAACCCAAGCCGGGACCGACTTCGAGCACAACATCGTCGGCCGTTACGCCGCTTGCCGCGACAATGCGTCGGATGGTGTTGGAGTCGACGACGAAGTTCTGACCCCACTTCTTCGTAGGACGAATGTCGAGTTGCGCCGCCAATGCGCGAATGTCTGCCGGGCCCAACAGACTGTCCATGACCGCGACGGTATCGAAACCGGCGGACGGCCGGTCGGTTGCCCTTTGTTATCCTGGCAATACCGCAGGGGGCTGTAGCGCAGCTGGTAGCGCACCTCGTTCGCAACGAGGGGGTCAGGGGTTCGAGTCCCCTCAGCTCCACAAAGTGAAGGACCCAGGATGCTTCCTGGGTCCTTCACTTTGTGGTGAATCAGATGGTGGGGACTCGGGAGGAGTTCATCGAAAGATGAACGACGGCTCCCCTCAGCCTCGCCATGTCAATGTCCCTCGACATCGTTGAAGCTGCGACCAGGTCCACCGCCAAGAACCAGGTTCGCAATGCGTCCAACGTCGTACTCCTGCTACCGTCACCGCGACGCGAAGTCATTGCCGGCGCGGATCAGGGGCATCCTTTAACCACGTTGTTCCGTCGGCACAGTAGGACCCGCCACCGCCGCAGCCCCGGGGGTACCACGATGAATCACGGACGCCGCCAGTCAACTGCGCGCCGCTTCGTCACGCTGCTCCTCGCTGTCGCGCTGATAACTACGGGCATCGCCTTGGTCGCCCCGATGGGGACGGCGGCCGGACTACCCGGCTGCTCTGCGACGGGAACCGAAGATTGCGACGCCTACTTCTACCCACCAAACATTCTCGGAACGACGACGGTGTCGAAGCGGTTCGTCAAACCCGGCGACGTCGTGCGCATTACGGGAACGAGCAACTATCCGTACCCCGAGTGGATCTACGGAGTCGATGCGGCGGGGATCACTTCGGTAACGATGAGCGGCCCAGGTACCGTCATCGCCTACGGACCGAAGGCGAACACGAACCTCTCCGTTTCTCCCAGTGCCACGAGCGTGACCTTTACAGGTATTGAGCACAATGCGGTTGGCGTCGGTGTCCCGACAGCAAGTTTTCCCGTCGGATCGCAGTTCTGGATTGACGTCAAGATTCCTGCTGGTGCACATGGCCCCGCGGCTGGGCAGGCAATGTGGACGGCCAACCGAGGTTCGGTCGGAGAGACCGTCCCGTCGCGCCGCCACATTGAGATCGTGACAACGGCGAAATTGGCGGTGGCAGGCACGTTGACTGCGACCGATTGCACCGACACGGCATGCCGCCGGGTGGCAGTCGCGGGCGACACGGTGACGCTGCACGGAACTGCGGCCCTGGGCGGCACGGTGAGCGTGACGGCACGTTCTCGTGCCGACGGTACGTGGTCTACCAAAGTGCCCGAAGGCACCTACAAGGCTTCCGCTGGGAAAGACTTCGCACCAAGTTCCAGAACGCTCAACGTCACGGCACCGATCGCTGGAGTCGATTTCGTTTCGTGTCAGTCCCTCACTCCTGGCTTGCGTTCATACGTCGTTCGGGCGGATGCACTGGCCCAAAATGCCCACAGTTCTGGCTGTCCAGATGGCATCGATTGGCAAATGCTCAGCCGGTTAAACACCAGCACGCCCCGGCAAACGACAACGGAAGACGTCTACGCACCGTTCTCGCTGGACTTAACGCTGACAACCGCTGGTAACCCCGTGACGGCGTGTTCGGACACGTCGACATGGACGTGGAAGGTCACGCGCAAGCCTTCCGGCGCGAAGGTACTGCACGAACCCGGAGATGGCTGCCGATCGTTCCTGCAAGTGTCCAAACTCGGGACCTATCACGTCGTCGCACGGCGCTACGCCAAAGCAACCGGCGTGCTTCGCCAAACACTGCAGCGCGACATCACAGTGAAGGACTTGCTCGTCATCGGTATCGGTGACTCGAATGCATCTGGTGAAGGTGCCGGCCCTTTCTGGGACCACCAGTGTGACCGCGGTCCAGCCTCTTATCAGTTCCAAGCCAGCCACCTGCTCGAAAAGCAGTCCAAGGGCCACGCATCTGTCACGTTTCTTTCCGAAGCCTGCTCCGGAGCCCGCACGATCCATCTATACGCGAGTTCCTACCAAGGCATCCACCGTTATCCGGCCGCGTTGCCACCACAACTAACTCATGTCGCGCACGACCTCACGCCGCCGGACGGTTTGCCGCGGCGCAAGCCGGACGCTCTCATCGTGTCCGCTGGCGTCAACGATCTGGGCTTCGGACCGCTGCTTGAGTTCTGCATCAAGCAAACGACAGCCTGCGAGGACGAGACGGTGAAGGTGTCGACGGACCGATTCGGCAACCCGCACTTCACTCGAAGCTCGGCTATAGGTGCGCTCACCTTGCGCCAAGCACTTGCCCAACTCACGGCCGCTCTACCCGCCCGTTACGACGCGCTGGCGAGTGCGATCAGCAAGTCTGGGCTCGTACCCGCGTCAAAGGTCTACATCTCGCAATATCCTGCTTTCACCTACGCCGCGGGCGGAGCATCCTGCACAACCATGGCCGGATTCCCGTTGTCGGCAAGCACTTGGCAATGGTTGGGTCAGGCTGGCGCCGACCTCAATACTCAGGTCGCGGACGCTGCGGCACTTCACCGTTGGAAGCTCATCACCGTCGACCCTTCTTACTTTTACGGGCACGGCTACTGCACGTCCGACCGCTGGTTCACGACTCTTACTGACGTGGCCCTGGTCAACGCTGCCGGCGCATTTCACCCAACAGACCGCGGTGCCCACGTCACTGCGGTCCTGCTCCTGCGCGAACTCTGCTCCGACCTCGGGGAGCCGAAGAAGTGCGTCACGTTCCCGACACCTTGACCCCGTTGGTCTACATGGACACCGCGCGACGCATCCGGCCTCGACCGCAGGCTTGCCGCGACCGCGTGGCCGATTGCACGAGAGTCGGCGAGGAGTAGACCTCAGTCGTCAAACAAGTTCGCGAGCGCGACGGGGAGCATCTGATGTCCGACCAACTGAACTCCAGCAGTGTTCGTACAGTGACCGATTCGCGGCTGAAGAAACGCCGGAGTCGCGGCTTCACGCCAGAGCCTTACGCACTTGCCCGCATGCTTGGACTTGTCGCGTGGATCATGCTGTTGCTCGGGATCGTATGGCTGGTTGTTTGGCTGACGTCGACCAGGAGTACGTCCCTTGGCGGGACGTCGGCGGTCGTCCTCATTTCTGCTGGTTGGTGGATCTTGCCGTCGTGGGGTGTCCTCCTTGCGTGTCCCACCGCCGTCCGCTGGAGGGCGGACCACAGCGCCGACACGTAGTCCATAACTCCCAGCCATCGCTAGCCAAAGATTGCGACGTGTCGTCAGCAACACCACCTCGTCCGCTAGAGCAAGTTGCGACGCCGTAGAAGTCCTGCGAGTTCGCGTCCTTCTGTGTAATCTCTGAGCCACCTGCCGTGCCGCAGGATTCCCGATGCAAATGTCACTCGATCCTGAGGTTGGTGCGGACGTGGTCTCCAAAGTTCGTTCACTTGTCGTCGCCGTCGTGGCAGTCGGAAGTTGCGCAGTTGTGACGTCAGCCGCTGTCGCTGTGCCGACCAGCAAGCAGTTCGGTTCCGCGGTTAGCAGCGTCGCGCCAACCGCAGTGCGAGCACCCGGCGTGTGGCTCAAGCTGTCTCGCAGCGGCATCGATCGCACAGCCGAACCCGGATTGGTGCGGACGCATGACGGCAGTCTTCTCGTCGCATGGACGCAGCCGAATCCGACCAAAGACTTCAGCGTCGACATCGCGCGGCTGTCACACACGGGAGCAGTCGTCGCGACGAACACTGCCATCAACCGTTGGGCATCCCTCGATGCCCAACCGCGACTGCTCAGCGTTCCCGGCGCAAATCCCGACTACGTCCTCGTCTTCAACGGAACCCAGGACGGAAACTCAGCGAATCCGTACAGCGTGCACTCGATATACGCAGCTGAGAGTGCTGGCGGCGGCCAGTGGGCACTCGCTTCAGGTTCCGCATCCAGCCACACTGCTTTCAACGTGCCCCTCGCGGCAACGTTGTACAGCGGGGGCGTGTTCAGTGGCAGCGGCCTCAACTCGGCCCTGTGGTTCAGCGCGGGATTCAACTCAAATAGCCCGTCGTCAGTTGCCGACACGGAAATCGACACGCAAGCAGGTTCGGGCGCCGAGGGGTTGGCGCTGACGACTGGTGCGGACGGAAGCGTTGTAGGTGCGTGGTACCAGCGCTTTGGTAGCCAGCAGGGCTTCTACGCCCAACAGTTGGAACCGACCTTGTCACCACTGACGAAAGCACCCGGCTCTGGCAACCCAACGTGGGGTGACAACGAACCGCTGCAACAAGTTGCCATGGTTTCGCGCGCCGACGGTCAATACCTGGCGTACTGCCAGCCGACCAAGACCGTGGCGTGCGCCCGCATCGTGCTCTGGAAGTTCGGATCCTCAAAGGTGCTCGTCGTACCTGGCAGCACGACCGGGCACGCGGCTCAGGTCGCGCTTTCCTTGGCACCAGGCGGACGACTTGCTGTGTCCTGGTACGACTCGGGTCGCAATGCAATCGAGGTAAGCCGGACGAACTTGAGCGCAACACGGTTTGGCGTGCTGCGCACCATCGCCGCGCCTCCCGCAACCCTTGAGTTCCACACTCTGTTCATCGACGCCAACTCGACGCGCATCGATGTCGTCGCAAACTCGCGCCAAAGTACGAAGGGTGCGCCCACCAACTTCTTCCACACCCAGGTGTTGCCAGGTCTCATGGCGTCCGCGAACAAGTCGGCGGTGAAGCGGTCCGCGAAGTCGACGATCATCATTCACGTGTCCGACGCGGGCGACCCGGTCGCTGGTGCCAGCGTCACGTTCCTTGGCAAGCACGGCGTGACCAATGCGACCGGAAATGTCACCTTCGTTGTCGGCGGTTCCGCCAAGGCCGGTGCCGCTGTCGCGACCGTGAACAAAACGGACTACTTCGGTGCGGCAGTTCACATCAAGGTTTCTTGACACGGCTCGCAATCACCCGACAGTCAGCAGCAGCGAGTGACGTCGACCCGCCTCATCTGAACGTCGTTTGGCCCCGAACAATTCGCTAGAGTCGCCCTACGCAAGGACGTGGGAGGCGACATGGCGACAGCGAAAGCACTGCTCATTCTCAGCGAGAACTGGACGTTGCTCGGGCCGCGCGATCTCAACGCGCTCGTCCGCTGGGCGCGCGAAGCCGAAGACGCGGGCATCGACGGCGTGATGATCAGCGAACACATCGTCCTCACCGGAGCCGCCGGCGCCAACGGAATCATGGACAACCCGCGCGACTACGCGATGCCGGGTAACCAAGATCCGTTCATGCCGTGGCCGAATTCGCTGGTGCTGCTCAGCGCTATTGCAGCAGTGACCACCCGGTTACGGTTGGTCGGCGGTGCCGTCATCACACCACTTCGCCATCCGCTCATGTTGGCGCGCGAGTTTGGCACTCTCGACATCGTGAGCGAAGGTCGGCTCGTCATCTTGCCGACGGTCTCTTGGCACGCGGACGAGTACGCCGCACTAGGTATTCCGTTCAATAAGCGTGGTGCGATTCTCGACGAGCAACTCGCGGCGCTCGCGCAAGTGTGGGCACACAGTCCGGCTGAATTTCACGGCGAGTTCTTCGATTTTGAGGATGTGTATCTCGAGCCGAAGGCGTGGCGGCCCGAAGGTCCGCGGCTGTGGTTTGGTGGTCAGACGTTGCACGGCAAAGTGTTGGAACGACTGGTGAAGTACGGACATGGTTGGAACCCACTCGGCGTGCCAGCGGCCAACGAAGTCGCGCTGTTGGCGGACGCACTGCGGCAAGCCGGACGCGACATCGCGGACATCGAAATGGTCGGCGGTGCGCGAGCAACGTTCCCTGACAACAACTCGGTCGCCGACATTGGCCGAGCACTCGAGAGTGTGCCCGATCAAATTACGCAAGGCTTCACGACGATTTGCGTCAAACCTTCAATGTTTATCGACGACCCTGCCGACATGGGGAAGTTTTGCAGAGACGTCGTCCGGCGCCTCGAAGCCATGTCGTCGTAGCGACGGAAACACCTCGAACTACGGCGACAGCGTCACGTTGCCGGTCACGGCGCCGGCCCACGTTGACCCGACCACACTTCCGGTTGGTCCGCGACCAGTCAGCGCCCAGTGATAAGTACCAGTGCCGACCTTGCGACCTTGCTGGTCGCGTCCGTTCCACGTCACTCCAGACACTTCGCCCGTCGCGGCCGAGCCATGCCACGTGTGAATGGTGTGCTGTGACGAATCTTTGATGACCAGCGTCCACGAACGCAGGGGCTCACTCACGGTGAATTGCGGCTGCCACGATGCCTTCGACAGCGAGGCAGCAGCGCCGGTGCTCGCCCACTCTCCCAACAACCGCGGCGGGCGCACCGCATCGTCCGCCTTCGGGAGCGGGGCCAGGTTCAACTGCGTTGCCGTCGTGGGAACGATGGTTGACGGAGTCCCCGGCCACACGATGTGATGCCCGGCGAGCAAGAAGGGCGTGTCGATCGTGATGGGTACCTGGAACAGCGGATGCACGTCCTTCGCCTTAGCGCCGATTTGTTGCGTGCACACCCACTCGTAGCCGGACGACGTGGCGTTGACACACCCCGTCTCCAGCAAGGTCGACCCAGACACGTCAACGAGTACGCCGTCTGGGTTGAGCAGCCGCTTGTTGTGCACCCAATCAAACGTCTGTTGCTGCTGGCTGACGACGTATTCACTAGACAGCACGTACGGACCGACCAATGTGACGAACGGGCGACATTGATTAGGCGACGTCGAACGACAGGGACCAGCCAACTGCATCGGGTTCTTGCTTGACGTCGGCGCGTTGTCGTCAAGCACCCATAAGCGTCCGTCTTTGGTCGAGTAAGCCGTGTGGGTGCCGTCCTGAGACACGTGGATGATGTTGCGACCGAGGAAGCGGACCAGGCCACCGTCGGGACCGAGGATTCCGGCGCGTCCGTCCGCTAAGGCGTAGGCAGTCAGGGGTCCCGACATTGAGAGTTCGTTGACCCACGCGTATGGCTTATAACGACCTGTTACGGTCGCGCCGTCGCGCAACACGATGACGACGTTGTTCCCCCTCTGTTCGAAGACGGCCGTTCGATCACCACTTGCGGCTTGCAGTTCGCCAAATCCAGTCGCGACGTATTTGTCGAAGAAGCGCGGCTTCAGAGTCGTACCTGACAACGCGTAGTCCCAGCCGCTTGTGCCAGTCGAGGTGGCACCGACAATCAACAGGTTCGAGTTCGTGCCGACCGCGTCCTGAATTTCTGAGTCATAGGGCAACAGCGGCAAGACCGTCGTCGTGGCTGCGGAACCGGGAATCCATTGCTCCCACGCAATGTCGCCGGCGCTGTCGAGGTTGGCCGCCCAGTCGAAGGTCGGCGTGCCGTCCGTCGTGGCCGAAGGGAAGACGAGCGTCGGCGTTACTGACAACGTCCACGGGGTGGCTGTCGTTGTCGACGTGCTGGGTTGCCACGACCATGACTGATTCAGGGTGTAGTCGGTGATGAAGACCGAACCGTCGACAACGGCCAACTGCGGCGCATCGCCCAAGACTTGAAAAATCGTTGTTTCGGCCGGACTTCCGACGAGGTCATACCCGAGATCTCCATTGTCAGATCGGTACCAGGCAACCGAGTGCCCAGACATCGCGACACTGACACCGAACAACGTGGTGACGTCGCGGACGATGCCGAAGTCGGCCAGCGTCTGCGGTTGCGAGCCATCACCGTTGACGAGGCGCAGCACATAGTCGCGTGCCGTGCTGCCGGGCTTGGCTGGATCTGGCACGACGTTGTAGCCGAGGTACACGACGCCAGCAGATCCGGTTGCTTCAACGGCTACGAAGTCGGTGAGGTTAGGAATGACGTCCGTTCCGCCGGCGAACGGACGGTAGAGCCACGTCGTCACACTCGCGGCGTCCGAAGTTACGACATAGCCAGACTCCGTCGCGCCAAACAAAGTCCAGTTGCCTGGCAAGCCTGTGACCGGCACCGACGACGTTGTTCCGTCCGACAGGTTGATGCGCGTCAAGCTTTGCGGAACCGAAGTGCTGCTCGATGTAGTGAGCACCACTGCGTCATCAGTAGTTGGCGGATTCCACGGCACACCGGGCTCGTAACTCAACGCGTCGAGCACGCCGTTCTTCAACGCAGTGACGTCGGAGGTGCTGACGGAGATGTGCTTGCTCGGATCACTAGTGGGACGAATCGTCATGTCCGGCATCAGGGCGCCGACGGGCGTGGTGACAAGCGGCGCATCACTCGTCTGGAATCCGGACGTGTGGGC
>Ga0075017_100000288_pt1 | contig 26545 bp, 27 predicted proteins | sample AleBraG_ABR_2012_FD_71475 | JGI IMG/M metagenome (GOLD analysis project Ga0075017, IMG submission 71475) | Freshwater sediment microbial communities in response to fracking from Pennsylvania, USA - Alex Branch Run_MetaG_ABR_2012 | ecosystem: Environmental > Aquatic > Freshwater > Creek >... | reverse complement strand
AGCACGACGTCCCGGCCGATGACCGCGGTCGCATGGACGAGCGCGCTCGGGTGTCGCGGGCCCCAGCCGGTGAAGCGCTCCGCCTTGCGATCGAAATAGCGCAGCAGCGTGGCCATCGCCATGGGGATCGCGCGGACCGAGAAGCAGCAGCGCGCAGCGCCGGCCCCGGATGTCGCCAGGTGGGCGATGGCCCGATGCACGACCAGGATAGCCACCTCGCGCGGCATTGGCGCGGCCAGATCCGCCGCGCTGGTCGCGAAGACCAGGCTGCGGCCGTCGGCTTCGTCGGGAATGCGGCAGTTCGAGGCCAGGCTGTCGAGGTCCCCGTGCAGGAACGTCAGCACATCGCTGTGCCGGTCGGCGATGCTGCGAGCCGTCAGCACGGGTGCAGAATCGCGCTCAAGGCACCGGTACGGCGAAGGCGGGCGACACCTGGGCGGTCACGCGGCCCTGCCAGTCGAGCCAGGTGTGGTTGACATAGTCATAGAGCTTGCAGCGCCGGACGCAGTTCATATAGGAAATCCAGCCGAGCCGGTAGCTCAGGAATTCCCCGGCAGCCCGTTCGTGCAGCTGACCCTGGGCGCCGCGCAGGGCGAACATCGACACGCGCGGGTTCACGTGGTGGGCATTGTGCTCCATGATGTTGTGCATCAGGCGGTCGATCCCGAAGGGCAGGCGCACGTTCGCGGTGGCGCCGAGGTAGGCGCGGCAGCTCTGCCATTCCTGGCGCTTCTGGAACCAGGCGATCGTCGGATGCGTGTGGTGCACGAAAACCACAAATCCGATGATGCAGTTCCAGAGCGCGAAGGGCACGGCGATCGCGAGCGCAGCGAGCAGCCAGAAATCCTGATGCGTGTATCGGGATACAGCGGCGACCGCCGCGACCCAGGCGGCAGCGCCGACCGTCACGAGTGCGCTGTCGAGCTTGTACTTCACCCGCGCCGAGCCGATCTCCTTGCGGGTCGCGAAGTAGAGCTTTCGCCACCACAGTTCCACAAGATAATAGAAACCGCAGCCGAATCCGCAACGATAGAGGCGTTCCATGAACTGCCGGTGCCGTGGCAGACCGTCGTATTCGGGCTTCGAGAACGGCGTCCAGACCTGATCGCGCCCCTTGAGATTATTGAACCCGTGATGGGCCACGTTGTGTCCGACATCCCACAGGCTGAATGCGGTCAGGGACGGAAGGAATGCGAGCCGCCCGAGGACATTGTTGAGCCCCTGCGTCGCGAAGAAACTACCGTGGCAGGCCTCGTGCCCGACCAGGAACAGGCGCACGATTCCGACAGCGATCAGCATGGTGCCGACCAGTTTCAACCCGACGTTCATGGCCAGCAGCGCCAGCGCGGATCCGCCCGTGAAGACGGCGATATCCAGCGCGAGAATCAGGAATGGCAGCACCGGCGCGGGTGTTTCGATGGCCTGGAGCAGGCTCTTGCGGCTCAGTACGGGCGTAGACATCAGCCGATGCTACGCTCTTGCGCAGTAATTGCTGTGAAATCTTCTCCGATTGTGCTGCGGCGCAATGATTTCGCTATGTTCGTCAGGCTACTTAGCGCCGTCGCGCACCCCGTCGCGCACCCCGTCGCGCGCCCCGTCGCGCGCGCCATCGCGCCCCTCATCGCGCCGGCCGTCGCCCCAGTGGGTGTACTTCCGGGCGGAGCCCCGCACGCGCTCAGCCGGGTATTTCAGCGCGTTCTGCGCCAGCTTGGCGTAGGCGGCGCCGATCAGGTCCACGTCCAGCCGGTCCGCGAGGCGGACCAGATAGAGCAGCACATCGGCCATTTCCTCCTGCACCGCCGCCCGCTGGTCCACGGCCAGGTTGCGGCTCTGCTCATCCGTCAGCCATTGAAACGGTTCGAGCAGCTCGGCCGCCTCCACCGCCAGCGCCATGGCGAGGTTCCTGGGCGTATGGAACTGATCCCAGTCGCGTGCCGCGGCGAATTCGCGCAGCCGCTCGCGCAGCGCCAGCAGCGCGGGGCAGGAGATGACGGGATCCATGTCAGTCATATCAGTGTCCCCACGATCCGCCCCGCGATGAACGTCACGGCCGCGGCGGCCGCGCCGATCAGCAGCTGGCGCCCGCCCGAATACAGCGGTGGGCGGCCGTTGAAGAATGAAGTCAGCAGACCCAGCAGGAACAAGGCCAGCAGCGATGCCACGCCGCACGCGGCCGCCCCCGCATTCCCGTGCACGAAGAAGAACGGCAGCAGCGGCACGAGCGCGCCGGCCGCGAACATGCAGAAGGAGTAGGCCGCGGCGCTCGTCGGATTGCCGCCCACGTGCGCCGCATCGATCAGCTCCTGCTCCCGCCCGAGCATGTCGAGCGTGTCCGGGTCCCGGGCGACGATGCGGTCGGCCGCACGTCGCGCCTCCTCCTCACTGAGCCCCCTGGCCTCGTGAATCAGCATCAGTTCACGGTGCTCCCACTGGCTGGTCCCGCGCGCATGGGCGAATTCACGATCGCGCTGGCTGCGCGACATTTCCCGGGCATTGGTCACGGACAGCCACTCACCGAGCGCCATCGAACAGGCGCCGCCGACCATGCCCGCCACGCCGGCCAGCACCAGCACATGCGTGCCCGCCCCGCCCGCTGCCACACCCATGAGCAGACAGAAGTTGGAAGCCAGACCGTCGTTGGCGCCGAGCACCGAGGCGCGCAGGTTATTGCCCAGCGCGGCGTGCGAATCGGCCGTCGCGCCGTAGCTGCTGATGGCGCGCATCACCGCCGCGTGACCGCGCTCCTGGCTCGTCAGCCCGGCCGCGCCGGCATCGAGCTGGTTCGAATAACGATCGCGGTCGGCAAGCTCGCGCGCGGTGATGGTGGGGACCACGAAAGCCACGCCGAAGCGGCGCGCCAGCGCCGTCATGGTCCGCGTGCGCAGCGACGGGCGGAACGCCGGAACGTCCAGGCCGAGCGATCGCAAGCGCTCCTCCCAGAAGCGGCAGTGCTCCTGCTCGGAGAACGCCAGCTTGGCGAACACGCGGCTCAGCGCGGGATTGGGTTCGATCCGGGCGAGCGCCTCATACAGCGCCGCGCTGTTGCGCTCGTCCATCCAGTTGCGCCGTATCCGCGCCAGCTCCCGCTCATCCACCAGATGGCCCCCCGATCGGTCCGCCTCGAGGCACTACCCGCTGTTGCGCAGCGCCGTGGCGATGGCATTGATCGACAGCTGTATGCCCTCGCGCACCCGCGGATCCCGTTCGCCGGCCCGATGGCGCGTGAGCAGTTCGACCTGCAGCAGGTTCAGCGGCTCAATATACGGCAACCGCAGGCGGATGGAGGCTTCCAGCGCCGGATGCTTCTCGAGCAGGCGCGATTGGCCGGTCAGGCTCAGCAGGCTGTCGTGCGTGGCCTGCCAGGTGTCGCGGATGCGGCCAAACACGGCCTCCCCGAGTACCCGGTCCGCCACCAGATCGGCATAGCGTGCCGCGATGCCCATGTCAGACTTGGACAGCACCATTTCCAGATTATCGAGTGTCGCGCGGAAGAACGGCCAGGCGTCGATCATCTCGCGCAGCAGCGCGGCGTCGGCGAAGGCCCTGAGCGCCTGGCCCACGCCATACCAGCCGGGCAGCATGACGCGCGCCTGGGCCCAGCTGAACACCCAGGGAATGGCGCGCAGGTCCTCGATGCGCTGTGAACTGGTGCGCGAGGCCGGGCGCGAGCCGATCTTCAGTTCCGCGATTTCCGCCAGCGGCGTCATCTGCCGGAAGAACTGCGGGAAGCCCTCGGTCCCGTAGACCAGCGCGCGATAGGCACGGAACGCCTCTTGGGAGAGGCGGTCCATTGCCGCCGCGAACTGCCGGCGGCTGGCGCTCGACAGCGAGGCCGTCTCCAGCGAGGCCAGCAGCGTGGCCGAGGTGATCGACTCCAGATTGGCGGCCGCGCTGTCGTGCGTGCCGTACTTGGCGGCGATGATCTCGCCCTGTTCGGTGATGCGGATGCGCCCCTGAACCGTTCCGTAGGGCTGGGCACGGATGGCGGAGAAGGCGGAACCGCCGCCGCGGCCGACCGCGCCGCCGCGGCCATGAAACACCTGCAGCGCGGCCCCATTGCGCGAGAACACGCCGGCCAGCGACTGCGTCGCCTGGTAGAGGCTCCACACGGAAGTCAGGTAGCCGCCGTCCTTGTTGGAATCCGAATAGCCGACCATGACTTCCTGAACGCCGTGATCGGCGGTCACCGCCGCCACTTCGGGCAGCGCGAGCCAGGCGGTCATGACCTGTGAGGAGCGCTGCAGGTCGCCGATGGTCTCGAACAGCGGTACGACCATGATCGCGGCGCGCGCCGGCGCAACGCCGCGGTACAGGCCGGCCTCCTTGAGCAGGATATTCGCTTCCAACAGGTCTGAAACGCTTTCGCTCTTTGAAATGACGTATGCGGTGATGCACCCGGGCCCATAGAGCCGATGTGCCTCCGCGGCCGCCTGCATGATCGCCAGCTCGGAATGGGTCTCGGCGCTGTAGGTCGCGTAGGGGCTGGCCAGCAGGCGCTCGCAGGCCAGCTCGCTGCGCAACAGGGCCACGCGCGCGTCCTCATCCAGCGACCGGTAATCGGGCACCACGCCCGCGACCTTCAGCAGTTCCGCCACGACCCGCTCGTGCACATCGGCGTTCTGGCGCAGATCGAGCGTCGCCAGGTGATAGCCAAAGGTGTCGACGGCGCGGATCAGGCGCGCCAGCGGTCCGCCAGTGACGACTGCGACCCTGCTGTCCGACTGCAGCGACTCGGCGAGCGTGGCCAGATCCGCCCGGAAGCTCTGCGCGTCCGGGTAACTCTCGCCGGTCACCGTCGCGGGCCGCGAGGCGGGCCGTCCGGTCAGGCGCTGATAGGTCGCGGCGAGCCGCGCGTAGATGCCCGTGATCGCGCGCCGGTAGGGCTCGTCCGCGCGTGCCGGATTCAGATCGCCGCTGCGCAGCGCCAGTTCGCTGACGGCTTTGGACACCGCGGCGAGTTCCCCGGAAATCGACAGTTCCGCGCCCAGTGCATTGAGCTGGTCCAGGTAGCTGCTCAACAGGGCCTGGGCCGAGCGGCCCAGCGCAAGCCGCAGCGAATCGGCCGTGACGTGCGGGTTGCCGTCCCGGTCGCCGCCGATCCAGCTGCCGAGCCGCAGGAAACTCGCCGGACGCGCGCCCAGCAGGCGCTCGCAGCGCGCATACACCAGTGGAACCACGGGCAGGAAGATGTCACGCAGGTACGCCAGCGCCGTATCGACCTCGTCCGCCACGTAGAGGCGCTCGCGACGCAGCGCCCGCGTCTGCCACAGCAGCGCGATCTGGCGCGCGATCTCCTGCTCGATCAACTCGCCCTCGGGCGTTTCGAGCCGGCCCGTATCGCGCAGGCGCATCAGCGCGGCGATACGGTTGCGGTGATCCAGTACGCTCTTGCGCATCACTTCCGTGGGATGGGCGGTCAGGACCGGCACGATGAGCGCCTGGTTCAGCAGCGCCAGAATCTGCGGCGTCGTAATGCCCTGCCCATTCAGGAACTGCACGGCCGCGGCCAGCGTGCTCTCGGGCTCCGTGCTGATGGCCTGCCGGTCCTCGGCCAGATTGGCGAGCATCGAAAACAGCATGAAGCTGCGCACGAAGGCCACCGTCTCGTCGAGCGACAATGTCTCCCAGCCGCCCGCGAGGCCGCGCGGATTGGCGATGCCCCGGTACCGGTCCACGGAAGCGGCGCGGATCGCCTCGATGCGCTGCAGCAGCGTCTCGCCCCCGTGCCGGCGGATGACCTCGCCCAGCAGCTTGCCCAGGAACCGGACGTCCGGATTCTGTGCGATCGTGGGCGGCGGCGGGTTCGGGACCATGAGATCGACGACCTGCTGGAATCAGCTGCCGACCGGATTGGGATCGCGCCAGGCGCGCTCGAACGGCAGCCGCCAGGCGTGCGGGGCAACCAGCTGGTGAATCGCGTTCGGCCCCCAGGATCCCGGCGCGTAGAAGCGTACCGGTGGCGGCGCCTCCAGCAACGACGCCGACACCTCCCACAGGCGCTCGATGCCCTCGGCCGTCGTGAACAGCGTATGGTCGCCGCGCATCGCATCGAGTATCAGCCGCTCGTAGGCCTCGAGCACCTCACCGACGAGGCCGGTGTCGTGCATCGCGAACTGCAGGCTGAGCTTGTCCAGCCTCATGCCCGGGCCCGGCCGCTTGCCATAGAACGACAGCGACATCTTGGAGACATCGGCCAGGTCGAAGGTCAGGTGATCCGGGCCCTGTGCCCCGACACCGGAACCGGCCGGAAACATGCTCTTGGGCGGCTCCCGGAACGCAATCGAGATGATGCGCTGTCCCGCGCCCATGCGTTTGCCGGTGCGCAGGAAGAAGGGCACGCCGGCCCAGCGCCAGTTGTCGATCAGGCACTTGAGTGCGATGAACGTCTCGGTATCCGATTCGTGGTCGACGCCTGCTTCGCTGCGGTAGCCGGTGTACTGGCCCCGCACCACCGCCGCGGGCTCGATCGGCAGCATGCTGCGGAAGACCTTGTTCTTCTCCTCGCTGATGGGCGCCGGCTCCAGGGCGGTCGGCGGTTCCATCGCCACGAAGGCCAGAATCTGGAACAGGTGCGTGACCACCATGTCACGGAACGCCCCGGTCTTCTCATAGAAGCCCGCGCGATGACCGAGCCCGAGGGTTTCAGGAACGTCGATCTGCACGTGATCGATGAAGTTGCGGTTCCAGATCGGCTCGAACAGCCCGTTGGCAAAGCGGAACGCGAGGATGTTCTGGGCGGGCTCCTTGCCGAGGAAATGGTCGATGCGGAAGATCTGGCCTTCGTCGAAGACCTCGTGCAGGCGCGCATTGAGCGATACCGCGCTGGCGAGGTCGGTGCCAAAGGGTTTTTCCATGACGATGCGCGAGCGCGCGACCAGCCGGGCTTCGCCCAGCAGCTTCACGGCGGGCAGGGCCGCACTCGGCGGCACGCTCAGGTAGTGCAGGCGCTGGCATTCGCCGTTGAGCGCCTGCTCGGCCTTCGCCACCGCCGCGGCCAGGGCCGGTGCACCGGCACCGAGCGGCACATAATCGAGGCACGCGCCGAACGTGGCCCAGTCCGAGTCGCTGACCTTGCGGGCAGAGAATTCATCGAGCGCCCGGCGCGCGAGCTGGCGGAAACCGTCGGGATCGATCTCATCCAGCGACACGCCGATGATCCGGCAGCCCGGGATGAAGCCGGCGCTGGTCAGGTGGAACAGGCCGGGCAGGAGCTTGCGGCGCGCCAGATCGCCCGTGGCGCCGACCAGCACGACGACCTGTGGATAGCGCGGACCCACGCCGGAAGGAACCCTGGCCACCTCTAGCACCTCATTGTCGTGCGCAACCCTGCCGCGCTGACCCGCCCGCGGGCATGGGCCTCATGCAAAATGGACGCCAGCGGCGCCGAATGCCAGCCGCGACCCGCCCGCCGATGATACGCCGCGCGGCTACCGGGCATGGCCGGCGCGGGATACGGGACCACGCACGGAACGGGTGCGCCGATGCGGCGGCCGCGCTCCACTTTGGAGCGCGGGTCGCCGGCGCCAGCGGTGCGACCAGCCCATGACCCGGCAGAGATCCGCGCCCGTCGGCTCAGCCGGCCGCGGTCCGGCGGCGCTTCGCGCGCGCCCGCGCCTGACCGCCCAGCATCTGCGCCTGCGCTGTGAAATGCCGGGCCACCTGGCCGCAGACCAGGTCGCAGAGCTGATAGACGCGCGGATCCGCGATCCGGTAATAGGCGCTGGTGCCCTGGGACTCGCGCGCCACGAAGCCGTAACGCGCCAGGGTCGCGAGGTGCTTGGAGGCGTTGGCCTGGCTGCAGTTCAGCAGCGCCGTCAGTTCCGTGACGTTACGCGCGCCTTCGCGCAGCGCATTGAGGATCTTCAGGCGCAGCGGCTCCGACAGCGCCCGAAAGTATTCGGCCACGTGGCCCAGCGCACGATCATCGAGCATCTTCATCGCGGTCATCCCTGGTCTTCAGTCCGGCCGCCCGCACACTGCGGCCACCCGTCGCCAGCCTACCCCACGGCTATGTTTTCGTCTATCGGTATAAGAGAATATTATGGGCTGCGCCAGGCGTCCGCATCCTTCCAGAAGATCGTGCCGAGGCAGGGGTCGAGCAGCCGCTCGATCTCCGGGACCATGCTCATGGTGCGCAGCAGGGCGAAGCCCTGCACCTGCGCACCCGGAAAGGCCTCGCGCAGCCGCTGCGCGCCGGCGAGCAGTGTGCGGCCCTTGGTGACGACGTCATCGACGAGCATCAGTTGCGCGGGTGCCAGCAGCGTGCCGTCAACGGCCAGGGAATCAAATTGCGCCTGCACCGATGGCCTGCATCGGCACGGCGCGGTGGCCGATTTCCGTATGGGTACGATACGCCGCAGCCCGGCCCACACGGCGCAGGCCAGGCCGGCGTTGCGCAGTGCCACGGCGAGGCGCACTGTCGCGCCCGCGGCCCCACTGCCTGTGCACGCCGACGGAGGCACGGGAACCAGCACCACACCCGTGCCAAACAGTCCCGAGAGCCGCTCTCCGGCCAGCGACTGCTCCTGCACCCGGGCCGCGTAGCGTGCGATCCAGTCGGCATCGCCGGCCTTCAATCGTGCACGCAGCAGGCGCGACTCTTCCGACGCCATGCCGTGACCACGAGGCGAATAGGCGTAGCAGGCGGCAAAGGTCAGGCCCGCAGGGGTCAGTGCGGTGCCACCGCGGGGCGCCGTGGCCGGCCCCGGATCGGGGCGATCACAGCGAGTAGTCATCGTCCGGGCTCTTCGGCGCCTGATCCAGCGCCGCCTGACGTTCGCCGTACGCCGTTGACTGGACGGACCGCCCGGCATCCCGATAGCGCAGCCAGTTCTCACGGGCAAGTCGCCTGACCTGTTCCGGACTTTCCGGACGCCGACCACCCGGTTCAGGCGTCCTGGCAAGGCGCACACGGCGGGCCTCTACCTTGCGCCGGTATCCTTCGCGCACCCGCTCCGCGATCTCGCTGCGCAGGCCCCGGCGCTCCTCCCGGTAGGCACCCCAGGGCAAGTGAGCGCCCGGCTGGCGCTCGATCCCCTGTGCCAGCAGCGAGCGATGATCCACCCGTGCATTCAGATCTGCGGCCCTCAAAGCCGCATTGGTGAGACTCGCCCATTGCTCGCGTATGGCGCGTAATTCCCGGATACCGCCGACCAGCCCCTGATGGCGACGCGCCACGCTTGCCATGTCGAGCCCCGTCTTCGCCCCCAGACCACCGCGTTCGACGACGCGGGTCGTGGTCAGCAGGTGCGCATGGAAGTTGCGCGGGTCGCCGCCCGGCCGGGGCGCGTGCACGGCAAGATCGACGGCGACCTGAAAGCGATCGGCAATCTCCCGCGAAAACGCCCTGGCCAGGTCGATGCGCGCCAGCTCGCCGAGCTCGTGAGGCAATGCCACCTGGTACTCGCGGGCAACGCGTGAGTTGCGCTGCCTTTCGGCAAGTTCCGCGGCATTCCACAACGCCGTGCGGTCACGCGCCCATCCGGCATCGCGCCCGTCAAGACCCGACGGCAGGAGAATTTCCTTGTGCAGCACGTCACGTCGTCCGGAGTGGTCGAACCACTGCCTCCTGCGTTCGTCGCGTATGCGCTCGCCGGCGCGATACGCCGCAGCCGCAGTCGCACTGCGTCCAGCGCTGCGGCTCACTGGCCTCACGTCCAGGTAGTAGATCGCCATGACCTTGGTCTCAGACTACGACGCGCATCCATAACGGTGACGAAGCGGTCTTCAGGAACCCGTGGAGGTCGGCAAGCTGCTCGATCTCGGAGGGCAAGACCGCCGCCTCTGTCACATGCTGATCGCTGACGTTCACACTGCGCCGCACATGGCGACCGCCCCACAGTCCATCACGATCACGACCGCGCGATGTCTGGCGCCGCACCAGCTCGCGCTCCCCGATCAGCCGCGAGGCGAAGCTCGCCGTGCCTCCATGGTCGCTCCCGGAGCAACGCAACACGAGCGTATTGCCGCAGTTCTCCACGATCGTCTGCGCTTCCCCGGCACCATAGGTACTGGATACCTGGCTGAGTGACTGGAACCCCAGGACGCAACGCCCGCCGAATTTTCGCAGCCGCGCCAGAGCGTCCTTGAGTCCGTCGATGGCTCCCAGCGCATCGAGCTCGTCTATCACGAACCAGAGCCGCCGATCGCCACCGGCATCGGACATGGCCTCGAAAATCGCCAGGCGCATCCAGGTCGCGATGATCGAATGCAACGCCGCGATCTGACCCGCGTCGTACGGGATGAACAGGACTCCACGCCCGCGCCGCACCCAGTCCCGGATGGAAAATGCCCGGCCGCGCTGCTCCTGCACATACTTCAATGCCGAAACCGCTGAGATCATCACGGATCGGATTGATCCGAACATGCGCGCATTTTCCGCCTCGAGGAACGGCTGCGCCGGCGTGTTCATCACAAACGGACGCAGTTCCTTTCCCGGAGCCATCGCCAGCAACCGCCAGAGTTCACCTGTCTGAATCCGCCCTCTATCCAGACAGCCCCTTAGAACTGCCGCGAGGAAAGTGCGTGCGTAGCCACGCCATTCAAGGGCCGCAGGATCGCCGCACGCCGGAATCAGCCCACACGCCAGTTGATCGATGTCAAAGGGATTGCGAATCTCCCCGAACGGACTCCACCCTGCCGATCGGGCATCAAAAGGATTGAGAACCGTGTCGCCACGGTACCGGTCGTGGAACAGAGCCAGGTTTCCGCCGTCGGGATCGGCAAGCACCGCCCGGTCGCCGCGGCGCAGTGCTCCGCGCAGCAGTTCCCGTATCGCCGTCGACTTTCCCGTTCCGGTGGTGCCGATGAGCTTGAAATGCTTGGTCTCGTCCTGTGGACTCAGCGCAACGCCGGCCAATGTCAGACGCCGCTCCGACCATCGGCGCCGTGCACGCCCGATGCGCCGCCGCGCCTGACTCTGGCTCTCCAGCACTGCGCCGCGCCTGTGGAAACCGTTTGGCGCCGCCCGCGGCTTGACGGTCCTGAGTAGCAGGAACAAGAGCCACGGTAGGGTCAGCGCCAGTACCGGCAGCCAGCCGCCCCATTCCGGCACGTGTGGCATGCCCATGCCTAGTAGCCCTGTACCACCAGGTAATCCGCGCCTTTGCCGTAAACGGGCGCCGCACGGTCCACCCGCACGCACAGCCTTTGCTCCTTGCCGCAGCGCTTCAGGTCCATTCTTCCCCCTTCCCGCTCTAACCGGTCTATGGCCAGGACGAGTTCGTCACGGCTGGCTCGCAACGCCGTGATCTCCTTCTGCGACGGCACGACCCACCAGAGGACGGCGGCCGCGATGCCCATGCACGCGGCGGTAATGCTCACGCTCCAGAGCGCAAAATGAGCGCCGGCCGCGCGCTGCAGCCGCTGCAGTGCGTCAGCAGCGCGTTCGCTGTCAGCGGCCAGTGCTCTGATTTCGCCCGTCACCGTGCTCCGGATCTCCTCACGCAGCAGGTCGTCCAGCTCACTGGCATGTGCCTTGAGTTTCTTGAGGGTGCTCTCCGCCAGCCGCTGATGGGACTGTGCCGCCTCCATGAGCAAGCCGGCTTTCATTGTGGCGTCGTCCACGAAACTCCCCGCTCAGTCGCCTTGCGGGCCGCCGCAGCCACGCACATGCTCGCTATGGCGTCGCTGCCCAGCGCCGCCCTTCCTTCCAGCGAGCCGCTCGCTGCCGCAGATTCGGCCGGCCTGCCATGCCTTGCGCGCGTCAGCGCAGTATCGGGATGCTGCGGTATCGGCACTGTGCGCTCCAGGCACCGGGGCCGCGGGGAGTGCCATGGATTCCACGGAACCTCTCGCTGCCGGCTCGAGCGCGACGCGTCTCCAATAGGGCGTCGAGGCAAACTTCAGGTAGCCGTGCAGGTCAGGGAGCTGCTCAATCTCGGAGTCCATGATTGCAGGTTCTATCTGCTGATGGTCCGACCGCGTAGTGGACGGCAGAACGTCCGTGGCACGCCAGCTGCGGGACACCGTTGGCCTGGCGATCTGGCGGTTCCCGATGAGTTGTGAGGCAAATCGCGCCGTGCCTCCGTGTTCGCTCGCCGAACACCTGAATATCAGGGTATTTCCGCAGTTCTCCACGATCGTCTGCGCTTCACCGGCACCATAGGTACTGGATACCTGGCTGACTGACTGGAACCCCAGGACACAACGCCCGCCGAATTTTCGCAGCCGCGCCAGAGCGTCCTTTAGACCGTCAATCTGGCCAAGGGCATCCAGCTCGTCGACGACGAACCACAGCCGCTGATCCTCTTCGGTGCCGTTCATGGTTTCGAATATCGCCAGACGCATCCAGGCGGAAATCGTTGACCGCAATGCTGCGATCTGTCCCGCGCGATAGGGAATGAACAGCACACCGCCTTTGTCCTGACCGGGTAAGCCGTCGCGAACCCAGCGGCGAACGGAGAAGGGACGACTCTTCTGTCTGCCGATATAGTCGAGCGCACTGACCGCCGAGGCGGTGACGGAGCGAATGGACTCGAACATCCGCATGTTGTGCTCTTCGAGGAAGGGCTGCGCGGGTGTCCCGGCCACGAGCTGGCGCAGTTCAACCGGGTTGGCGATCAGCAGCAGGCGGTACAGTTCCGCGACATCGCGCACTCCTGCCCCATGCGCCTGCCGGGTCACGGCCGTAAGGAAAGTACGTGCGTAGCCCCTCCAGCTTCGATCGGCACCTTCGTGGTCCGGGACCAGGGACCTGGCGAGTTGCTCGACATCGTAGTCATCAGCGATCTCTCCGAACAGGTCCCACCGGACCGATTCGGGTTCGAAGGGATTGAGTATCACGTCTCCGCGCAGCGGCGCTCGCAGACGCCGCAGGTAACCCCCATCGGGATCCGCTACCACGGCCCGATCACCACGGCGCAATGCCGTCTCAAGCACCTCCTGGATCGCAGTACTCTTCCCGGTCCCCGTCGTTCCAATGAACTTGAAGTGCTTGGCCTCGTCGTGCGCGCGTACCGGGATTCCGGCCAACGTGACAACGCCAGCGTTCGGGCTCTCGATTGCACGCGGCTGCGGCGCGGCGTCCGGCCCAGCCACCAGGGCCCCGCGCATGTGCACAGCTGAGGTGGTCGTGCGGGCTCCGAGCTTACGGCCTGCGAGGTAGCCGCAGGCCACGCTGATTCCGGCGCCCAACGTCACCTGTAGCAGCGTGTCGGCTCCAGCCATGCGCAGCACCGGACTCACGGCCGCAATGCCCATGCCGGCGACGACGATCAGCGGTGCCGCGACCAGAGGCGAAACCAGCCACTTGCGCAGCGGCGCGCGCGCTTTCCAGAGCGCCAAGAGCATGGGGCCCTCGATCAGGGCCAAATCCAGCAGCAGCCCGGACCATCCACGGGCGATGGCTGTAGCCTGCGCAGCCAGCGGAATGTCGGCGACCGGATTCATCGGGGTGCCGCCTGGCCCCCGAACTTTTGATCTGGCTGGTACCAGACTTCCCGGATCGTCCGCCGGTGCCGGTCCAGTCCGCATTGCAGTACCACGTCGACCAGGAGGTATAGGAGGGCCTTGATGTCCTGGCGGGTCAGGCCGCGGCCCGCCTCGCTCTGCTTTACCAGCAACATCAGCTGCTCAAAGGCCAGGGCCGCGCTGGTGGCGTGCACGCTGGTAATCGATCCTGGATGGCCGGAATTCACATTGCGCAGGTAATCGAATGCCTCCTCGGACCGGAGCTCAGCCATGAGAATACGGTCCGGCTTCATCCTCAGGCAGCACTCGAGCAGCTGGCGCGGCGAGACTCGCGCCTGGCCCTGATCGTCCTTGCTGTAGAAAAGCCGCACGTGATTCGCGTGGCGATCCAGCACCAGCTCGCAGTTGTCTTCTATAGTAATGAGCCGCTCCTCCGCGGGGATTTCCCGGATCAAGGCCTTGATCCATGTGGTCTTGCCGGATCCCGTGGGTCCGGAGACCAGAATATTCTTGCGGCTGGCTACGGCAAGGCGCAGGAACGCTTCGTAGCGAGACTCGGCCAGCAGTGCACGCAGCTCACGCTCGGTTTGATCAGGGCATCCGCCTTGGCCGGCGGCCGGTCCGAATACGCCCTTGCGTGTCAGCTCGGCAATGGACCAGGCCTTCTCGGCAGGCTTGCGTATTGAGATCGCAACGCAGCCCGCCGTTGTGGCTGGCGGCAGGGCGATCTGCACGCGTTCGCCGGATGGCAATGCGGCGGACAGAAGCGGGGAGGCTTCATCCACTCGCTGACGCGTCGAATTGGCAATCAGCTTCGCAAAACGGCGGCACCAGTCGTAGTCAGCGGCGGGTACGGACTCGTGGTGCCAGCCGGCACCCGTTTCAAGGAACACCTGTCCGGGCCGATTGATACACAGCTCAGTGACTTCCGGATTCACCAGCAGCGGCCGCAACGCCTGCAGAGTCAGATCCAGGGCTGACGCGTCCACGGGCCCGCTGACCGGCGGGTACGCTGATGAGGGTACCGCCAATGGGTTAACCCCCATCCTGGACCGGTCGCAATTCATAGACGGACCTGAAATCAATGTCGCGTGCAACGAGCACCTGAATCCGGTCGCCGTGCTGCTTGGTCACCGTGGGCGGAATATTGACGGTGCTCCTGAGCACCTCCGTCAGCACATCCATTGAATTCGTGGGGTTATAAATGACTGCTCCGCCAGCCGAACGCGCGGATTGGGCAGCTGCCTGAACAGCCCCATTGACGACCGAAATCAGCATCGCCGCTCCGAAGCGATCCAGGAAGTGACGGTCAACGGCACCGGGCAATCCCGATCGACCAAGCTCGTCGGTCCCGGGTGAAGCCAGCGGGACAACGACACCGCCGGGCGTACGCGCCTCGGTCCATAGCACGAAGATCCGAGCGCTACCTTGTTGAATCTGGCCGCGTGTCTCGCCAATGAGCTTGGTACCGCGCTCGAGCAATACCACCTGCCCGTCAACACTGAAGGTATCGGTCGCCGTGATGCAGGTGGTCATGCCCGGAAGCGTCGAGTCGATTGCGGTCTCGAGCGTGCAGTCGATGAATGAGCCCTTGCCCAGCAGGAACCGGCGTGTGGGCAGCAGTTGAGCCTGCGTTGACGCGACTGCAGGAGGCTTCAGCAGCGCATCCAGCGCGGTCTCGGTACCGGTTCCGCCTGCCGCGAGTAACGGCGGCCATGTGGCGGCGGTGGCGGTGCCGGCCGCCATAGCCGCCCCGGCACTTGCCTGCGCGCTGCGCGCAAAGGCGGCACCCGACAGCTGGCGCTCCTGCCGTGTCGGCATTGCCGGCGCCGGCGGTCCACCATAGGCAGGTGTCGACGCGGCGCCGGCGGCATGTTCCGCGTCGGCGGTCTCGATCGGCAGCGCTGCCAGGCGTAACCCTGCGGATGCCCCGCGGGGCGTTGCCGGCGCAGCGGGAACCGCCAGCGGCGGCAGCGGCGGCAGCGGCGCGTCACCCTGAACTCCCGTCGACGCCGCGGCGTTCCCGGCACGGGCCGGATGCCGACTGATGACACTGGCGTAATACCACGCCAATATGCCGAGACCGAGCGTCATCATGAGCACTGCAGCCACCACGCTGTGCAGCGGAGTGGCTGCCAGCCCGGCCGGCAACCTGGACTGCATCCCCCGCTCCCCTGACAGACCATCTTCATGGAACTCCGGCTTCATGGCTGCAAATCCTGGGTCACTCGCTCAACGGCCGGAGAGACCGTTCCGGAACTGAGCCGCACACCTGACCCCGCATAGCTCTTGTTCACGACGCAACCGGACAGCCTGCCGCGGCGCAGGCTGAAGCGCGGAGCTATCCGCTGGATCACCACATCGCCGGAGTCGATGCTGAAGTTGACCAGGGATTCGCCACCTTCAGCCGTTCCGACGAAGATTGCCGGCAGCTCCGCGTGTGTGTCGAAGCGCAGCCAGGTGCGCACACCATCGTCCCAGGCCGCAGCTGGCTTGAGCGTCGCGTCACCGCAATACCAATAGTCACTGTTCCTGCTGCGGACGGTTCCCGCAGTACCCAAGGCGCCATCGACGCGGGCCGCGGCCTCGCCTTGCTTTGACGCCGGTAGCGGCGGATAGGTGAATCTCAGCGCGTACATCGCATCCGCACGCCCGGCAGCGACGGATTTTCGAATGGTCACGTAGTCGAAATGATATTGCCTGCGCGAGGTCAGGACCGTCAGGTTAGTATTCACGGACACCGCCTTCGGCTTCAGGAACAGGTGGTTATCCTGCGCACTGAAGGCAAGTCCCTCGAGGTCTCCGGCGCCCAGACCCACGAACACCTCCCCCGGCTCGAATTGCAGGTCTATCTGGTAGCCAATGCGGCCGTACAGTCGATACACTTCGTCGCTGTTATAGATGGCGACGCGAATCCGGCTATCGACTGCGCCCCGGGAAGGCAGCATATCGGGCCATGCCGATGGGGCAGCCAGAATCACACCGCAAGTCAGCATGGCAGGAATGGCCCTCCTGGTCATGGCGTCCCCTCATTGCGGGCCACCGCGGGGTTCTCGCCCCCGATTCCCGCCGGCATTTCCGCCTCGGCAGAAAAGTACTGAATCCTGAAGCCCAGAGGATTCCACTGCCGTATGCGCGGATCCTGTGAGGGGCGGGAGTAGGAATACTGCACGGTTGCGATCCAGTGACCGGTGTCCAACTCTGTCCCGGCGGCCAGCCGTCTGGTCTTGACGTAGCGCACCTGAGCCAGGTCTGCTGCCCCGTTACCCCGCTTGAAGAAACTCACCGACACCACCGCCGCGTGGACGGAGCTCCCGTCCTTGTACAGGTTCAGCGGCGAAGCAGGATTGTTGCGGTTCCAAAGAGCCGACCAGGCCTGATTGCGCGCATTCGAATTGAATGCGCCGCATTCCTCATAGTCACTTTCGGCCATCGGGAAGTTGAAGCGCTCACACACCGTCACGTAGTGCGTGAGCAGATACCGCGTCACGGCCTCATCCATGGTTGAGTTGCCCGCGTAAACGGGAACCACATCCACGAGACCACTGCTGCGATCCACCCTTACCAGGAACGGCTCGATACTCTTCAGCGGCAGCAACAGCGCCAGCGCCACTGCACAGGCGACGGCGCACAAGCAGGCAGCAGCGGCAACGCGCCAGGCCACCAGGGCACTGCGGCGGAAGCGCGCAATGCGCTCCTGGTCCCACGACACTGCTTCGGCGTAATAGCTGTCGAGAGTCGAGTCGCCGTTCATGGCCTGCGCCCATTGGGCATAGCCCCGACCGCACCCGGCATTGAAGCAGCCTGCGGCGGATTAATGCGCTGCAACGGCCCGGTACAGTGCGGCGGCCCGGAGGCGCAACCCTGGGCCGAGAGCGTCAGCGCCAGAAACATAACGCTGCGCAGCAGAGTGTCATGTAACATGTCCCTCTTACTCCCCGCTGCGATCGACCAGCGCGGCCGCGTCCGGCTGGTCGTCTGCAATGCGTGCACTGCGCCACTTTGCCGCCAGGTAGCCACCTGTGCTTCTGGCAACACCTCCACTGATGCCTCTGCCGTAGCGCAGCGCCCGGCTTGTCACGTTGTAGGTATTGAGGGCAACGCCACCCGCGAGGCCCGCGGCGATCGGCATGACCTGGCGCATGACCAGAAACACCAGCGCCGACACCAGGACCATGTTCAGTGCATCTACTGTGACGACGGCGCTGCCGCGCGCGGCCGTCTGCGTCGCATAGGACTCGACCACCCGCAGCAGCAAGCCCGCAATCAACACGGTCATCACCGTGATCAGTGCGTAATTCACCAGCTGTGCCGCCCAGGAAAGAAACAGCCGCCGGGTACCGTCAAACAGCAGGCAGGTAATGAACAGCGGACCCAGCGCTAGCAGGACCGCCAAGGCGATATTGGCGAGCGCAATGAGGAACATGGAATAGACGCACAGCAGACCGATCAACAGCCAGACGACCGCGCCGGCCAGGTAGAAACCGAAATCGCCATGTAGAACGCTGCCATACGCCCACAGCTGACCCGCGACGGTCCCACCGCGATCCCAGATCGTGTCAATGGTCTGTACAGGGTCCGATGAACCCACGATGGCGGCCGCGAGCTGCGCGGGCGCCTGATAGAAGGTATCGACTATGACGCTGTTATAGAGCCAGAGTCTGAGCGCCACGCCCATGACCAGGGCCAGCGCCACGATGCGCTTCAATCCTGCGGCCAAGGGCTCGTCGATTCTGCCCATGAGCAGCAGGTAGCCCCAGGCCATTACGTACAGACTGGCCAGAATCACGACCGCCGGTTCGATTGCAGCGGCCACACGCGCCGTGTTGCTGCCGATATACACGGACAGCTGCGCGTTCAACCAGGCCCAGAAACTTTCGAAAACGCCCATCTTCTTCCCCTCGTCCCCGCGGACTAGTCGAGCACTGCCTGAAACCGCGCCGCGAACTGGCCGTGTCCCGCAATGACGCGCTCTCGCGTACGAAGCCGGTTTGCGGCGTCTTCCGCTTCCAGCGAGCGCTGCAATGTGGACAGCTTGGTTTGCTCGTTCTGGAGCATCCCGGCTTCGGCAGCAATACGGGCCTGAAGATCCAGGATTCCCTTCTGATCGGCAGCTGCCGGGATTGCGTCGATTAGTCTTTGGATCGCGGCGAATCTGTTGCTGGTTTCGGCCAGCGCCTGATGCGCCACGGCCTGCATGAGACCGGCGGAGTTGCGTGCCGCCAGCAGTAGCTGCCGGTCTGCCGGATTGACCTGGTCCAGCTGCGCCGCCGTCAACACGGAAAGGTCCACGATGGCCTGCCGCACGGCAACCGCCAGGGCACCGAATTCACCATCCGGAGCTGCCACGAGCCCGGCGAGGCCGGCCCAGTCGGCCGGCAGATAGTTGCGCGCTGTCCCGGCGAGAAGGCGCTCCATGCCTCGCCCCCCCGTCATGGACTGGAATTCCGCCTGAGCCTGCGCGAGATGATCGCGTGCGGTCTGCAGCTGCTCGGCCAGTGTATGCACTTCCGTGACGAGCTGTGCCACCGCGTGCACATCAACTACCGCGATCTGTGCGCGTGCGGCACCGCTGCTGGCAACCGCCAAACAGACCCAGGCCGCCAGGAGCGTTGTTCTTCCCGTATCCATCATGCGCTCCCGGATTTCCGGACAGTCGATTCAACGGTTTGCGCAGGCGGCTCCGCCGCGTCCACCGCACGAGTCGCTGCACCGGCCAGGACGCTCAACTCCTTGTCGAAACCTCCCAGATCAAGCTGGCAGACCATGCTGGTGCGGCCCTGCTTGAGCAGAAAGCAGCGGGAGCCCGGCAGGAGCCGGTATTTGATCAGCTGAAATTCACGTTCCGTGAGACCAAAGCCGCCCATGTACTCGGCGCCGACCGCGTTCACGTTCGGGAAGAACACTTTGGTGGGGGTCTGCTCCACGATCGTGCGACTGATCGGGCTTTCGAGCACATCGCCCGTACTCTGAGTCGCCAGACACATCACGCCGTTGAGCTTGCGCCATGTCTTCGGACCGTCTTTTGCGAAAGCCTCGAAGGCCGGGTCGGCGATCAACCGCCAGAACTCATCCATCCAGCACACCAGACGCCGGCCATCCAGCAGCTGCCGCACGAGGTGAAACAGGTATAGCGTCACGGGCGGGCGCAATTGTTCGTGATCCAGGATGTCCGTCATATCGAATCCAAGCACGGTGCGCTCGTCGAGCCGCGGTACAATCATGTCCTCGGAATTGTCAAAGGCCCACCCATAACCCCCCGCGCCGCCGTCGCACCACGGAGCGAGACGCGCGAAGACGCCGTCGGCCCGGGTCGAGTCAAGGAATTCAGCGAGCCTGGAAAGCCTGCGGCTACGGATGTCCAGAGCCAGCGTGCCCTTCAATGCCTGATCGAGATCGGCAAGTTCCGGGGCCGAAGGGGCCGCCCCCCCCGGCAGCCGCACCAGCGTCCGCAGCCAGCGCTTGAGGAATTCCACGTTCTCCGGGGTGCCGGGCAGCTGCAGCGGATTGAATCCGGTGGGAGCGCCGCTGCGCAGCTTCAGGTAAGCGCCGCCGAGAACGCGAACCAGGCCTTCAAGCCCATGGTCCTTGTCGAACAGGATCTGCGTGACTCCGCGGCGTGCCAGCATGGACACGAGGAACCCAATCAGGACCGATTTCCCGGAACCGGTAGGCCCACAGATCACTGTGTGACCGGTATCGCGGACATTGCATGGGCCAGGATCGTGTGCGTCACTGGCATGGAGCGAAAAGTGGAAGGCAGAACGCGCGCTGGTCTTCAGCACGGCGAGAGCATCACCCCAGTGATTTCCCCTGGCACGACCCGCGGGATAATTGTGAAAGGGAACCATGGCAGCATAGTTGCGCGAACTGATGGGAGCCTTGCGTGGACGCAACGAGAAATTCCCGGGAAGCTGGGCCCAGAAGGCGGCCTCGAGCGCCAGGTCCTCCCTGGCGACCGTCATGCCCGTGTCCGCCAGGAGGCTGCGTGCCACGGCCACGTTTTCGTTCAGAGCCCTGAAGAGCCCCTCGCCGCCCGTACCACCGCTCGGGTCGGCTCCGTCGGCCATGATCTGCAGTGAGAGATGGTGATCTCCCATGACAAAATGATTGCTCGTCAGGGCATCGAGAGCCTGACCCAGGTCATCCGCCTGTGAGACGGCGTAGTCCCCCGCATTTGCCATGCGCGTGATCTGGCGTTGCAGCAGCCGCTGTCCGGTCGCTTTCGCCAGGAACGTAAAACTCTGCGTCAGGATGAGCGGGAAACCGGCTGTCAGCAGGCGGTTAAACATGCCCACTACGCTCGCAGTCGGGTATTCCTTCATGCCGAGCATGGCGCCCAGCCGAGTCCCGGTCGGAGTCCGGTATTCGATGACTTCCGCGCCGAAGAGTATCCTGGTGGTTACGACATTGGCATTGAGTGGCGCTCGCATGACCGGCATGCGCTGCCATTCGCCGTTGACCAGTAACGCGACATACTCGAGCAGCGTGGAACAGCGCCGGCCATGGTGCTCGTAGCACCCCAGGATCTCCGGCTCATAGCCGGCCAGGGCTGCCTGCAGGGTTCGCGACAGTTTTTCACAGGCCTCAATCGCCGATTCCCGCTGCCAGGCGACGTCGCTGCCCGTAATCCCGGTCGCAACTCTGCCGAGCAGACCACCTGCGGCGGCAGGCCCCGGTCTATAGACGACCGCAAGGTAGAGCTCATTGACCATGAGTGCTTCAGCGACCAGGCGGGCTCGGTACCGCGCAGCCAACGCTTCGGAGAATCCACCGTTTGCCGATCCATCGGCGGCCAGCTCGGCCCGCCGCCGTATGACATGCGACCAGAGCGATACGTCTGGACTGGCAATGTTCCTCCACAGAACGTTGAGGCGCTCATGCCAGGTATTGAGCAGGTCATCTTCGGTGCAGTCAAAGCTCACGCCCCCCAGGCGAAATGCCTGCAGATAGTCGCCTGCATGGGTTGTCGCGATGCTCGGCGTTATATGCGCGCTGCACGGAACACGCTCCGCGGCCATGCGATCACGCCGTGCTGCCGCTATTCTCCGGTTGGTCACCATGGGGCGTCCCCCCGGTGCACCCGTGTCATGCAATGGGCGGTGCACTTGCTGCGTTTGCCCCTGGCATCGGGCAAGTCAAGACGCAATGGACTGTAGCTGGCGGCACCCCAATAGCGCAGATTCCCCATCCACGCCGGCAAACGCGTGCGGCCCCAAAGCACCAGCAGATCAAAGAAGCGGGCGTCGTGCGTGCACAGCAGCAGGCACGCGAGGTGGATCGGACCGCTGACGAGCAGTGCCAACAGGTTCTTGGTCGACAGGAACAGCTCCAGGGTGAATACGGCATTGGCGAGCAGGGCGGTGTAGGTCACGCCCCAGCGCATGGGCGGCCGTGTCACGCCGACGAACAGGGGATCGGACCTCAGGCCTTTGCTGTGCGTATCCATGGGACCGGTCCGCTTCAGACGCCAAACATGCCACGTACCCAATTGACAATTTGGGGCGCGCCAAAAGCGATGGCGATGCCAAAGATGGCGCCAAGGCACCATCCCCACGCCATTCGGTTTGCCATTGCCATGGCCCCCATGATCATTACCAGGATGATGGCGATGGGCGTCAGCCAGGCCACGATATTGGTCTGCAGTGAAGTCATTCCTGTCATGAAAGGTGACGCCTGGGCCGATGCCAGGTCCGGAGCTGCGAGCAGAGCCGCGGCCCATGCAGCCAGCAGCAATATCTTGCTTACGACGATGCGATTCCAGGCGTTCACTGCTTCTTCTCCTTGGCTTATGGGCAGGCGGTCAAACCGCGGCTTCCTTGAGCATGCGCCCGGGCTTGGCGTCCTGACGGGAGTCCAGCTCCTCGCGCTTGACCTTTCCGGGCGCGCCGAACCGGAAACCCTGCGCGATGAATGAGTAGTCGTACTGTTTCTCGCCCTGCTTATCCACCCAGTTGTTCGCGCGGATTCGTGCGTCCACGATCAGCTGGTCACCCTTGCGCGCGTTTCTCGCAATGGTCTCGCCCAGCGGCCCGAATGCGACGAACCACAGGCTCGTGACAACTTCGCGCGCGGCCCCCTCCTCATCCTTGCCCGCATAGTCGTTGCCGACGAGGCAGAATCGCGTGTAGCTTGAATCGCCCTTATCCACCTGTTCCGGATCGCGGGCCAGGTTGCCGATGGCTGCCAGAGTAAAACTGTTCATGTGATGGTCTCCTGATTCGAGGTAAGCGTTCCGCGAGGTGCGGACGCGGCATCAGTCTTGCGCAGGAGCGCATCGCAGGGAATTGCGTTTATGCACGCGAAAACCGAGAAACAGCCCCTGGCTGTCCGGGCATCGGCCTGCCGAGCGGCGGCGCAATGGCGAGGTTGATTCGAACGACCGGTCGTGTATCTTCCGGAGCAGACTTGCCATCAGGGAAACCAATGAACACGCCCGACGCCGTCGTCGCTGACGGGACGATCGAAGAATGCATAGACGCATTGGATGAATTCATCGGGTCACTGGACCGTTATCCCGGCCCTGTGATTGCGCATGCGCTGCAGGTGCACTTGAATGCATTGCTGCGTGCGCTGGTGGAACGGGGCCTGTGCACGCCGGCACAGGCCAGGGAATTGGTCGCCGATCTGGCGCGCGAGGCGCTGTAGCAGCAGCCTGCTCGGCACGCTGCCAACGGGCCCGCGCGACGCTACCGGCTCAGAACACGAAGGCGCTCTCGCATATGCTCAGGTGCACGGCCGCCGCCGGACACAGCGTCCGGCTGGCCGGCGCCCCGCCGGCCAGCGAGGCAAGAAAAGAGCGCGAACATCCCGGTCCGCGCCCGGAGGAACAACGGCGGCGCTCGAACCGACGCTAGGCTTTGGGCTTCTGGGCGTAGACCTTGCACCAACCGTTCATGGACACGCTCTTGCCCGGGTAGATGTTGCAGCCGCCGCGCGCGTCGCCGGGCTTGCCCTGGTACTGCACGCAGTTGGCGCACTTCTGGTTCGGCTTGTGCATCGGATTGGCGGCCGCATCGACCTTGCTGGCATCCTCGACGTAGCCGAGCGACTTGGCAGTCGGATCGGTGCTGGTCAGCGGCACGAGTGCCGCCGCGGCCAGCGCCTTCGGCAACCGGCCGAGCGCCAGCAGGCCCGTGGCTCCGATGGCGATCATCTTCATCAGGGCGCGACGCCCCGGAATGTGGTCCTGCATGTTCATCCTCGTTGCTGTGGTTGAAATCTCTGTCGCGTGTCCCGGTCGGCGAGCCGCCCGGCTGCACCCCGGTCATTCACCGTACGCGGCCGATTATCAATGTGCTCTCGGGGTCATGAACGCGGGCTGAACGTTCGCCGCAGCGGCGTCAGGCCGCGGCCATGCGCGCGCTCCCAGCCCGAGCGCAGGGCGGCCACGTGGGCGGCGAGCGCACCGGTCAGACATATTCCAGTATATCCCCACCAGGCCCCGGCCAGCGAGACGCGTGCGGCCAGCAGCAGTCCAGTCGCCGCACACAGGTGCCCAAGCAGGTCCGCGGCCAGGCCGACGCGGGCGCGGGCCAGGCGGCACGCCGCCAGCACGGCGATCTCGATCAGGACGCAGGCGAGCACAACATCGAAGATCCGTCCACTGAGGACAAACTGCGCCACGTTCCGCCTCAGAAGCTATCGTAGCGCCCACGCAGCGCGTCGGCAGTGACGTAGACCGCGTCGCGCACGACGCCGCCCATCGCAAAGGCGAAGGCGACCAAGCCCCTGGCGCGCGACTCGCCCGCACCCGGCCTCGTTTCAGCGTGGCGGCTGAGGGTCACACGCACTGCCTGCGGGTTCCGGCGGGTGGCCAGTTCACGCAAGCTCCCTGTATCCAGTCCTGAGATTGACATAGCAGTTACGCCCCTGTTCCTGTTTTCGCGTTAACCGTTCCTGAGTCACCATCGACGAGATCATTCACGAGGATCATGCAATGCAAACCAGGCAGCGCCGTGCTGGGCCGGCGACGCGGCCGCCCGCACCGGTTGCCGCAGGGAGCGGCCGGCGGTGCTCATACGCGCGCCAGCCCCAGCAGGTGGGCGACGTCCTTGAAGAAGATGCGGGCGTGCGCGGCCGGACGCGCCCGCACCAGTTTCTTGTGCAGGTACGCCTGCCACGTCAGGCTCTGCACATCCGGATCGCGGCACATGCTCACGAAGCGCTCGCGCCGTGCATCGTTGCGGTACCAGAACCATTGCATCACGCCCAGGATCCAGAACACGCGCCCGTGCTCGCGCATGAACCGGCGCCGTACGGTGCGCAGCACCGCGGCAGCGCCGCTGCTGAGGTACTCATCGACCGCCTCAGCCGCGACCCGTCCGGTGTGCATGGCGTAGTAGATCCCCTCCCCCGAAGCCGGAGCCACCACGCCGGCCGCGTCGCCGACCAGCACGACGCCCCGGCCGTCGTCCCAGCGCGGCAGCGGCCGCATGGGTATCGGTGCCCCTTCGCGGCGCAGCGTCTGCGCCTCGGCGAGGCCCGTCTGCTCGCGCAGCAGCCGCGTCGCGTGGCGCAGCGAGAAGCCGCGGTGCGCGCTGCCTACGCCGACGCTCATGGTATCCCCGTGCGGGAACACCCAGCCGTAGAAGTCGGGCGAAATCCGGCCGCTGTAATGCACGTCGCAGCGCCGCCCATCCGCCGCCGCGGGCGTGCGGATGATCTCGTGGTAGGCGGCGACGAAGCGCGTGCGGTCGGCGCGCGGCACGCGCTGGCGCGCCACCGCGGAGTTGGCACCATCCGCGCCGATGACCGCGCGCGTGCGCAGCGTGCGTTCCGCCGGCGGCGCGTCGTCGCAGTGCACGCGGTATGTCAGGCAATAGCCCTCTTCGCCGACCGGCTCGACGTGCAGGAATTCCCCGGTGACGCGCCCGCAGCCGGCCAGGCGCGCCCGCTCGCGCAGCCATTCATCGAAGTACTCGCGATCGACCATGCCGACGAAGCCGCATTCGATGGCCATGTCGACCTGGCGCGCGCTGGGTGAGACCATGCGCGCGCGATCCACCCGGGCGACCAGCTGTTCGTCGGGGACCTGGAAATCGACCAGCAGCCGTGTCGGCACCGCGCCGCCGCAGGGTTTGATGCGCCCGGCGCGGTCCAGCAGCAGCACCTGGCGCCCGGCCCGTGCCAGGTCGGTCGCCGCCGTGGCCCCGGCCGGACCGCCGCCCACCACGACGACGTCCCAGACCCGATCAACCGGCGTCACATCGCTGTCTTCTTCCTTCATGCCACCACCCCTGCATCCGCGCCCAGGCGCGGCCGTAAACCATCGTTCGACACGCCGGCATTCAGGCGCAGCGCGCACCAGCTCGCCGCCAGGAACAGTCCGCCATCGACGCAAAAGACCGCGCTGTAGGCACCGCCCGCGGAACCGCCAAGGTGCCTCAGGACGTCGACGGCAGCGCCCGCACTGAGCCCGCCGGCGGCAAACGCCAGCGCCTGGGCTGCGCCCCACAGCCCCATCCGCAACCCTTCCCGTCCGCGGCCGCCCGCGGCACTGAGTTCCATCATCACGCCGAGGGCCGCGACCGCAAACACGCCGTTGGCCAGGCCCAGCAGGAATGCCGCCGCCGGGAGGGCCTGGGGCCGGCCGAGCGCCGCGACTGCGGCAAGCATGATCACGCCGGCCGCGGAACCGATCGTACCGGCGACCATCCAATGCCGGGCGCGGCGCGCGGCCGCCTGCCCGCGTCCCAGCGCCGCCATGACCAGCAGCAGCATGCCGGTCAGTACGCCGGCGTTCTGTATCCCCGCCAGGCCCGCGCTGCGGCCCGGGGCATAGCCGAATACCAGACCCGCGAACGGTTCCAGGAGCAGCTCCTGCGCACTGAACGCCAGCATCGCGGTGAACAGGAAGACCGTGAAGCGGCGGGCCGCCGGATCGCTCCACACCTGTGCCAGTGCGTTGCGGAGGCCGCCGCGGCCGCGCGCGGCCGCGCCCTCGATCACCGCGCGCCGTGCGACCGGCGCCCGCGACCCCTCGACGCGCCAGATCGCAAGACAGGCCAGCGCCAGCGCGGCCGCGCTCGCGAGCGCGTACACCTGTACCAGGCGCGCCGCGCTGTAGGGCTGGAGAAAGTGGCCCGCGATCCCGGCGCTGGAACTGAAGCCCGCGATCATCATGATCCACATC
>Ga0075017_100000287_pt1 | contig 26558 bp, 22 predicted proteins | sample AleBraG_ABR_2012_FD_71475 | JGI IMG/M metagenome (GOLD analysis project Ga0075017, IMG submission 71475) | Freshwater sediment microbial communities in response to fracking from Pennsylvania, USA - Alex Branch Run_MetaG_ABR_2012 | ecosystem: Environmental > Aquatic > Freshwater > Creek >... | reverse complement strand
GCCAGCCCCGCAGGCTGCGGCGCCCCCGGATTCCGCTGCGGCCGCTTCGCCACCCGCCGCGCGCAGTCCCGCCCCCACAAACGGGTCGGTCGCGCGGGCTGTGCCGCCGATCGCTCCGCCCGCCGTGCCGGCCCAGAGCCCGAAGGCGCCGGCTGCCGCGGTACCGCCCGCCACCGCGCTACCACCCGCCACCGCGCTACCGCCCGCCACCGCGCAGGCCGTGGTGGTCGAGGCGGCGATGGCGGCCCAGAGATCGGGCGTCGGTACCCTGCTGGGCGGCCGTTACCAGCTGGTGGCCGAGCTGAGCCAGGACCATCGCGGCACGCTCTACGAAGCCATCGACCAGAAGGCCACCGAGACACCGGGCGACTCGCGCCAGGTCGCGGTGTTGATCTTTGATCGCACGGCATCGGATGCGGCGTCGGCCCTGGCGGCACGGCGCCAGGAATTCCGGGATGCACAGCCGCTCGCGCACCCGAATATCGTCGGTGTGCACGACCTCGGCCACGACGACGCCTGTGATTTCCTGACCATGGACTTCGTGGCGGGCGAGTCGCTCAGCACCCTGCTGGCCCGCCGGCATCACCAGGCGCTGCCGCGCGCCACCGCATTGGCCATCATCCGCGATGTGGGCGCCGCACTGGTTCACGCTCACGGGCTCGGCGTGGTCCACGGCGATCTGCAGCCCGACCAGGTGATGATCTCCACGACCGGGGAGGTGCGTGTCCGGGGCTTCGGCGCCGTCCATGCCAGCTCGAACTACGCCAGCTGCGAACAGCTGGAAGACCGGGTCGCGGATCGGCGTGACGATCTCTTTGCGCTGGCCTGCATCGCCTACGAGCTGCTGCGCGGCTCACCCCCCTTTGGCCTGCTCAATGCGGCGGCGGCGCGCGGCCGCGGCCTGGTGCCGGTCCGGCCGATGATGCTGACGCGAACGCAGTGGCAGGCCCTGCGGATTGGCCTGGCCTGGCGGCGCGAGAATCGAACCGTGGGCGTGGCCTGGTGGCTGGGTCAGATGAGACTCGGACGCGCCGCCAGGCGCCTGCCGGCGCTGGACACTCTGGCGGATCTGCCACCGCCCCGCCGCTCCTGGCTGCGCCCACTGATGCTGTTGTCCTGCCTCGGCGCCGCCCTCGCCGCGGCGGCGGCGCTGGACCGGCTTCCGGACCGGCCGACACTGCTGGCGGGGATGGCGCAACTGCGCGCAGCGGCGAGTCTGGGCCCGGCGATGTTGCATCGGCTCGGCGATGCCCTGAGTCCCGCCGCGCCGCCTCCGGCCGTGAGCGCTGCCGCGGCGCCCGCACGCCCGGTTGAGCCCGTCACCACGGCCAGGCCCAGCCCGCACAGCCGGAAACTGCGTCTTGCCGCCGCCGATGCCCGGCCCCGGACCGTTGCCGGCGACCGGGCGGTGCCACCGGCCGCTGCCTCGATCCCCGACCCGCAGCAGCGCCAGCCTGCAGGGCGGGTACCCGAGGGCGCACCGCAGGCCGTGATCGAGCTCTCTGCGGACAATTACACCGTGCTGCCCGGCGAATCCGCGGCGCGCATCCTCGTGCACCGGCAAGGGCGTCTGCAGGGCGATGTCAGCTTTGCCTGGTGGACGGAGGGCGCGAGTGCTGCCGCCGGCCGCGATTACATTGACTGGGGTCGGCGCGCCGAGCAGATCCCGGCGGGGCGGTCCAGCATCACGCTGCTCGTGCCGATTGTCAGCGATACGACCCGCCGCAGCCGTTCCAGGGTGTTCTACATCGCCATCGGTGATGCCGGGGGCGGCGCCGCAGTCGGTGATACGGCTCGCGCCGCGGTACTGATGCCCGGCGGCGGGTGATCCCGCCCCGCCTGATTCGGCCGATTCCTCCCAGGATCCGGCATCCATCCGCGATCGACTCGCCCCTCGCTGGACCGCGCCTTCGACGCGCGCTCGCCGCGCCTGCGCGTCGCCCGACATGACGGTCACGCCCTCGGCGTGCCGGTCGATGTCGGTGGCGCGTCGATGGCGGTACCGGTGTCGAGCCTTTACACTGCGACGCTCGACTCACGCTACCTCGACGGAGACCGACCATGAGCAAGGGAATGGACCGCAAGAAGGAACAGAAGAAGAAGCCGGCTCTGACGCTGCTGCAGAAGCGGGCCGCCAAGGCCGAGAAGAAGAAACAGAAATAGTGCCGCTGCCTCACAGCCCGCCGCGCGCGGCGGCGCGCGGCGTGCCGCGATGAAGATTCCCAAGGGCCTGCAGCCGCTGGTTGAAGACGGCCGTGTCAGTCAGGTGTTGCGCCAGCTGAAGAGCGGCAAGGAAGCGGCGGTCTATGTCGTGGACTGCGGCGGAAAGATCTGCTGCGCCAAGGTCTACAAGGAAGCGGAGCACCGCGGCTTTCACAAGCTGGCGCAGTATCAGGAAGGACGCAAGACGCGCAGCAGCCGTGATGCCCGGGCCCAGGGCAAGGGCGGCCGGCACAGCCGCAAGGTGCAGGAAACCGAGTGGAAGAACGCCGAGGTCGAAGCCCTGTACCGCCTCGCTCACGCGGGCGTGCGGGTGCCCAGGCCCCTCGATGTCCACGACGGCGTGCTGCTGATGGAACTGGTGTGCGACGCGCACGGCCGGCCCGCTCCACGGCTCAACGAAGTCGCCATGACCGCCGGGCAGGCGCGTGACTGGCACGGCTTCATGATCAGGCAGATCGTCCGCATGCTGTGTGCCGGCCTGATTCACGGTGATCTGTCCGATTTCAATGTGCTGGTCGGTGCCGGCGGCCCGGTCATCATCGACCTGCCGCAGGCGGTCAACGCCGCGAGCAACAACAATGCCTTTGCCATGCTGAAGCGCGATGTCAACAACATGCGCGCCGCTTTCGGCGCCTCGGCCCCGGAACTGCTCGAGACCAGCTATGCGCATGAAATCTGGCAGCTGTTCCTGAGCGCGGAACTGACGCCCGAAGTGCGCCTGACGGGACAGTTCAAGCACGACCTGCAGCGCGCCAACGTGGCGCTGGTCCTCGATCACATCGAGGCGGCACGCGCGGAAGCGGAAGCCCGCCAGCGCGGCCGCGACGCGGCCGCCGCCGATCTGGTCTGAACGCGCTGCGCTTGATGATGGAACCTGGCAGCGGTACCCCGCCCGGCGCGCCGGTCCCATTCACGGCGCACGAGCTCAGGCAGCGTCACAGGCGTTTCGAGCGCGGCACACCGATCGTGACGGCGCTCGGTGCCGCGCCCTTCCTGGTGCGCGGCCGTGACGCTGCTGTATCGCTGGTTGGGGCCGCTGCGGCATCGCCTGCAATGCCCCCGGTGTGGTGCCCCGCTGACCGGCAAAGCCCTGGACACCGCCGTCGAGACCCGTCAGTGCGGTCAGTGCGGCGCGCAGCTGGTCAGTGACGCGGGGGCACGCGGGACCGCCCCGTGAACCCGGACGAACCGCAGCCTGAGCCACGGCGGCGGGTGGCCGGCACGGCCGGGCTCATGCCGGTTCATTCCTTGACCCGATAGCCCGCGGCCCTGATGGCGGCGAGCGCATCCGGATCCTGCCGCAGCCATGCCAGGAACGCCGCGGCGGCGGCGCGCCGGGCCGTGCGCGTCAGAATGACGGCATCCTGTGCCAGCGGCTGGTACAGTGACTGCGGCGGCAGCCAGTAGGAGCCGGAGATCCGCCGTCCATCGGTGACCTGGGACAGCGCCACGAAGGCCATGTCGACATTGCCGGTGACGGCAAATTGCCAGGTCTGGTTGATGTTCTCGCCGGTCGCGAGTTTCCTGTCCCGATTGAGTGTGTCCCAGAGCCCCAGCTTTTCGAGGACCTGCTGCGCAGCCGCTCCGTAGGGTGCAAGGTGAGGGTCGGCAATCCCGAGCATCCGGAACCGTCCCTCGGTCAGCACCTTGCCCGCCGGGTCGACCCTAGCCGCCTGCGGACTCCACAGTACCAGGGTGCCGATGGCGTAGGTGCAGCGACTGCCCGCCACCCCGAGCCCGTCGGCTTCCAACTGCCTGGGTCGCTCGCTATCGGCCGACAGCAACACATCGAATGGCGCGCCCTCCCTGATCTGGGTGTAGAACTGACCGGAAGATCCGGAGCTCAGCACGAGCCTGTTTCCCGTCTTCTGCTCAAAGGCAGGCGCCAGCTTTTGCAGCGTGCCGTAGAAATTTGCCGCCACCGCGACATTGAGTTCGTCGGCCGCGGCCGTCAGGGTCGTCAGGAGCAGCGCAACGGCCAGCACCGGTTGATCGAAACGCACCTTTATTCACACTCCAGAATGCAATTGTTGAGGTCCATCCCTGATGTCCGAGGCCTTGGTCGGGAGCGTTCCCGCGCACGCTCTACGCCGGCCCACGCTCTACGCCGGCCCCCATCAACGCCAGAGCAGCAACGGCACCCAGGCTGCGGCGAGGGTGAGCAGCAGTCCCGCGCCGACCTCGCTGCCATAACGGGCTCCGCCAGACGCAAATGCCGCGACCAGCTTGCTGCCCGTGTTCGCGGACAGGGCGGCGAGGACCGGCAGGCGTACCGCCGCGATCGCGGTATTCCCGCCCGCGGCGCGCGACAGCGCCGAGGCGGCCGCGGCGTGCACGTCAAACGCACCGGCCACGGCCGCGGTCACTCCCGCCGCCGTGTTGCCCAGGTGGCGGCCGATCAGGGACACGGCGGCGGTCACCACGGTCAGGAAGGCGGCGAATCCAATGGCGTAGAGCAGGTTGAACGCGCGGCCTGGCTGCGGTGCCGGCTTCGCCTGGCTTCGCTTGCGTACCAGGCTGACCGCCGCCGCGATCAGGATCATGATCAGGGCAGAGGCGAGTGACGGTGCCATGACGCGGAGTGCGGCGGGACAGACGGCGAGCACGACGATTCCCAGCAATACGATGGTTGCGACGGTGGAGAACAGCGCGCCGGCAACGCAGGCGGAGCGCAGCGTCGGCGCCTCGCGCGCGCGCGCGCCCAGCGCGGCGATGGTGCCGGTGCTGGACACAAATCCCGCGGCGAGACCTGAAAGCGCCAGCCCGGTACGGGCGCCGGCGGCGCGCAAGGCGATATACCCGGCGGCCTGTACGGCCATGAAGAGCACCACGAGCTCCCACAGCCGGCGGGGATTCGCTCCTGCCATCCACGGCACGGCCTGATCGGGCACGAGCGGCAGCAGGATCAAGGCGGCGGCGCCGAAGATGAGCCCATCGCGCAGTTCGCTTTCCGACAGCGTGTCGACCGAAAACTCGTGCAGGGTGCTGCGGCCGGCCAGCAGGATCGTGACCACGACGGAGCCTCCGGCCGCGGTGATCGGGTGTTCGATGGCCATGACGCCCAGCAGGTAGGTCACCAGCAGGGTCAGTTCCGTGGTGACGCCGGGATCCTGTGTGCGGTTCCGCCAGTAGGCCACCGTCGCCAGTGCCCCTACCAGCACGGCTCCGGCGGCAATCAGCAGCGGTTGCCCGAGCGCCTTGGTGCCCGCCCCTGCGAGGGCGGCCAGCGCGAAAGTCCGTACGCCGGCGTGGGCGCGTCCGGGCCCTTTGCCCTTGCGCCGCTCCCGTTCAATGCCGATCAGCAGGCCGCCGCCGAGGGCTGCCGCAAAGCCGAGCAAGTTCAATTCCGTGGGGCCCATGATGCGGATGATGCCGGGTATGATCGCAGTGCACGTGCCTTTCGAAATTGGCCGGGCTGGCGCAACCGCCGTTCGCGACGGCCGGGCGGTTCGAGCCGATTCGGGTCAGGAGCCCGGCCAGGAGAGCATCGGTATGGCCACGGAACCGCTGATACCCGTTTATCGAAGGGAGGGGGAAGATACCCTGATCGAGATCCGGCTGCGCGAAGTGCGCCAGCTGTTTCATACGCTGGATCCGGCACCCTTCCGCGAAAAGGACCTGGATGAGGCGGCCGAGCAGTACCTGCTGGAGGCGTGCCGCGAAGCCGGATCACATCGACCCCTGCGCCTCGTCGTGCACCTGCCGCGACCGGAAGCGCAGAGTGACGCGGCTCGCACGCTGGCCGATGCCGTGCACAATTACTTCGGGTACCGCGAGCGGCAGTTGCGTACGGACACGTTTCGGCTGCTGCGCTTTGGCGCCTTCAGTTTCGCGCTGGGCCTCGGATTCCTGGTCGCGTGCCTGGTGCTGCGCCGCTGGCTGGTCGCGCGACCACTGCTCGTCGACCGCGCCATCGTGGACGAAGGTCTGCTGATTCTCGGCTGGGTCGCCATGTGGAGGCCGACGGAGGCATTGCTCTACGACTGGTGGCCACTCGCCTGGCGCCGGACGCTGCTGCGCCGGCTGGCCTCGATCCCGGTGGAGGTCCGGCCCATGACCTGAAGCGCGCCGCGTGCCACGATCCATGGGGCTGAGCCTGCCATGGCGTTGGGCCTGCCATTCGGCAGCCCGCTCCAGACCGCCCTGCCGGCCCGTCCGGATGTAGTTGTGCGCTGCATCACCATGGCGAGCTGGCAGGTTTCCGCTTGCGGCAGGCCAGACAGCCAGGGTCATCAGTTTCGGCGTCCCCGGCCGAAAACCATGCAATGGCCACCGACACGCCGCCCCCTCCTCCGGACCTGTCACCCATGCAGGTCCCCTGCGTCTCCAGCGACGACGCCCGGCGCTCTCCCTTCCGATCAAACACTTGGCGAATCCCGACTGCTGGCCAGGCCCGATTTCATCCAGGCGATGCCAGGCCACCTTTTCGCAGCGCTCCATAGCGCGCGCCATCACAATTTCGAATGGCAGTTCGGCGCGTCCGGCGTTGCATCGGAGTGTGCGCGTCTCAAGGGGCGAACGGACGGTCGGAATCATCAGGCTGAACACGGCGCCACGTCTCGCGGCCAATTCGACCTGGATCGATCCGCCATGCTTATGCGCAACCACGCGCACGAAGGCGAGGCCCAGTCCGACGCCGCCGGGATCGGATGGGCGGTGGTGTGGACGGCGCAGGATCCACTGCGCCTCAGGAGTCGCCGCCTGCCGATGCGATGCCCGACCGCCCGTTCATCGTGCGCCAGACCGAGACGCTCGGCGGCGAACGGATCGCCGGCAGCGTCTGCCGGCTCGGCGATTCTTTCGTCGTGAACTTCGTGACGCCCAGGGTCGCCTTCGCCGCACTGTTCACGCCGGGTGGGAGTCCCGTGGCGGGCAACGTCAGTTACGCCTACAGCATTCCAAGCGCGGGCGAAACGCACGCCGCGCAGGGCACCTACTCCGGCAAAGCGGACGCAGCGGCACGCGCGGTGCATGTCAGCATGGCCGTCAGTGACCACGTGGTGTTCCACGGCTTCGACGGCAATCTTCCCAACCGCTACAACTTCGACCTCGTTGCGACGCCAGGCGCATCCTGCGTGCCGCACCACTAAAGCGGCTCGTTGCCGTCTATTCCGGGTTGGCTGCGCTGCGTGGATCGAACGCCAGGAACAGGCTGGTAGTCACCAGTGGCGTGGCATTCGGAATTCGCCGCCAGAGCTCCAAGCTCATTTCCAGCCATGCGCGCCGCTCGCTCTCCAGCGCGGTGCGCGCGCCCGCCGGCGCACCGTTGGCCTGAACGGCGAGCGCCTGCGCGCGGCGCGCGTATGCTTCGGCCGCCACGTAGAGCGCGGGCACGTCCTGGTATGCGGGAGCCAGCGACGGCGCGATGATATCCAGGCCCCTGGCAGCGGCTTGCTGCGCCTGCGGCAGGCGACGCAGCGCGGTCAATGCCCGCGCCGAGCGCACGTAGCCGAGCGCCAGTCTGCAACGCGTGTCATCGTCGGTATCGGCATCCGATGCCGTGCCCAGCACCTCGATGGCGCGCTGGTAGCTCTGCAGGGCCGATGGCCAGTCGCGCGCCCTGCCGTAGGCATCGCCGAGCCAGAGCTGGATCGATCCCTCCGCGTCGGCAGTTTCGTCGACCCCGGGTGACGGGCCATGCAACTGCTCGAATCGCGCGAGGGCACGCTGCAGCCGCAGCTGCGCCGGCGCGTAGCGACCGAGCAGCAGCTCGATCTTGCCGTCGTGGTAATCGAGCCAGGCAGCGTCGTCCTGCAGCAGGATGTTCCGCGGATCCTGGCGCGCCAGCGGCTCGAGCGTACGGCGGGCCTCGTGAAAGGCTGCTTGCGCCGCCGCGATATCACCGCGCATGAGCATGACGTCGGCGTACTTCACCCGCGACACCGCGAGCTCGCGCGCAATGTGGACATCGTCCATGCCCTTTGGCAGGGCCTGGTACCGTGCAATGCCGTCGTCGATGCTCGCCATCGCATCGTCGAGCATGCCGAGGCGGCCCTGCGCATCACCCAGGATCACAGCAGCCATCCCGATGCCGCGCGCAACCGCGGTGTTGCCCGGATCGGCCCTGATGATCTGGAGCTTCAGATCGCGATTGGCACGGTATGCAGGCAGGGCGGCGGCCCGATTGCCGATCGCGTCTTGCACGAAGCCGATGTCCTGGTACTCGATCGACAGCTCGTTCTTCACCTTCATGTTGTCGGGGTTGGCGGCGAGGAGCCGTCGCGTGATAGCCAGCGCCTGCTCGAGTTCCTGCCGGCCTACTTCGTGCGCGAGCGAACCGAACGACAGAATCCGGTGCATCATGGCGACGTTGAGCTGATCGGCGACGTTGTGCGGATCGGCGCTCGCCGTCGCCTCGAAGAGAGCCAGCGCCTTGCGATTGCTGAGCAGGGCGGCCTTGGCATCGCCGAGGCTCGACTCCGTGGAACTGCCCTGGACAGCAGCCAGGCGCTGGTAACCCCAGGCGAGCTCACGCTGCAGGTAAGGCTGCCCTTCGGCATCCTTCGCCACGTTGTCGAGGTACGCGACCGCCCGATCCAGCAGCACCTGGCGCGCCGGAGTTGCTCCGGGCAGGTTGCGGATTGCATCGTTGATATCGAAGATCAATGCGTCGGAGAGCTTGCGGACGTCGTTGAAGCGTCGTTCGGCGCGTTCGCGCTCCAGCTGCGCGATCTGCGCCTGCCGGCGGGCGATCGACGCTTCGTGCAGCGTCGCCACCACTCCGGCCGTGATCGCGAGCAGTACGAAGGCGGCCGCGGCCGCGCCAAGCCGATGCCGGCCGATGAACTTGCGCGCCCGGTAGCCAAGCTCACCACCACGGGCGGCGACCGGGAGCCCTGCTAGATGGCGACGCACGTCTTCTGCAAGCTGCTCGACAGAGGCGTAGCGGCTCTCGGGCTCCTTGCGCAGCGCCTTGAGCGCGATGGCATCGAGGTCGTGGTCGATGCGCGTGCGTGCGTCGGTGCCGGCGGCGCCCGTGCTGGGCCGCGGTGGCTCGCGCTCGCAGACTTCGCGAATCGCATCCTTGGTCGTCAGCACCGTCTGGCCGTAGGGGCTGCGCCCGGTAAGCAGGTGATACAGCACGACGCCGAGCGAATAGATATCGCTGGCCGTGGTGATCGCTAACCCGAGCACCTGCTCGGGGCTTGCAAAGGACGGCGTGAACGCGTGCATGACGGTGGCAGCGGGCGCCGCTGCCACCTCGGGCGCAGACGGCTGCAGGAGCTTCGCCACGCCAAAATCGAGTAGCTTCACGGTAGCGTCGTTCGTGACGAGGATATTGGACGGTTTCAGGTCACGGTGGACGATGAGGTGCTGGTGCGCGTAGCTCACCGCGGAGCACACGTCGCAGAACAACCGCAGCCGTGCGTCGATCGGCAGCGAGTGGCGCTCGCAGTAACTGTCGATCGGTTCGCCGTCGACCAGCTCCATCACCAGGTACGGCATGCCCTGGTCGGTGGCGCCTCCATCCAGGAGCCGTGAGATGTTGGGGTGTTCGAGATTGGCGAGGATCTGGCGCTCGGCGCGGAATCGCTGCGGCACGAAGCCGGCGTCGTAGCCGTCTGCCACCAGCTTGATGGCCACTTCCTGCTCGTACTGCGCGTCGGCGCGCCGCGCACGATATACCTCGCCCATGCCACCGCGGCCAATCAGTGCCGTGAGTTCATAGGGGCCAACGCGCTTGCCGAGCCAGCTGTCACTGGATCCGGGCGCGATGGCGCCCGTCACGCACTCGAACGCCGGCTGATCGATGACAACGTGCGATGCCTGGTCCGCCTGCAGGAGCGAGTCGAGTTCCGCACGCACCTGCGCGTCGTCGCAGACCCGGTCGAGATATGCGCTGCGCTCGGCCGGCCCCAGCTCTCGCGCCGTCGAGAAAAGCTCCTGCAGCCGCAGCCAGCGCTCGGGGTTCATGCGGGCAATATCATAGTTGGCGAACGGGCGGTTGCGACATATTTCGGGCACCTGCGTAGTCACCCCGCCGGGAATCCTGCTTGCATCGTCACGGCCGTGTGTAAAGATCCTCAACGGGGAGACGTTGACATGCCGTCAGGTTCGCGCAACGACATCACCCGGCTGCTGCTGGAATGGAGCGATGGCAGCGGGGCCGCGCTGGCGGAGCTCTTCCCGCTGGTCTACGACGAGCTGCGCGCGATGGCCGAGCGGCACCTGCGCCGTGAACGCTCGGCCCACACCCTGCAGCGTACCGCGCTCGTCCATGAAGCCTTCCTGCGCCTCGCCGATCAGAAGCAGGTCACGTGGCAGTCACGGGCACAGTTCTTCGGGTTAGCCTCGCAAATGATGCGCCGCATCCTGGTCGACTATGCGCGCAAGCGCAACGCCGCAAAGCGCGGACAGGATCCGGTCCGCGTCGACCTCGAGGATGTGATCCACGGCCGGGGAGCCGGCGCTGACCGCAATGTGCAGCTGCAGCTCGCCAGCGTCGAATCGGATCAGGACTTCGACCGTGTCGACGCCGTCCTGCGGCGGCTCGAGCAGCTCGATCCCCGCCAGGGGAAGCTGGTCGAGCTGCGCTACTTCGGCGGCCTCAGCCAGGATGAGGCGGCCGAGGTCCTGGGCGTGTCGCTGGCGACCGTGAAACGCGACTGGGCGTTTGCGCGCGCCTGGTTGCAGCGCGAACTCAACGATAGCACCCCGAACTGAGCCTTTTTCCGTCAGTCCGCGCGTAGACGGCTGAGAGCCTTCATCTCGCTGTTTGCAGGTGTGGACATGAACAACGCTAACACTCTGATCCGATTCGCCCCGAGGCTGGCAGCAGTCGCACTCCTCGGCGGCATTCCGTTTGCCGACGCGGCCGCGCTCGGGGACGGCAAGCTGACCATCGGCGTGGCCCTTCCGCAGGTGCAGCTGGGGCAAGGCGCCGATGCGGCCGAGCCCCTGCGCCAGTCCGTCATGAATCGCCTGCGATCACCGAACGTCGAAGCGGTTGCCCTATCGGGCAGCACTCCCGCGGAGATCGAGGCCGACGCGAAAGGGAAAGGCTGCAACCAGGTGCTTTACACCAATGTCGAGCGAAAGCACGGCATCGGCGGGCTGCTCGGCAAGCTCGCGCCCATCGCGGGAGTGCTGCCTGGCATCACCAGCGGCGGAGGTGGCGGTGGCAGTGGACTGACCGGTCTGCTTGCCCAGGGCGCCGCAAGCGTCGCGAGCAACGCCGCCGTTTCGTCCGCACAGCAGCAGATGATGGGGGCGCGCCAGCAAATGCTCGCCGGGGCGCAGGCAGAGCTCAACCAGGCGCAGGCGCTGCAGATGGCTGCCCGTGCCAGCATCAAGCGCGGCGACAGCATCGCATTCGATTACCGTCTCGCGGCGGTCGATGGTGGTGCGCCTCTCAAGTCGGCGTTGCTGCGCGCCAAGGCCGATGCCGACGGCCAGGACGTACTGAGTCCGCTGGTCGAGCAGCTTGCCCAGGGCGTGGGCCTTTCAGCCCAGGCCGCAGGAGGCGGCCCGCAGGCCACCAGCGGCACAATGAGCTCGGGCGCCGCCGGGAGCGCGACGCCTCCTGACGCGGGTCGGGCCGAACACAATTCGCTTTGGCACGGCCTCTTGGGTGCCCACGACAAGACCGCAAACAAACCTGCGGCGGCCACCGCCCCGACCACCAGCGGGATGCCCGACTGCGCCCAGATCGCCAGCATGCCCAACGCCCCGATATCGCTCGAGGCCTGCCAGAAGATGGCGAGTGCGCAGCAGGCCTACGACCGGGCTGCGGCGGACCCCAGCGCTTCGCGTCCCGGCGACGAGCAGATGAGCTGCGATCAGATCAAGTCCGAGATGCGCCTGCAGCAGTACAGCGCCCCCGACAAGGCTATGGTCGCCGCCACGACGGCTGCTGCGACCAACGAGCAGGTTCTGCTCAACAAGCACATCGCGGAGACGAACGCGGTGATGGCCGAGGAACAGGCGAAGGTCGACGCCGCCGCCGCCGCTGATCGCGCGACTGAGCTGGCGACCGGTGGCCTGGTGCATACGAACGCCGCATCCGCCGCCGCGGAAGCGGCCCAGGCTCGCGGCAGGGTCGTGGGCAAGCGCCAGGCCGCGGAGCGCAGACCCACCGAGCAGAAATTGATCGGCGGCGTCGCCGACCTGGGAATGGATGCCGCCAAACAGCTCACCAGCAATCCGCGCCTCGCGCGCCTGATGCAACTCGCTCAGTCGCACGGCTGCAAGGGAAGCTGAGCTGACGGCGCCACGCGCACATGGCAGATTCCCGCTGACACTCACGCTGAATCGCCGTTAGCCCTGTCTTTCTACCCTGGAGGGAAGCCAATGCAAACGGCCGCACTGTGCCAATCGTCGGCAATCAGGCGCTGTCTTCCCTGCTCGGCAACAACTGTGGCGGCGATGGCAAGACGACATTCGCATTGCCCGACTTGCGGGCGGTGGCGCCCAGCGGGCTCCGGTCTATGATCTGCACGCCGGGCGTGTTCCCCCACAAATGACCAAAGCTCATCGTGGAGACCAGTGTAACGAGCCAAACACATTCGAGACGATGGCACTCGCCGCCGCCGCCGGATTCTTCCGGATCGAGCGCTCTTCCTCGCCGATCATCAGATACAGGCCATCCAGGGTCTTGCTGTTGACGTACTGTTGAATGTGGGCTGCGACGCCTTTGACCAGGCCAAGCTTGACTCTCTGGCCGGCGAACTCATTGTATTTCTGTGCCAGACCTACCCGATCGGTGGCCCGCTTGACGCTGGGCAGAAGCTTGATCGCCAGTGGCGCGGTGAGGCGAGAGTCGATCAAGAAATTGAAGCATTGAATGCCCTTCCTGACGGATGGGATGCTGGCGCGCCCGGAGAGATTCGAACTCCCGACCTTCTGGTTCGTAGCCAGACGCTCTATCCAACTGAGCTACGGGCGCGCCGAAAACGGATTCACTGACGACTCGCGGGCAAAAATCCGCGGCGCAAAGGCAGTCTATCGCCATTTAACCCATGTAAAATCAGCGAGTTACCGATCGCACAGGGGTCAACGGCGCCAGGATTCCATTTGCAGCCACGAATAGGGCATCGGCTCTGGCGCTGGACCAGATCGCCTCCCGCCCGCGGGGCCGCGATCCTATCACATCTCATTTTGAGGGGGGCCGGTCAGGCGCCCCCGCGGACCCCTCAGGGACCGATCCGGGAACCGGAATCGCGCGCGTACCCGAGCGCCTGCAGCGCGCGGCGGATGTCGTCCAGGACGGCAGGGTCATCGATGGTGGCCGGAACCTGGTAGGGCTCGGCGTCGGCCATGCGGCGCATCGTGCCGCGCAGCACCTTGCCGGATCGGGTCTTCGGCAGGCGCGCGACGATACCCACCTGCTTCAGGTTGGCGACCGGTCCCACTTTCTGCCGCACGACCTCGATCAACTCACGAACCAGCTCCGCCTGTTCCCGCTGCACACCCGCTTTCAGCACCACCAGGGCCAGCGGCAACTGCGTCTTCAACGGGTCCTTGACCCCGAACACGGCGCACTCGGCGACGCTCTGGTGGCTCGCCAGCGCCTCTTCCATGCTGCCGGTGGACAGATTGTGGCCAGCCACGATGATGACGTCGTCCGTCCGGCCCATGATGAAGATGTAGCCGTCCTCATCGATGTACCCGCCATCTCCGGTCAGGTAGTAACCCGGATAGCGTTTGAGGTAGGTGTCGCGGAACCGCTCGTCATCGTGCCACAGCGTGGGCAGCGTGCCCGGCGGCAGCGGCAGGCGGATGGCTACCGCGCCCTCCTGGTTGGCCGGCAGGACCCGGCCTTCCGGGTCCAGGATCTCGACCACATAGCCAGGTACCGCCTTGGTCGGAGAGCCCGGCTTGAACGGGAAGACCTCCAGGCCCATGCAGTTGGCCGCCACCGGCCAGCCCGTCTCCGTCTGCCACCAGTGATCGATGACCGGACGCTGCAGCAGGGCGCGTGCCCAGTGGTAAGTGTCGGGATCGAGCCGCTCACCCGCGAGAAACAGGTAACGCAGGCTGCTGATGTCGTGGCCCCGCAGGTAAGCACCGCCGGGATCCTCGCGCTTGATGGCGCGAATCGCCGTCGGCGCGGTAAACAGGACATTGACCCGGTGTTCCTCGATGACGCGCCAGAATTCCCCTGGATCGGGCGTACCCACCGGCTTGCCTTCATGAATGATGGTCGTGCAGCCCGCCAGCAGCGGCGCATAGACGATATACGAATGGCCAACCGCCCATCCGAAGTCCGACGCGGCCCAGAAGACGTCGCCGGGCCGGACTCCATAGATGTATTCCATCGACCATTTGAGCGCGACAGCGTGACCGCCATTGTCCCGGACCACGCCCTTGGGCCGCCCCGTGGTACCGGAGGTGTAGAGAATGTAGAGCGGATCCGTCGCGGCCACAGGCACGCAACCGACCGGGGCCGCGCCCGCCGTGGCCTCCTGCCAGTCCAGATCCCGTCCGGGCATGAGCGTGCAGGTCTGCTGCGGCCGCTGCAGAATGACGCAATGGGCGGGCTTGTGCTTCGAGAGCCGCAGCGCTTCGTCCAGCATCGGTTTGTAGGGCACGACGCGGCTGCCCTCGATGCCGCACGAGGCGGAGAGAATCACCTTGGGTGCGGCATCCTCGATCCGTACCGCGAGTTCGTTCGCGGCAAATCCGCCAAACACGACCGAATGAATGGCCCCGATGCGCGCGCAGGCGTACATCGCAATCAGGGTCTCCGTCGTCATCGGCATGTAGATCACGACGCGGTCACCCTTGACGACGCCGAGAGCTGCGAGCACACCCGCGCACCGCGCCACCGCATGCTGCAGCTCGCGATAGGTATGGCGACGCTGCACGCCGGTGACCGGACTGTCATAGACGACGGCGAGCTGGTCCGCACGGCCACGCTCGACGTGCACATCGATGGCGTTATAGCAGGTGTTGAGCTGTCCTCCGGCAAACCAGCGGTACAGCGGCGCGCCGGCCGCGTCGAGGACCTGCGTGCAGGGACGGTCCCAGGCGATCGCCGCGGCGGCTCGCGCCCAGAATTCCTGCGGTGCACGCCGCGCCAGCTCGTATTGTTCCCGGTAGCCGTTCATGCGTGATCCGGCGCCGTCGCCCGCCACTGCAGCGGGACCGCATCGGGTGCCCACACCGAACCGCCGCGGATCGTAAGCCTGGCTTCCGGCGGCACATGAAATTCCGGGATCTGCGCCAGCCATTCCTCCAGCAATACGCGCATCTCGAGCCGCGCCATGTGCGTGCCGATGCAGCGGTGCGCGCCGAGTCCGAAGATGATGTTGAAGCGGCCGCCGCCGCTGGTGGCGACTTCCAGCGGATTGTCGTACCGGGTCGGGTCAGTCGCCATGAGCTGATACATGAGGTCGACGCGGTCCCCGGCACGGAAGGGGATGCCGTGCAGGTCGAAATCCCGGGTCAGTGCACGCGCATTGGTCACGGTCGCATTGCGTCGCATGAGCTCATCGACGAGCGCATCGGGCAGCGGTCGCGCGGCCTCGCGGACTCTGGCGCGCAGCTGCGCACGCCGGCCGAGCATCAGGACGATCAGCGATCCGGTGGCGACCACGGTGTCGAGTCCGCCGACGAAGAGATTCCCGCACAGGCTGATCACGGTCTGGTCATCCGCCGGCCGGCCATCGTAGTCGGCGGCCAGCAGGAAGCTGAGCATGTCGTCCCCGGGATGTCGCCTGCGAGCGGCGATGGTTTCCCGGTAGAACTGGCCCAGCGCCGCGCTGGCCTGCGCGTAGCTGTCCGCATCCTTCATGCGCGTGATCGCGCCGATCCACGCCAGCAGGTCGGTCGCCCGCGACTGCGGCACCCCGACCATGTGCAGGAACACGGCCACATGAAACGGGGCGGCAATATCCCGCGGGAAATCGCAGCAACCCGCGTCAGCGCATTGCCGCACCAGGGCGCGCGCGATGTCCCGCACACGATCTTCATGCTGCTTCACCGCTGCCGCCGTGAACAGCGGCGCAAGCACCTTGCGGAACAGGGTGTGATCGGGAGGATCGGCATGCAGCGGCACCACATAGGGCATCGCCGCCGGTACGTGCCGGTCATGGCGCGGCAGGTTGGCCGAAAACACCTCGGGCAGTGCGACGATCTCGCGCGCGGCGGCCTCGCTCATCACCACCCAATGACCGCCATTGCGCGGCGTATAGAAAACGTCGGGCTTGTCATGCAGCCAGGCGAGGCGAGCCTGCGGATCCTCGCCCAGGCCGCCGCAGTCGAAAGCGTCGAAGTCGACGATCAGCGCAGCCGGGATATGCGCCGTCAACGGCACCGCATCCGACACGATCCTTCCCCCTCTTTGACTTCACGCGACGTTGGGCGGGGAATAGTACAAGTTCCGCAGCCCTCGGCACCCGGCGAGGGATCCATGGGCAGACTGGCCAGGATCCGCATCGTCCCCCAGCTAGCTGATTATAAGGGGCTGACTCCCGAGGCGGAATCATTTGGAAGCGCGCCGGCGGTACCCCCCCAGCGACCCTCCCAGAACGATGCAACCCTCGGCAGTGAGCGCGTCCACAAAGGCGGCGCGCTCCTCCCAAAGCGCCTGCTCCCGGAGCGCCCCGTCGGGAACGTCCGCTGTAGGGCAGCCTGACGCTCGCCCCCGCGGATGGTGAGCCGGGCCGCAGTACGCGCATTGACGGAGGCGTTCCGCCAGCAACGGCAGGCGCAGTCGCTCTTACTGCTTCAAGGCGCCGTACACCAATGCGTGCAGCTGGGGATCGAGCGCGTCCGCGCCCGGGACCTCCATGTGCTGCGTCATCGCCACGACCACCAGGTCCTCTTTCGGGTCAATCCAGAACACGGTGTGCGCGGCACCACCCCAGAAGTAATTGCCTTCCGAGGACACTTCGCCTGACAACCCCGGATCCTTCACCACACCGAATCCCAGACCAAAGCCCAGGCCCCCGGGCGGATCGCCGGGTGCCGCGAGCTCAAAACCGGGCAGGTGATCGCGTGTCATGAAGCGCACGGTTTGGGGCGAGAGAATCTGCACGCCCTCGAAGCGCCCGCCATTGAGCATCATCTGCGCGAAACGCCAATAGTCTGCCGCCGTGCCCACCAGTCCATAACTTCCGCCTTTGCGTCTGTGATTCACCAGATAGCTGTTGACGCCCGCCGGCTCGTAAAGAATCCCACCCACCGGATGACCGTGAGCCTCGTCCAACGGGACCAGGTGGCCGTCCTTGAGCCAGTGCACCGGGGCGAGTCGCTGCGCCTGATCGGACGGCACCCAGAACCCGGTGTCCTTCATGTGCAGAGGGCGGAAGATCCGCTCGGCGAGATACTGGTCGAAAGGCTGTCCGGAAATCACTTCCACGAGCCGCGCCGCGATATCCGGCCCCACGCTGTATGCAAAGCGGGTTTCCGGCTGGTACTTCAGCGGGATATGCGCCAGTTTGTGCATCATGTCCTCAAGCGAGGTATCGACGTCGAGGACCTGCGCCCGCGTATAGAGCGAATCGTAAGCGTCGGTCCCGAGACCGTGCGTGAACCCGGTCGTGTGGCGGAGCGCATCCTCGACCGTCGGCGCATGGAGTGGCGCCACCGTTTCATCCAGCGGACCATTCGGATCACGCAGTACCCGAAGCTGGGCAAATTCCGGAATATACTTGGAGAGCGGGTCCGTAAGCTGCACGCGACCCTGCTCGTAGAGCATCATCAATGCAACCGAGGCGATCGGTTTGGTCATGGAATAGTAGCGGAACAGAGTGTTGGTCTCCATCTTGCGCTGTGCCTCGACGTCGGCATAACCGATGGCGCTGTAGTGAGCGATCTTGCCGTGCCTGGCGACCAGCGTGACGATGCCGGCGATCTCGCCGCGCCTGACCTTGTCCGCATAGAACTGATCAATCTGTTGCAGTTTTTCGCTGGAAAAGCCGAGCTGTTCGGGGTCGGCGCGCGGCAGATCGTTGGCTCGCACGCTGCGCATCGTCCCGAGCGACAGCACGCACAGCAGCGCAGTCACCCAAACCCGAGACGCTTTCATGCTTGGCATGGTCCATCGCTCCGAGGAAAGTGCCCAGGCAAAACCTGGGCGGTGTTGACGGAATCGAATGTCCTGTCCGAGGTCACCACGGCCGTCGTGCAAATTGGAGATTCTAACATTCTCGTATTTGGAGGCGTCGGACAACCTCCGCTCCTTGGTAGGTGTACTGCGGGCGCTCTGCGCATCGCCCTGGTCGAGGCTTGCTCGGCGCACCCGAACCGGCCCGTGACGACCGGCGCCTTACTGGCGCCGGCGAGGGATCGACATTACCGTCGGATACACCGTTCATGGCACTTACGAATGACGAACATTTCCGGATCGCGTCGGGCAGCAAGACATGCTGACCGCCGGTATACTGAGAAGCGCCAGCAGTCAAAGTCGCAGCGCCATCCGTGCTCAGTTCTTGGCCCGCCGGCCTGGCTCGTGGTCGGCGGGTGAGTTGCGCTTGACCTGCTGCTCCTTGCTGATCGCCTATCCCGAGCATCTGGGCCCTGTACATGGGCTTTCACGTCCTGCTCAGCACTCTGCTGCGCTACGACTTTCTCATTCCAGCGTGGCGCTTGCATTCTTAAGGCGCGGCCAGCCTTGCCGGAAGCGGCCGGTCGCGACTGTCTGCAATGGGCACAAGCTTGCGCAGTGCTTGCCTCGCCCGCCCGGGTCTGCACCGGCGGCCCGTTGACACTGCCGAGCTGTCAGCTCACGCTGCAGTCAGGAAGGCTGATCGCCCTGATCAGGCCAAGGGGAGACCACAAGGAACTCAAAGCTGACGCGGATCGCGGCCGGTGTACTGATCATGGGCGCGCTCGCTCTCGCGCCTCTCGCGCAGGCGGCGGAAGGGGGCGGCACCGTGACTTACGTGCAGACCTGGAGCGAAGTGACAAAGCTGCCCGCGGGCAGGGCGCTGCAGCGCGCGTACCTGAAGGGCGTCATCCTCATGGACAAGGCGGATGGACCGTTTCACCTGCAGGCGCAGGATTGCACGGGCAGCACCGCGATCGGTGCGGACGGCCAGATCGAAGACAGCGCCGGCTCCTGCACGGCCGTCGACAAGGACGGCGACAGCTGGTGGCTCTCGTACCACAACGGGCCGCAGGGAAATACCTGGACGATCATCGGTGGCACGGGCAAGTACAAGGGCATGAAGGGCGGCGGCACGTCGGTGGACCTCGTGCTGACCGCGGACGGTCGCCTCGTCAACTCCTGGAAGGGCAGCTGGACGATGATGAAGTAGCCCGAGCGTCGCACACGGGTCCCTGCTGTAATCTCAGCGAGACGTCTCTTAAGCTATTGATATTTAATATTACAATGGCGAGAGAGACATCCGTATCGGCCGCCATGTCCTATCAGTGGCATCGCCGAAGCTGACGACGCTGGATGCCGCCCAGACCCTGGAATTCCTGAAGTCTTCGCCGGGCAACCGTCTGGAAGCCCTGAACGGCGACAGAAAGGGGCAGTACAGCATTCGGATCAATGATCACTTTCGGCTGTGCTTTCGATGGACCGCAGAGGGCCCCAACGACGTGGAGAGCGTGGACTACCACTGAGGTTTATTCCGATGTTCAGAAATGGCATGCGCCCGGTACACCCGGGCGAGGTTCTGCTCGAGGAGTACATCAAGCCGGCAGGCTAGACGGCGGATGCATTGGCGCGAGCACTCAGGGTCCCCGCTCCGCGTATCAATGACATTGTCCGCCAGCGACGGGGGTTTCGGCGGATACCGCACTGCACCTCGCGCGTTACTTTGGCGGCGATGCTCGCTCGTGGCTCAATCTGCAGTCGGCGTACGAGCTGCGCGTGGCGGAGATTGCCAACGCAAAGCGCGTGGCCCGGGAGGTCACTCCCGCGGTGGCATGAGGCCGCGCCGGCACGGAATGAGCAGCGAACTCGGACGCGAAGAGCAGCGCGCTCGGCGAGTGCTCTCCAGGGAATTCGAGCGTGCCGTCAAGGTCCGCTCCAGGGGTCTGGATGGCGTTACCCTTCCGGCACGCTTTGCCGAGAATTCCTTGGTCTATGTGCATTTGAAGGTGACCATATGAAGCTTCGATCGTCATCGAATGCGCGGCTGCTCTGCGTCCTTCTCCTGTTCGCGAGCGGCGCGTGGGCAGCGACTGCTGCGGAAGCAACTTACTGGCAGACGCTCGATACCGCCGGCGGCCCGCCACAACATGCGGCGCGCTACCCAATCGCAAACGCGCTCGTCGTTGGCGACGCCGTGTACCTTTTCGATGTTGGCAACGGCGTATTGCGCCAGCTGGACGCCGCCGGCCTGCGGGTGGACCAGCTGCATGGCGTCTTCCTGACGCACCATCACCTCGATCACAATGCCGACCTGGGTGTCGTGCTCCTGTCGCATTGGACGTTCGGCAACGCCGTGCCGATTCCGCTCATCGGTCCGCCTGGCACTGCGGTACTGGCCAACGGCCTGATGACCGCCAACGCACCCACGATACCTGCCTGAAGATCAGCGGCCCACGGCAGTCGCCTATCGCGTAGAAGCCGGCGGGATGGTCTATTTGTACAGCGGCGACACTGGACCATCGGCCAATCTCGAGCTGCTCGCCAAAGGGGCCGATGTGCTCCTCTCAGAAGTTGTCGAACTGGGGGGCATTCGCGTCGCACTCGCGCGCACCGTTCCCGATGCTGTCGTTGAGAAGATGGTGGCGGGCCAAGCGAAGCATCACTCCACTGCTGAGGTCGTCGGAACTCTTGCACGACGTGCGGCGGTCAAGCGCGTCGTGCTGACACATTTCGTGCCGATTCCGGAAACACTGCGGGACCCGAGCGTGCTTGTTCGCGAGGTATCGGTGGAATTCAGTGGCACAGTCGAACTGGCCCACGACCTCGGGAAGTATTGAAGGTGGCAGTCCTGGTCTTGGCAACCAATGGGCTGCTGCCAACTTTATGGCCACGCAGGCTGGAAGGCAGGATCGCGGGGTTGGAGCTGACCACGCTAGTCCTTGGCATCCTCAATGCCACGGTCGGCATGGCGAAACGCGGACAGCCGATCAAGTTCGCACGCGGCGCGTACTCGCGGCAAGTCACTGCGACGGGAGGTCACGCAGCAAGCTGAGTGCCTGCGGAGATTGCACGTCGCTCTGTGATCGACAACCAGGCCGCGCTGATCCGCAATCCCCGTGGCTCTTGCGCCACCGAAAGTAGTTCCTGTCCGTCATCCCAATCTGCTTGCAGGCCTCCACCACCGTCTTGCCCTGGCCGACCAGCACATCGGCCTCACGCAGCTTGTGGATGATCTGCTCGGTCGTAAATCGTTGTCTTGCCACGATCCAGGTCTGCTCCGTTCCGCATACCAGGGAACATCAACCTGGACCGGGAATCCCGGGTCACGCCAGCTTGCTACGATGTGCTACAAATGCTACAGTAGACGGCATGAAGATCCGGATCATCACTCAGCGCGAACTTCGCAATCAATCTGCCGCCGTGCTTCGCGAGGTCGAGGCCGGACGCACGCTCATTGTGAGCCGAAACGGCACGCCAGTCGGAGAGTTGCGACCCATTCAGCGACGTCGCTTTGTGCCGCGCGCGGCCATCGCTGATGCTGCGGGACGAGCCCCGCGGATCGATTCCGTTCAATTCCGCGCCGATCTTGATGCCGTTGTTGATCAGCGCGCCGATGCCTGAGACTACTCGCGGAGTTCTGGACACTTCGGTCGTGATCGATCACGACCTGATTGATGCAAACCGGCTTCCCGATGAGTCCGCAATTACCGCCGTAACGCTCGCGGAACTCGCCGCGGGTCCGCACGCGACCGAGAACAAGGACGAGCGCGCCCGGCGCCAGGATCGATTGCAATGGGCAGCGACAACCTGGGATGCGTTGCCTTTTGACGCCGAATCGGCGCGTATGTATGGTCGGGCTTTTGCTGCGGCGCGGGCGGCCGGCCAGTCAAGCCGCGCGCGCCTCGCCGACCTGCTCATCGCTTCTACCGCAGCGGCGAATGAGTTGCCCCTCTATACGCGCAACCCATCAGACTTCATTGCACTGAAGCGCATGGTCAAGGTCATTAAAGTCTAGATGCAAGCGATGCGGTGTCCGAGCACTGGAGGCCCGTCAAAGATTCGGCGCCATCTGCTAGTGCTGAGTGCCGGCATCGGACTCGCGACGATCCTGGTATCCGGTCATGCACTTGCGGAACCACGGCTCGGCGAAAAGACAGCCACCGAGGTCTTCGCAAATCCTCGCGTATCACAGCTGATCGCTGCCGCGCTCCGCCACGACGCCGCAGCAGTAAAACTCGCAGTCGCAAACGGTGCGCCGACCAATGCGGGTGGCGACGAAGGCATGACACCGCTTGCGTGGCTTGAGGCGTCGTCAGACCCAGGGGGGATGGCGCTGCTGCCTGAGAACGGTGCGGACCCTGGCTTCTATGCTCCACTCGACTCGGATGGCATCGGCATTAATTGGCGGGAGAGAGGGATCCACATCGGCAGGTAGATGCCTCATTTCATTGGCCGACTTCCGGTGCCGAATTAATGTACCAACGCCGATACCAACGGAAAAACTGGGCTGTCCTGGCTTCGCAAACCTCACCTAGGAGCGTCGCCGCGAAACGATCGGCGCGGCCTTTACGAATTGGTTGCCCGTCGATTCTTCGATCATCCAACGTGCCATGGAATCGTATGAGACGGGCATCCACGAGTTATGCGCGCCCGCCCAATCCGCTGCCGCCACAGGAGGGGCATTCTTTCCGCGCGAATTGAGTCCCGCGCGCGCCACTGTCCAGCGCACCCTTGAAAACGCCCCTCTGCCGATGGCGTCGATGACCGCCTGCTGCTCACGGGCGCCGCGCCCGATTCTGCCAGGAACCTTGGCGAAGAAGCGCATGGCCCGACTGGCGGGCCTTCCAGGCAGCGACGCCAACAGAGTGTTCGTGATGACAATACGGTCCACCCCGACCGCGAGCATTGCCGCCTCGACCTCGGCTGCATTCATCGACAGATTCGCTGACTGGACGTCGCTCGTTGCTGTCACACCTGTAGCAAATATTACGACTTCGGAGCCCGCGAATGCGTTGGTGAGGCCTTCTCGGTCGGCGAGAGAGGCGACCACGGCCACGCGCGACCCCTGAGGCACATCGGCAATGCGTTCCGGCCTGGAGCGGACAATCGCCGTGAACGGAATTCCCTCAGATCGGCATATCCGCAAGATTCCTTGACCGAGGCCACCGGCGGCCCCGACCACCGCTACGTGACGCGGAGGAGACTGCTTTGGCTTGTGGGCGGGCGAACTCACTTCGGATTCCCACTGTGGTGCATCCAGATGACCGGCATCGAGCTGCCGCGTGGGCAGCCGAGAGGACGGCAGAACTGTGGACTTTCCATTGACTTGGCCTTGTGTCGGAACTAGGGTGCCTGAAAATATAATGCGGCGTTGACAAGTGGACTTGAATGTAACGGCTGACCTGAGCGCCGCCTGCAAGAAAGACTGATCGCCGGCCAGTGCGGGGGTGGAACGTGGCTGTACTCATAGGCGTTGTGCTCGCAGTCGCGGTCGGATTGTTTGCTACGGCCCTGCGCTTGGATCGAGACCGGGCGTTCTATCCGACTGTCATGATGGTCATCGCGGTGCTGTACATCCTGTTCGGCCTGATGGGAGCTACCACCGGCGCGTGGTTACGGGAACTCCCATTTTCGGCGACCTTCTTCGCATTGGCGGCGGTGGGCTTCAAGAAGTCCCTGTGGCTGGTCGCAACAGCGCTGGCTGCACATGGCATCTTTGACCTGCTACACCATTCCTTGGTGAACAATGCGGGAGTGCCAGCTTTCTGGCCGGCCTTCTGTTCTTCCTATGACATTGCTGCAGCCATCTATTTGTCCTGGTTGCTCAAGTCCAACCGGCTTCGCGCAACCGTCTAGGTCTCCGTGAGACGGTCTGCAACTGGGCGCATCCTCTTCTGGCGGGGTGGCAGCCTCTGGGTAGGTTTGCCCGGCGAACCTGCTGGAATGCACTCGCATCATGCGGTCCAGATCTCCCTCCCCTTTCCGCCCGGCCGGGTCAGATTCCAACATCGCGCGGGAAGGTGGTCGAGCTATCCAGCTACGATCGTGGCAGCGCACGAACCACACGCCTTTGAAGCTCGCGGACAGCTGGTTGGGATGATCTTCGTGGATCCCGAATCACGCCAGGGGCGCCGGCTCCAACAGCGTCACCGGAATCAAGGCATCGCCGCTTTGCGTACTGCGACGATCACGCAGGGTGTCTCAGATCTGGCTGCGGCCTTTCGAACACGTGCGAGCGATGCAGCGCTAATCGAATGCGCTCGCGCAATCGTCGATACGTTGGCAGGAGAGGTTTCCGAAATCGCGGACGTAACCGATGAACGGATTGCGCGCGCATTGCAGCTTGTGCGTGAACGGGCCGGAGATTCCATTCCGCTCGGCACGATCGCTTCCGCAGTGAACCTCTCTCCTGATCGATTCCGCCATCTCTTTGTCGCGGAGACCGGCGTCACATTCCGCGCCTACGTGCTGTGGCTGCGGCTTGAGCAGTCGCTCGCCGCATACGTATCCGGGCAATCCCTGACGGAGGCCGCCTTTATTGGAGGATTCGCGGACTCGGCACACTTCTCGCGTACCTTCCGCAGGATGTTCGGACTGGCGCCCGCGAGCGTCCGCCCCGAATAGCCGTTTCGTTCAATTCTTACCGCGACCGGGCGGATAGAGTCTCTCCCGTTCGGTCAACACACCACGGGAGACTCGTATGAATAACTCGGCCAATGAAAGCGTTGCGATTCCGTCTGACGTCAGGAGTCAGGGCACCGCGCACGGCGCGTCATGTGCTTGTGGGCCTGCCTGCAAGTGCGGTCCTACGTGCCAGTGCAAGCCCGGCGCGAGCTGCTCGCCTGCTTGCAAGTGCGGCACCTGAGGTTCGGGGAACCATCCGGGCCGGTCACCGATCGGCCCGGATGGTCCGCTCTGCTTGCCCGCGCACTGCCGGCGGCTTTCTCGCAAGTATGAACGTACCGCGACGGTGATCCTGTGACGATTGCACGCAACGTACTGGCTGTCTTTCTGGCGATCTCTGCCATGGCGAACGAGGGATTGTCTGGAACGGAGCCGTCAGGGACTTCGGCGTTGCAAATCGTGGGCACCGGTGCCGTTACGGTAGTTTTCGAATCAGGTCTCGGCGACACCGGCGACGTTTGGCAGTCCGTGCAATCGCCAATTGCCGCCGATTGCGCCAAGACCGTTTCCTATACACGTCGCGGCTACAGGGGCACGGCTCTCGCCTATGGACCGCGAGATGCTGAGCACCTTGTCGCGGAACTGCGCTCGAGCCTTCGGGAGTTTGGAGCTTCACCCCCGTATGTACTCGTTGGCCATTCGCTGGGTGGCCTGTACATGCAGTATTTTGCGCGCGCCTACCCTGGCGAAGTACGCGGACTCCTCCTCGTAGACAGCATGCAGCAGAATCAGATTGCTCGTGTAAAGGCGGTCACGCCCGGTACCTATCGCATGTTGAATGCGATCACCTGGGTGACAGGTGGCGAGCTGCGTCGCGAGTTCACTGGAATCGCCCCGACCGCGGCCGAGATTGCGAGGCTGCCGCACGCTAAAAATGTCGCCACCATCGTCCTGTCGAGTACGCAGCCCTCGACGGGAGACACACCGGCCTTCCGAACATTGATGGCACAACTGCAGGGCGAAATCGCCGCTGACTTCGGCGCGGACCGACATGAATTCGTGACCAACAGTGGCCACTACATTCAGCGGGATCAGCCCCAAAAGGTTATCGCAGCGGCAAGGGAGCTGGCAGGTTGCTCGACCGGCAAGTCCGATTCGGCGAGAGCATCGATTCAAGCCGACGACAATCGGTTATCGGGGACTGGCACCGCCCGATTCGAATCCCAAAAACTCAGCACAATTTCCGCGAACACCTTTCTAAATAACTGCTGTTCAAGGACAATTTTGGCGGAGAGAGAGGCATCCACACCGACTCGTAACTGACTGATGTTATTAGTTATTGTTGACCCTCCGAATATTGATACCCCCAATTTGTACCAACAAATTGGTGAGCTGATTTGAGCCAGAATGAGCATCGGAAGTGTGGCTTAGTTGGTGTTTATCGCTCATTAAAAGGCTCTAGATGAGCGATAAAGTGCTATCTTGTCGCTCATGCTCTGGAACTGGCGGCACCCCGACTGGCCGAATTTCCGCTTTCGCCAGACCTTGCTTGCGGACCGGGAAGCCCTGTTCCTGCGCCAGAGCGGAATCGTCATAGGGACCGTTCGTCACGTCCCCGACGACGAAAGACTTTCGCTTGTCATCGAGCTGATCAGCACGGAAGCGCTCAAGACATCCGAGATCGAAGGAGAAATCCTGGATCGCGACAGCGTCCAGTCGT
>Ga0075017_100000286_pt1 | contig 26569 bp, 29 predicted proteins | sample AleBraG_ABR_2012_FD_71475 | JGI IMG/M metagenome (GOLD analysis project Ga0075017, IMG submission 71475) | Freshwater sediment microbial communities in response to fracking from Pennsylvania, USA - Alex Branch Run_MetaG_ABR_2012 | ecosystem: Environmental > Aquatic > Freshwater > Creek >... | reverse complement strand
TCTCCAAGGACGACTATGTGGCCCAGATTGCGGCTGCCGGCCAAGAGGCCCAGTTCATGCTCCAACTGGTAAAGGATCTGGGCAGTTCTTTCAATCTGGTGGAGACACTCTCCGTGTTGACGCAGCGGCTCAAGGCCATGATCTCCTTCGATGCCATTGCCGTTTACGAGTGTCGCGGCAGTCAGTTGATCCCGGCCTACGTGGAAGGTCAAGACCAGATCCTCTTCTCCTCCCTCGAGATTCCTATCGGAGAAGGCTTGTCCGGCTGGGTGGCCAAACACAACAAGCCGGTAATCAACGGGAATCCGTCCGTGGAGCCTGGCTATCTCAACAATCCGGCGAAGTTCAGCATCATGCGCTCGGCGCTGGCCGTTCCGTTAGAGGGGATGAATGGAGTGGTCGGTGTGTTGACCCTGTATCACTCGCGGGCTGACGCTTTCAGTCAGGATCAGTTGCGCATCCTCTCGGGCATCAGCGCCAAAGTCGGCCTGTGCATTGAGAACACCTTGAAGTACCAGCAGTTGGAAAGCTATGCCACCACCGATCATCTCACCGGTCTGGCGAACACTCGCTCGCTCTTTCCGCGCCTGGAAAGTGAGCTTGCGCGGGCCAAGCGGCAAATGGTTCCTTTCACCGTCCTGGTCTGCGACCTGGACGGATTCAAACAGGTCAACGACCGTTTTGGTCATGTCACCGGCAATCTGGTTCTCCAGTTGTTCTCCAAGTCGCTCAAGGAGACCAGCCGCGAGTATGACGTCGTGGCGCGCTTGGGCGGAGATGAGTTTGTCGTCGGCATACCGGGCATGGCGATGGAAGCCGTAGAAGAAAAGGTCCAAACGTTGTCTCGCCTGGCCCGTGAAGCCGGAATCCAGGCCTGCGGCGAAGAGACGGTCTCTCTCAGCGTGGGCTACGCCTCGTTCCCCGATGACAGCACCGACTCCGACACTTTGCTGGCCGAGGCGGATCGCCGGATGTATGAAATGAAAAAGCTGCGCAAGAACCCGCTATCGCGCATCCCCGCAGGCGAGGGGCGCGCCGCCCTGGTCCACTGACACTGTCAACCGTTTCCAAGCCGGCTCGGCCCAAGTAGACGCCGCCCGCGAGGCTTTGTTTCGCAGTATTGGTTGGGAGGAAGAGCGATCTGGATGTGGGTGGTCGGGCAGTGGCGCGGCAGCACCAGACAAATTGGGCCAGCCCTTTTAGCTTTAGCGAAGTTAGCAACCGATCCGACGTCGCTACCAGGCAAGGGAGCAACTCAGAGTGGCGCCAGCTTGCAAGATTCTAGGCTAAGGTTTAAGAGTACTCGATCCAAATAGACGCCACGCTTGAGCAAGAGTTCGTAAGCTCCTCGAAGGTCTGACAGATGGCCGTTTCTGAAGCAGGCCTCGAGAACACCGACGCTGCCTTGGACGCGGAAGCCTTCCTTTTGGGCGAGTTTGCGCGCACCGAGATCGTCAAACAAGAGCAAGTCGGCTCGTATCTCCTTAGCGAGAATGAGCGAGCTCAACTCGCCGAGGCCCAGACCACATCGCAATTGAGCGGAGGCCAAGTCGACAGGGCGCTTGATTTGCTTCACCTCAATCCAGGTTGAGCGGGAGGTCTCAAAAGAGCCAGGAAGTCGTGCGCCCGATACGACAACCTCCGCGTGGACTTCCGCCGAGACTGTCAGACTTCCGTAGAGTTGCTGTAGTAGATCGAACGCCCCAATCTTGGCAAGCGAAATCAGCGGGGATGAATTCGAAACGACCGTCACAGACCGAGTTCGGACATGGTACGTCGATCTTCTTCTAGCTCACTCGTACCGTATCGAATCGGAGAAACCTCATGGGCTGACACGAAATCCATGAACGCGGCAAGCGGAGTGTGGCAAAGCTCGGCGGCACGGCCCAGGGAGACCTTCTCTTCACGAAATAGTTCCAGGGCCAGGAGCCGTGACGCTTCTTGAGACAGGTTCGCGATGTCAAGGTTAGCTGCCTGGAGCAGAGCGGCGGGCAGATCGACCCTCACCATTTCCATGCTTCTAAGGTAGCCCGGATCGCTGGGGCCCAGCAACTCAGTCGCGAACACGGGCCGTTTGGCGCATTACCAAATAGCAGCGAGGCGGTCGGTTCAGAAGTCACAACAGGCCCCTGATCTTGAGATACTCACGATCGATCATTTGGTGCAGATCGCGTTGCAAGAGGCCGGCGCCGAGTGGGATGATGGACAGGGATCCTAGGGTGAGCGCTGCCGCGAACGAGGTTGTGTAGATGACGATTCTTGCGATGCCGACCGCCGATTGCAGTGTGGGGTCCCTCAGCGCCGCGAAAGCCACAGTTAGTAGAACAGCCAAAGCGCCAAACATCATTGCAGTCCCAGTTGCAAGCAGCTTTCGAGCCATCTTGCGCGATTCCTTTATCGACTCGTCGCCATTAGACTCGTTAATATAAAGAATCGCCTGAAGCTTCTCGTCGGTGACCGTGCCAACAACGAGAACCCGATCGCCGGCCGATATTAAGATGGGTTTCGCAAATCTTTCAATGGTGACTATCTGAGTTTCCAGCCACAGCACGGCCGATCCTTGCGATAATTCAATGAACGTAACAATGCCGCGAATTGCGCGTTGGGTAATAGCGCGTCTTCCCCCGCTTCGAGGCCATTTTTTGATTCGATTGACGCAGGCGTCCAGGATGCGGCTCTTCTCCGCATCAGATTGCTCACGGCTGAGTTCGCCCGAGTCGTGGAGCTGATCTAATCGGTTAAGGTCCTCTGTCAGGCCCATCCAAGGTTCTCATGAGGTAATCGGCAGATCTCCAGCGAAAGATAAATTCCCAAGAGACGGCTGCGTCATGCCCCCGCGGTAACAGCCTTGTGAACGTCCTGCAAGCTCCACACGCGGATCGGATCGCGCTTGCGGCTGACCATGGCCTGGGCGGCGGCTTTGGCGCCGCTCATGGTGGTGATGCAGGGGACGCGGTACACTACGGCGCTGCGCCTGATCGCCCGCTCGTCGCTGAAGCTGTGGCCGCCGGTTGTGGTGTAGATCACCAGTTTCAAACTGCCGGCCTTTAGCAAGTCGACGGCGTTGGGACGCCCTTCATTCACCTTGAAGATGGTCTTCACGGGCAGGCCGGCAGCTTTCAACACGGCTGCTGTTCCGCGCGTGGCTGCCAGGGCGAAACCAAGTTGGTGAAAGCTCTTGGCCACCTCGATCGCGCCCGCTTTGTCGGCATTATTGACACTGATGAAAACGGTGCCGGTCTCGGGCAGGGGCGTGCCGGCGCTCAACTGCGCTTTGCCGAAGGCTTCGCCGAAATTCTCACCGACACCCATCACTTCACCAGTGGAGCGCATCTCGGGTCCCAGCGCCGGGTCGGCGCCCGGAAATTTGTTGAATGGAAACACCGGCGACTTGACGAACACCTGCTGCAGCGGCGGCATCGGCGGAAAGTCCGCCAGGCGCTTGCCCAGCATCAAGCCCACGGCAATCTTCGGCAGTGCGACGCCGGTGGCCTTGCTGACGTAAGGCGCGGTGCGCGAGGCGCGCGGGTTTACCTCCAGCACGTAGACCGTGCCATCTTTGATCGCATACTGAACGTTCATCAGACCGATCACGTGCAGGGCGCGGGCCAGGCTGGTGGTGTATTCGCGAATTGTGTTCAGCGCGGCTTCGCTCAGCGTCTGCGGAGGCAGAACGCAGGAACTATCGCCAGAATGCACGCCCGCTTCCTCGATGTGTTCCATGATGCCGGCGATTCTCACGTTGCCGTCCATGTCGGCCAGGGCGTCCACGTCCACCTCAATCGCGTCTTCCAGAAAGCGATCGATCAACACCGGCCGGGTCTGCGAGAAGGTCACGGCTTCTTGCATGTACCGGCGAACCATCTCTTCGTCGTAGGCAATCACCATCGCACGGCCACCCAGTACGTAGCTCGGCCGCACCAGAACCGGGTAGCCGATGCGACGCGCCACTTCACAGGCTTCCTCGGCGCTGGTCGCGGCGCCATTCATGGGACAGGGAATGTTCAACTGGTCCAGCAGTTTGCCAAAGCGCTTGCGGTCTTCGGCCAGATCGATGTCCTCGGGGTCAGTGCCGATGATGGGAACCCCGGCCGCTTTCAAAGGCAGCGCCAGATTCAGCGGCGTCTGCCCGCCAAACTGCACGATCACTCCATCCGGCTTTTCGGTGTCGAAAATGTTGAGGACTTCCTCGTAAGTCAGCGGCTCAAAGTACAGCCGATCGCTGGTGTCGTAGTCGGTGGAGACCGTCTCGGGATTGCAATTCACCATGATCGATTCGTAACCGTACTCCTGCAGCGCGAAGGAAGCGTGGCAGCAACAGTAGTCGAACTCGATGCCCTGCCCGATCCGATTGGGACCGCTACCGAGAATCATCACTTTCTTGCGATTGGTGGGCGCGGATTCGTCTTCGGACTCGTAGCTCGAATAGAGATATGGCGTGAAGCTTTCAAACTCCGCCGAACAAGTGTCGACGCGGTTGAACACGGCCACTACGCCAAGCCGTTTTCGGTGAGCCCGCACGGCTTTCGGATCGACGTTCCAAATCCGGCCCAGCGTGTTATCGGAAATCCCTTCTCGCTTGGCGCGGCGCAGCGTCTCTTGTGAAACCGTCTCCAGGGTCCACGCACTGAGCGATGCCTGAAAATTGATCGAATCCTTCATTTGCGTCAGGAACCACGGATCGATGGACGTGATCTCGCGAACCTGTTCCACCGACCAGCCTTGCTCGAAAGCAAACCGGATGTAGCTCAAGCGGTCGGGAGTGGGCGTGATCAGCTTTTGGTTAATGAGCTCAAGTTCGAACGTTTCGGCAGCGGCCGCCTTGCCGGTCTCCAGGCTGCGAATGGCCTTGTTGAGCGACTGCTTGAACGTGCGGCCGATAGACATGACCTCGCCCACGGACTTCATTTGCGTCCCCAGGGTTGGTTCCGCGCCCGGGAATTTCTCGAACTGCCAGCGCGGGATCTTGGTAACTACGTAATCGAGCGTCGGCTCAAAGCAGGCGGTGGTCACCTTGGTGATGTCATTTCTAATTTCATCCAGCCGGTAGCCAACAGCCAGCTTGGCGGCGATCTTGGCAATCGGAAATCCGGTGGCCTTGGAGGCCAGAGCCGAACTGCGAGACACGCGCGGATTCATCTCGATGATGATCATGCGCCCGGTTTCCGGGTTGATGGCGAACTGCACATTGCTGCCGCCTGTATCCACTCCGATTTCGCGCAGGCACCGGAGCGCGGCATCGCGCATCATCTGATACTCGCGGTCCGTGAGAGTTTGCGCCGGCGCCACCGTGATGGAGTCGCCGGTGTGCACGCCCATCGGGTCGAAGTTCTCAATCGAGCAGATGATGATGGCATTGTCGGCCAGATCGCGCATCACCTCCAGTTCGTATTCCTTCCAGCCGAGCACGCTCTCTTCGATCAAGACCTCATGCACGGGCGAAAGATCGAGACCGCGTTCCAGGATCTCGTACAGCTCTTCGCGATTGTAGGCAATGCCGCCGCCGGTTCCGCCGAGGGTGAAACTGGGGCGCAGAATGATGGGATAGCCGATGCGGTTGGCGAACGCAATGCCCGCGTCCACGTTGTTGCATAGCTGCGACTGCGGCATGTCGAGACCGATTTTGCGCATCGCATCTTTGAAGAGCAGGCGGTCTTCGGCTTTCTTGATCGATTCGATCTTGGCGCCGATCAGCTCGACGCCGTATTTCTCCAACACGCCGGCTTCAGCTAGTTCCACGCTGAGATTCAGCGCGGTCTGGCCGCCGACGGTGGACAGCAAAGCGTCGGGCCGTTCGCGACGGATCACCTCCTCGGCATACGCAAGGCTCAGCGGCTCGATGTAAGTCCGGTCGGCCAAATCCGGATCGGTCATGATGGTCGCGGGATTCGAATTGATCAGCACCACTTCAAAGCCGTCGGCCCGCAGCACCTTGCACGCCTGGGCGCCGGAATAGTCGAACTCGCAAGCCTGGCCGATGATGATCGGACCCGAGCCGATGATCAGGATTCGGTGAATGTCTGTGCGGCGCGGCATTAGCGGAAGTCCTGCATCATCTTCATAAAGTCTTGGAACAGATAATGCGAATCGTGCGGACCGGGAGAAGCTTCCGGGTGATATTGCACGCAGAAGACCGGGTCTTTGCGATGCCGGAACCCTTCCAATGTCTGGTCGTTGAGGTTTACGTGCGTGAGTTCAATCTCATTGAGGTTGAGCGAATCGGGATCGACCGCGAAGCCGTGATTGTGCGACGTGATCTCGACTCGGTTGGTGATCCGGTTGAGCACCGGATGATTGGCGCCGCGGTGTCCGAACTTCAGCTTGTAGGTCTTTCCGCCCATCGCGAGCCCAAGAATCTGCTGGCCCAGGCAGATGCCGAAGATGGGTTTCTTTCCAATCAGCTTGCGAACCTGCGCACTTTGAAACTCCAATGGCTCCGGATCGCCCGGGCCGTTGGAGAGGAAAATTCCGTCGGGCTTGAGCGACAAAACATCCTCGGCAGAGGTTTGCGCGGGAACCACAGTAACTCGTGCGCCCACCTGCACCAGGCGCCGGAGAATGTTTCGCTTGATGCCGTAGTCGAAGGCGACCACGTGGCAGCACGCCGTCGCAGCCGCTTCCAATGGATCGGAAGGCGAACAGCGTTCCACCGGTCTGTCCCAAGCGTAGTTGCTCTTGGTGGAGACGCGGGTCGCCAAATCGAGCCCAGCCATGGACGGAATCGCGCGAGCCCGCTCGATGAGTTCGTCAGCGGAAGCAGTGCCGGCCGACAAAACACCACGCATCACGCCCCGGGTGCGCAGATGACGCACCAGCGCGCGGGTGTCGATCTCGGCCGCTACGGGAACGCCGGCATCGGCCAAAAACTTCTCGGCGCTCTCTTCCGACCGCCAGTTGGAAACGATGGACGACCATTGGCGAACGATCAGTCCTTCAATGAACGGCCGGACCGATTCGTTGTCCGAATCGTTGGCGCCATAGTTGCCGATTTCCGGGTACGTCAGCACCACGATCTGGCCGGCATACGACGGGTCGGTGAAAATTTCCTGATAGCCGGTGATGGCGGTGTTGAACACCACTTCGCCGGCTGCATCTCTGCGCGCACCAAAGCCGCGTCCCTCGAAGACGGTTCCGTCTTCCAGGGCGAGGATAGCGTGATTCAATTGCGGTGGTCCTCCCAGGGATTGGGCAGGGCAGGCCTGACCCTCACTAATTTAGCATGGGCGCCAGCGCGCTCACTTAGGGAGAAAGAAACGGACCGGACCAAACTGTGGAGAGCGATCCTTCTGGACAATATCTCCGAGCCGACGCCGAAAACAGACATCGACCGACTCAGCGCTGCGCGAGACAAGGCCGCGAAAGGCTGCGTCGGAAATTGAGGCTAGCCGTCCTGTTCAGCGCTGTCTTCCAGCAAATCCTCAAGTTCGCCGGGGTCGGCGCGAGTCCGCGCCCAGTGTCGCACATGCAAAACCCGGACACTCTCAGTTTCCTTGAGGATTGCAAAATAGATCTTGTACCGGCGGTTCCGCTTGCCGTACAGGAGTAGCCGAACCTCGGCTTGGAGTTGTTGCGATTCCTCAGCGAGCGGGCACCGCTCAGGTGTATCGCGTAGAGCTTTGATCGCATTCACAATGCCGTTGAACCAACGCTGAGCGCTCTCAAAGCTCCCACGTTGGCGGATGTAAGCCGAGATGGTGTCGAGATCCTCGAACGCTTGTACAGAGATGTCAACGCGAAAAGCCATGCTTCTTCCGAAGTGTCTTTTCTGCTTTGTCTAGCGCGATGGCCTCGCCGCGGTCGAATTGCTCGATGCCCTTTTGGATTGCAGAGAGTGTCTCAGCCTGTTCCAGACGGTCCAGCATTTTCTGATAGCTCTCCACGTCCTGAACGACGACCTCCGCCCGGCCATTTACGGTCAGCACCAGCGGAATCTTTCTCGTTTTGAGCCGGCCGACATAGTCTTTAATGTTGCGCTGGAACTCGGTTACGGAACGAACTTCTCGCAGGTCGATCATTAGAATTCCTCAGTCTTGCTTTAAGCAGACAATTACATGTTAACATTGAGAACTCCACCACCCTGCGGCGAGCCGGACTATCCACTCCCTACCCGACCCGGTCGGCACCAACGCCTAAAACTCAGCGCGCCGAACTAGTCTGCGTTGTAGCCTTCCAAGGAATCCCCATGACCCCAGCGGCAGTTTGACAAGTTGAATGACTGGACATCCGAGCGCAGCTTCACACGTTCCCACGCGAGCAACATCATTGATTGATATACAGAAATGTACAGATCGCGCCACGTGACATCGGGACCGCACAACGCATTCGGCCCGGCTATTAATGGCGACGACGTAGCCGCACCTCACAAACCCGGAACGCGGAAGCGGTTTGTTTGACTGGCTCAGCCCCCTGCAGCATTCTTCCACTGCTTCCGGATTCGCAGTGGTGCCGGTGGTCCCGGCCACAGTGTCAATTTGTAGCGATCGTCGCCCTCGATGCCATCCTCCGAGAGGGTCGCAAGCCCCGCGAACTCCACACGCATCCGATAAGAGCCTTGAGAAACCTTTAGATCAAAAACTACCGGGCGGCCTCCGCATTCGACGACTTGAAGTTTTCCAGTGGGTAGAGCGACCCCGCATTCGACGACATGATCGCACTTAGAGTCCTCGCACCCAGGATCAGCTTCACATAACACGAGTTCCAGGACGACCACGACATTCGGTTCGACCTTTACCATGCGGCGAACGTCTTCTTCGTTAAGATCGCACGGCGGCACCAACTCGAGACCTGCATCCCACACACAGAACTGAAAATAGTCGGCAAAGACCTCGAAGGAGTGGCTGGAATGGCTCACACCGCCAACTGATACTCCTTCAACTTCCGATACAGCGTAGTCCGCCCGATCCCCAGAAGATGCGCCGCCACCGCCCGGTCGCCCTTGGTGTACTCCAGCGCGCCGATGATGGCCTGGCGCTCGATCTCGCTCAGCGGCACCACTCCTGAACCGTTGGAGTGCGAATAGGCGCTCCCGATCGGCTTGGGCAGCAGCGGCGCCGGATCGTGTATGACGGCCGTGGCGGCCATCGCCTGCGAACGCTGCGCGGCCAGATGATGCTGGATGGCCGAGGGCAGTTCAATCGAATGGAGCAGCGGGCCGGAATTGATCGCCACCATGTGCTGGACACAATTCTCCAACTCCCGCACGTTGCCCGGCCAGTCATAGGACAACATCGCGTCCAGAGTCTCTTGCGTGAGCGAATGGTGGTTGCCGTATCGGGCGAGAAAATGCGCGATCAACGCCGGGATGTCCTCTTTCCGATCGCGCAGCGGAGCCAGCCGCAGATTCACGACGTTCAGCCGGTAGAAAAGATCGCGCCGGAAGGTGCCCTTCTCCACTTCCTTGGCCAGATCGCGATTGGTGGCGGCGATCACCCGGAAGTCCGACCGCTTCTGCAACAACGAGCCCACGGGCCGGAATTCTTTTTCCTGCAGCACGCGCAATAGCTTGGCCTGTAAATCCAGCGGCAGTTCGCCAATTTCATCAAAGAAGGCCGTCCCGCCATTGGCCGACTCGATCAGGCCCGTCTTCTGACCGATCGCTCCCGTAAAGGCGCCCTTCACGTGCCCAAAGAGTTCGCTTTCCATCAGCGGACCCACCATGGAAGAGCAGTCAATGGTTACAAACGGGCCAACCGGGCTCACGTTGTGCATGGACCGGGCCACCACCTCTTTCCCTGTGCCGGTCTCCCCTAGCAGCAACACCGGCCAACGGCAGTGGCCGAGCTTGTCGATCAGCCGCAAAACCTGACGGATGCGCGGCGATTGACCTACCAGTATGTGCGTCCGTTCTTCTCTTATTGCCACCATCGATGACGTTTCTCCCCTGCCTTCGACCATGCTGCTAAGACGTTAGTGCGAACCTAACAGATAAACTCTACTAGGGACTTTAGTGTAGGGAAAGACCCCATCCTGTCGGGTAGATGACTCTTATGGGGTATACACCCCTCCCCTTTGGGGTGTAGTTGCTGTAGTACAAATGCACCACCCCGTAAGGGTTACGGCAAAAGGCCCAATGACTGGAAACCGCAGAGTACTATGAGCTTGGGCCACTTACTAACTTTGTTTAGCGCTGAGATCTTTGCCTCCGATCCGCCACTAGTCGTACGTGGCACACCCTAGGACGCTCAACCTGCTGCTGGCGGAAGATAACCTCGAGGACGAGCTCCTGGTTCGAGAAGCTCTGACCGAGATCGAGGATAACTGCCTGTGGGGGCGCTGGTCTAACTGCATGTTGACGCAGGTGGATCGGCTCAGCGACACGCTGGAATGCCTTCAACTTGCTCAGTTCGACGCCGTGTTGCTGAATCTGACGCTGCCGGACTCTCCCAACCTGCTTGATACCTTTCTCCGAGTGCAGGCGGTGGCGGGAGGCGCAACTGTGTTGGTGCTGTGCGACGACGACGATCCCGGGTTGGCGACGCGGTTGATTCGCGAAGGTGCTCAAGACGTGATTGTCAAATCCGAGATCGAATGCCTGCCACTGGCCCGCTCCATCCGCCATGGCATGGAAAGAAGCAAGCGGTTGGCGACGCTGGAGTCCCGGGTGATGATCGATCCGCTGACGGGTGTGCAGAACCGGTTCGGCTTCCTACAACTGGGTACACACTATCTGAAACTGGCGCGCAAAACGAAGACCGCCGCCTTCTTCATATTGCTGCAATTCCAACCCGCATGGGAAGGCAATCTGGATGCCTTGGATCTCCTGTTGATTCGCGCCACGGAGGTTTCGCGCGTGGTATTCCCGGAAGGCACCCTGATCGGGCGGCTACAAGCATCTTGCTTGGGCTTGCTGGCGGTGGGAATGACGGAAACCGAAGCCGAAGCTTGCGCCGGGCGTCTGCGGCAGGATATCTGTTCTGCTTTTCCGGATACGGGTCAACCCTCGGTCGTAGTCATCGGGGCCGATTCAAGTAACGTCAGCATCGAGGATATGTTGTACTGTGGCGGATCGATGAACGAATATCTTGTATCCGGTCAAGTTGAGCGTCGCGCTCAACGCAACGTATAGTCTCGCCAACTCGCCGACGCCGGTGCGTACTCGCGCCAGTTGCGGTTCGGCTTGGCGCGGGCTTGGTCCGGTTATCCCGCGCGACGTTTGGCTGTTGATCGAAGACCGGCTGTCTTCCGCCGATCTGTGAAAGGATTTCCTGTATGCTTCAGGTTTGAACATCGCGCTCGACGCAACCTATAGCCTTGGCCGCCATCTCACCGGCGTGGGTGTGTACTCGCGCCAGTTGCTGTTCGGCCTGGCGCGGGCTCATCCGGATACCCGGTTTGCTTTCCAATACCGCCCTCATCGCTTTCTGCGTTCCTTTCAAGACACGCTTCCGCCGAATGCGCACCGTGGGCTGCTGATCGCAAGCCGGGTGTCGTCCTGCGACTTGTTTCATGGTTTGAACCAGCGGGTGGATTCCGGGCGTTATCGCCGAACGGTCTGCACCTTTCACGATCTGTTTGTGCTGACCGGCGATTACTCCACCCCGGAGTTCCGCGAAAAGTTCGCGGAGCAGGCACGAGTGGCGGCACAGCGTTCGGATTTGATCATCACGGTGTCGGCGTTCACGGCGGATCAGGTTCACAGTTTGCTGGGCGTGGAGCGGGAACGCATTCGGGTGGTACATCATGGTGTCCGGCCGCCTCTTGCGCTTGCTCCCGTGGAGCGAGAGAAGATGATTCTCTTCACTGGAGCTATCCAACGGCGCAAGAACGTTTTGCGGCTGATTGAGGCTTTTGAGCGGGTGGCGCCGCCGGATTGGTCTCTGGTGCTGGCGGGATCTGCCGGATTTGGCGCCGAAGAAATCGCCCAGCGGGCCCAGGGCCAACACCGTATCACGAGCACCGGCTATGTCTCAGATGTTGAACTGGAAAGCCTCTATTGCCGCGCCACGGCGTTTGCGTTTCCTTCCCTCGATGAAGGATTTGGCATGCCTGTTCTGGACGCGATGGCGCGGGGATTGCCGGTTCTGACATCCAACCGTTCCGCCTTGCCTGAGGTGGCAGGCGACGCGGCGCTGCTGGTGGATCCGCTGGAGGTCGAATCGATTGCCGCGGGCCTAAGAAAACTGATCGAAGAACCGGCTCTCCGGACGGAATTGTCGCGCCAGGGAATGGAGCGGGCAAAACAGTTCAGTTGGGAAAAAGCGGTGCAGGAGACTTGGCAGGTATATTGCGAACTACTGAACGGCTAGCTTTTTTCTTCGTCGATGGCGATTTTCAGCGCCTTGAGGAACTTCTGATCTTGAGAAGTCAGTTTGATTTTGCCGGTGGATTGAAAGCGTGGCTTGGCAGGCTCGGCTTCCAGTTCTTCCGATTCATCGTCGGTAGAATCTTCGCGCTTGTTGAATCCGATGGTGGCTTCCAGGACTAGGAAAACATCGTAGCCGGCGCGCTTGATCTCGCCAATTGCACCGGCGATGCGGTCGGAATCGGACAGCGATTCATTAATCGCGTTTCCGAGTTCCTGCATCAGTTCTTTCAGTCTGTCTTCCACCTCATAGCCCCTTTCCCTAGTATGGGACTTGTCTGCTTACTACTCTACCCTTCTGGATGTAATCGAATCAAGCAGAGTTTCAACCTATTTTCCCACGCGGTACCCAGGTTCTGCCACGCGTACCCGAGCCTCAGACGCACACCACAAAGCATATCGCGCCTCAAGTCCCCATATCGGCGGTTTGGGAGCGACGCTCCAGTACCGCTACACTGGTAGTGCGCGGCATGGCGAAGAAAGTCTCTTTCCAGGATCAAGTTTCTTTAGCAAAGAAGTTTGCCGGCCACGTTGTCCCCGGCGTGGTGCGGCCCCTGCACGTCCTTTGGAACCAGGTGATTGGCTTCTTTTTCCTGGTCTTCGCCATCATTCCCATCTCCAGCACCGTGCGCTTTTATCGTACCGGGAACACCCCGTATTTGATCCTGTCCTGCACCTGGATCCTGATTATGACCATCTTTGGCATTTCCTCATTTTGGCGCGCTCGAAAGCTCTCCCGGCCATGACACAGGACAACCGGCCTGGCCAGTTCCCGTACACCCGGGGAATCTATCGTGACATGTACCGCAGCCGGTTGTGGACAATGCGCCAATATGCCGGTTTTGGCAGCGCAGAGGAGAGTAACCGGCGCTATCGCTACCTCCTTTCTCAGGGAATCACCGGGCTTTCGGTAGCTTTCGATCTGCCCACGCAGATGGGCATGGATTCCGATCACACACTGGCGGCGGGCGAGGTCGGGCGCGTCGGCGTGGCGATCTGTTCGTTAGCCGACATGGAGAGGCTCTTTGACGGCATCGAATTGGGCAAAATCACCACTTCGATGACTATCAATTCCACTGCGGCGATCCTGTTAAGCCTATACGTCCTGGTAGCGCGCCAGCAAGGCGCCGATCTGGCGAAACTGTCTGGCACCATCCAAAATGACATCTTGAAGGAATACATCGCCCGCGGTACCTACATTTACCCGCCGCGCCCGGCGATGCGCATTATCACGGACCTGTTCGCCTGGGCGGGCCGGGAACTGCCGGAGTGGAACACCATTTCCATCAGCGGCTACCACATCCGCGAAGCTGGCTCGACGGCGATTCAGGAAGTGGCCTTCACCTTGGCTGACGCCATCTCGTATGTGGAAGCGGCGATCGACGCCGGACTGCCGGTGGACTCCTTTGCGCCGCGGCTTTCGTTCTTCTTCAACGCGCACAACAATTTTTTGGAGGAGATCGCCAAATACCGGGCAGCGCGCCGCTTGTGGGCCCGCATCATGCGCGACCGCTTTGGCGCCAAGAACGAGCGCTCCTGGATGCTGCGCTTTCACACGCAGACGGCCGGCTCCAGCCTGACCGCGCAGCAACCGGACGTCAACGTGGTGCGAGTGGCGCTGCAGGCGATGGCGGCGTTGCTGGGCGGTACGCAGTCGCTGCACACCAACGGCAAGGACGAGGCGCTCGGCTTGCCCACCGAGGAATCGGCCCGCCTGGCTCTGCGGACCCAGCAAATCATCGCTCATGAGAGCCTAGTGACCTCCACGGCCGATCCCTTCGGCGGCAGCTACTACATCGAGCAATTGACCGACGAGATCGAGCAGGGCGCCGCCAACTACATCGAGCGAATCGACGCCATGGGTGGCACGCTGGCTGCGATCGAAAAGGGCTTCATTCAGAGCGAGATCCAGAACGCCGCTTACGCCTATCAGCAATCCGTGGAACGCCAGGAGACCGTGGTGGTTGGCGTAAACCGCTTTTGCCAGCCAGAGAAGGAGTCGCCGATCACGTTCCGCATCGATCCGGAGATCGAGAAACAGCAGGTGGCGCGGCTGCGGGAGTTGCGGGCTTCGCGCGATAGCGCTTTGGTGGAGGCTCGGCTGGGAGAATTGGAAGCCACCGCGCGGGGAACCGGGAATCTGATGCCGCCGATTATGGCGTGCTGCGAGGCCTATGGAACCGTGGGCGAGATTTCAGACCGGTTGCGAAGGGTGTTTGGGGAGTATCGGGAGAGCTAATTTAAAGGCTTGTCATGGATCGGGAACGGGAACTAGCGCTACGCGTTCGACTGAAGAAGTCAAGTAGGCTATCCCCAGACCAACTGAAAGCAGCATTGCCCGAATTCGCAGGGGAGTTGGACGGCGGGGAATTACTCATAGCCCTTGAGGAATTGCGGGATTTGATAGGCGACGAATCAGGGGAACCAGACATGTTCCTTGGGGCGCCTATCAAACCTCGGCCACATCGAAATTCCGGGGCGATCGCACTCCCGGAACCGGATGAGCCCAGCCGGTGATTCTCGCCGCCGAACCGCACGTCGATTCTCGTGAACTTTCCGGCGTAGTGCCTGGCAGCGTAGTCAAGAACGCGCTCCGTAGGTGCTTTGACGGCGGGCGGGATGCTCTTCCCGCCAGTGTGAGGACCCCCGTGCGTATATGCGCTCCTCCAATTATTCGGGGAAGTACGTTGCTTCGCCATCCTACCTCAGCCTCGATCAATCGCGGCCAGAGCGCTTGGACAAAGAGTCTCGTTTTCAGGTAGTGTGGAATGAGAAGGGCCTGACGGTATGAACGTAACCATACAAATCCCCGACGAACGCGCCGCTCTTTATCGGGAGCAGGCGCAGGCTCGTGGCCTCACGGTGGAGCGATGGTTACTGGAACTCGCCGATCAAAACGCCAACGCCCATTCAATCGCTCATCTTCAGAAGACGAACCCCAAGGAGTGGGCACGGCAGTTCCGCGCTTGGGCGGACAGTCACGACCCCAACACGCCCGTCCTCTGCGATGAGGCGATGAGCCGCGAGAGCATCTACCCAGAGCAGGCGTGAACCCGATGCTTGTCGATACCAGCGCGCTACTGCGTTTGCTACAGGTGCGCCACCCTCAGTACGAAATCATAGCTCGGGCCCTTGAGTTGCTCCCAGATCAGGGCTGCCAGCTTTGTGTTGTTCCCCAGAATCTTGTCGAGCTGTGGGTTGTGGCGACCAGACCGATTGATCAAAACGGCCTTGGCTTGACACCAGCAGCGGCCGCCGCGGAACTGCACCGGATCAAAGGCATGTTTGTCCTTTTTCCTGAAACTGCGACAATTTATCCGGCCTGGGAAGCGCTTGTCACGAAGTACGCGGTATCGGGGAAGCCTTCTCACGATGCGCGGCTTGTGGCCGCGATGCAGGTCCACGGTCTATCTGCCATTTTGACCTTCGACAAGGGAGGGTTCTCGCGCTTTTCCGGCATCGAGGTTGTTCATCCCTCCGAGGTGCATGCCGCACGCAAAATCTGAGAAGGGGGACCCGCCCACACCAAGTGCGCGATACTATGCATAGCATCCCGTTAACGAGATGTACTAGGCTAGAATCCTAATATATGGAGAATCGTATCCGAGTCCTGGTGGCCAAGCCAGGCTTGGACGGCCATGACCGAGGGGCGAAAGTAATCGCCCGGGCTTTGCGCGACGCGGGCATGGAGGTAATCTACACCGGATTGCGGCAGACACCGGAGATGATTGTCAGCGCCGCTTTGCAGGAAGACGTCCAGGTGATCGGGCTCTCCATTCTTTCCGGCGCTCACAACGCCATTGTCCCGCGCGTCATGGAATTGCTGCGGGAGAAAAACATGAACGACGTGCTGGTGGTTGTCGGCGGTATCATACCGGATGACGATGCAGCCGCACTAAAGAAACTGGGCGTGGCCGCGGTCTACCAGCCCGGAGCTTCGCTGGAAGAAATCGCCGATTTCATCCGGTCGCGAGTACAACAGACTGCTTGAAAAAATCCGGCGGGCTCGCCCGTCGACGTATAAAGAGAAACAATGCAAGAGAAACTGAACATCGCCGTGTTTGTCGACTATGACAACATCGAAATCGGCGTGAAATCTACCTTGCGCCGCGAGTTCGATGTCTCCTTCGCGCTGGAAGCGCTCAAGGAACGCGGCGACATCGTAGCGAAATTTGCTTATGCCAACTGGGGCCGCCAGGAAGGCGCCACCCGCCAGATGGCCGAAAACGCGGTCCAGATGGTCCAGCGCCTGCCATCTCCCCGAGGCGATAAGAACGGCGCAGATATTAACCTCGCTCTGGATGCCCTGGAGATGGCTTTCACTCACTCCCATGTGAATGCGTTTGCCATCGTCAGCGGGGATAGCGATTTTATTCCACTGGTGAACAAACTCAAGGAGTATGGCAAGACCGTATTCGTGGTGGGCGGCAAGGCATTCACCAGCACCATCCTGCAGCAGAACTGCCACGAGTTTGTCAGCTACGAGTCGCTGCTGGACACCACGGGCGGTGGGCCTGTAACGGCGGAACCTCCTCGCAGCACGGACCGGCGGGATCGCGACCGGGATCGGGAACGGGACCGCGATCGCAAGCCGTCACAAGGTGGTACCCAGCAACAGCAGCGGCAGCGGCCAGCGCCGCTCGACTTAGTGCAAGCCATGCCGCTGGTGGAACGGGCGCTGCAAGTGCTGGAACGGCGCGCGGTGCAGCCCCAGTTGGGCTTGTTGAAGAGCACCATGCTGCAGCTCGATTCCGCCTTCACGGAAAAAGCCTATGGCGCCAACAGCTTCTCTGATTTTGTGGAGAAGTTGAAGAAAGCCGACTACGTAAACGTCAGCGGTCAAGGCGGCCGCTACGTGATTGAACGCAAGTCTTCGTCGTCGCAGCCGGAACGGACCCAACCCAAACCCGAAGAAGCCTTGCCGGCGTTGCGGGATGTTTTGGAAACGCATCGGCTGGAGTTGGAGAATGGCGCGGGGTCGGACGAACTGGCGGGCTGGATGCAGGCCGAGGTGCCCAATTTTTCGCTCGCTTCTTACGGCTACCAGGAGTTCTCCGAATTCCTGAACTACGCCCAGGACAAGCTGGTGGTGCGCATGGAGCCGGATGAAGAGCGCGGCTTAATCGTCTATTTGGGCGCTGAGTTCTATCCGCCAGCCGAGCCGGAAGCGCCCATTCCGCAAGTGCATGAAGAGTACGAGGAGAAACAGCCGATCGTGGAAGGCCAGCCTTCCCTGCTCGAACCCAATCCTCCGCCGGTCAAGCCCAAGCCGGTGAAGCGCGCCCCACGCAAATCGTCCGCATCCTCGGGCAATAGCTCGGACCGGCCACAACGCCGCCCGCGCAAGAAAAAGGAATGATTGAAAAGATTCATCCTGCGGGCGCACCCGCCCCGCAAGGACCCTACACACCCGCTCTGCGCGCCGGAGATTTCATTTTTGTCTCCGGCCAAGGGCCCATCGATCCGCACACCAACCAGTTCCGCTACGGCGATATTCAGGCCGAGACTCGCCTGGTTCTAAGCAATATACAGGCGATTCTCCAGGCGGCCGGCGCCACGATGCAGGACGTGGTCAAGTGCTCCGTGTTTTTGGCGGATGGCAAGGACTTCCAGGCGATGAACAGGGTCTACGAAGAGTGCTTTGCGGGCCACAAGCCGGCGCGCACCACCGTGGAAGCAAAGTTCGCTAATCCGAAGATGACGGTGGAGATCGATTGCATCGCCTATAAACCGGCGGGCTAGTCTTCGCCAATGCCGGATAAGACAACCGGCGGACGATCGGGGAATTCGGCCACCAAGGACAAGCTCCCGCCCATAGCTTCCACAGTCTTTCGCAGAGTGGAAATCATCAAATTTGCTCGTTTTTCCAGCTTGGAAACGCCATCCTGCCCAATGCCGAGCTCCTTGGCCATACGTTCCTGCGTCAGCTTGCGGGCCACCCGGAGTTCCCGCAGGGTCATTTCTTCAGCGATGAGTTGCGCTGCCCGCGCCTCCACTTTCTTGCGACGGGCGGGGCTTAGTTCTTTCCGTATCCGTTCGAGGTTTGTCATGGTCTTTGCCTCCTTTCCTCTTCCTTCTGCTTTTTGATCTTGGCTAAATGACAGCCGAAACGCTCATCGGCCCTATCAATCAATTGCCTGTAAAATCGTTTTTCGCCGACGCCTGATTTGTCTCCGGCCACCAGGAGGATGGCTTTACGATTCGAGTCGAAGGCGAAAGCCACGCGCCAGACGCCATCAGCGGCATCAAACCTTAACTCCTTCATGTTTGCCTGACGCTAGCCGTTCAGAGTGTCCACGCGCGGCCGACCTAACTGCGGGCCAAACTGTTCAAGCAGTTCGATCTGTGCCAGCAACTCATCCTGAACGTCTTGGTGAAGTCTGCGGTACACGGGAACGAAATCATCCTGTAGGTCAACCTCCCACTCCACTTGCCAAATATGCACCCTAATAACTATTCAGTCAGGTGCACGCAGGGCTGCTGCACCGGTCTCGTGGCAGCCAGTTCGCCAAATCCCTCGATGAAGGCTGAGATCGACTGCATCGCTCTATCACGCCGGCACGTGGATTGGCGGCGTGCGGCGTGCTACAAACAAAGCGCGTGGATCAGTCCGAATGAATCCCGATGACCGGCGAGCTTAAACAACCACGAGATTTCGTCAGCCTGTACCGCCTGGCATTCGAGCAATTTGGAGTCTCGGCGTTGTGGAGCAGCCCGCCTGTTTCGGATTTCACGCCCGCCGACGCCTTGGCGATCAATCACATTCTGCGAGTTGAGGGTAATTTGCCGGCTCGGAGTCTGGCGGAACCCGTGATACCCGCTTTCGTTGCCCGCGTTCGGCGTTCGGACCTCGCATGTTAGCCTGAAGAATCAACATGATTCGCCCTTTTCGCGGCGTGGTTCCGCAAATCGCCGCATCTGCTTACATTGATCCTAGCGCTCAGGTGGTCGGGGACGTCGCTGTCGGGGAACGCTCCAGCGTCTGGTTCAATGTCTCCATTCGGGGAGATGTGAACTCCATCCGCATCGGCGACGAGACCAGCATCCAGGACAACACCGTGCTGCACTGCGATCCGGTGATTTTCCCGCTGGTGATCGGCAACCGCGTTACTGTGGGACATAGCGCCGTGGTGCACGGTTGCACGGTGGAAGACGAATCGCTCATCGGGATTGGCGCGGTGATTCTCAATGGCGCCCTAATCGGCCGTGGTTCAGTGGTGGCCGCCGGCGCCGTGGTGCCGGAGGGGATGCAGATTCCTCCGCACAGCATGGTGATGGGCATTCCAGCCAAAGTGAAGCGCGAGTTGACCGGCGACGAACGCGAGCGCTTTCGCCAGAACGCCATGCGCTATGTCGAGCTGGCCAAAACCTACCGGGAAGATCGCTGAACGGTTTCCGCACACCATGATCAAGGCAGTCAAAGGTACCCGGGACATTCTTCCCCCTTCGAGCGCGGTTTGGAACCGCGTGGAGGCCGCCGCGCGCGAAGTGTTCCGGCGCTACAACTACCAGGAAATTCGGACGCCGATCCTGGAGGAAACAGCTCTGTTTGCCCGCAGCGTGGGCGAAGAGACCGACATCGTCAGCAAGGAAATGTATACGTTTGAAGATCGCGACGGCAGTTCGCTGACGTTGCGGCCCGAGGCCACCGCCTCGGTGATGCGGTCCTACATCGAGAATCGGCTCGATCAGCGGCCCGGCCTGCAAAAGCTTTACTACATTGGCCCGATGTTCCGGAGGGAGCGCCCACAAAAGGGCCGCTATCGCCAGTTCTTTCAGATCGGCGCGGAGGCTATCGGGTCCGAATCGCCATTGGTCGACGCCGAAGTGATCGAGATGGTTCTGGACGTCCTGCAGCAGGCAGGACTCAGCGGTTACAAGCTCTACCTGAACTCCGTGGGCGACGCCAACTGCCGGCCGCAATACGTCGCCATCTTGAAAGAAAAGCTCAAGGACGTGGCGCCGAAGCTATGCGGCGATTGCCAGCGCCGGGCCGATACCAACCCGCTACGCGTGCTCGATTGCAAAGTTCCGGAGGATCAGCCGTTGATCAATGCGCTGCCCTCCATTCAGGACCACCTTTGCGTGGATTGCCAGACTCATTTTGAGGCCCTGTGCGCGTCTCTCCGAGACCGCGGGATCGACTTCGAGATTGTTCCGCGCATGGTGCGCGGCCTGGACTACTACATGCGCAGCACTTTTGAGGTGGTCCATGGCGCCCTCGGCGCTCAGAATTCCTTGCTCGGCGGGGGCCGGTACGACGGGCTGGCCGAATCGATCGGTTCTCGCGTACCCGCGCCGGGAATCGGGTTTTCGATCGGCGAAGACCGTCTAGTGATGAGCGTGGAGCAAGAACATCCGGAAGCGCTGGCTGCGGCGCTGGACGCTTACATCGCGCCCATGGGCAGCCCAGCCGAGCGCCACTGCGTTGGCCTGGCGTCGGAACTGCGGCGAGCCGGTTTCAGTCTCGAACTGGGTCCGGCGGCCAAGCTCAAGCGCTCGCTCGAACTCGCCAACAAGTTAGGCGCGCGGTTCGCCATTCTGGTCGGCGACAACGAGCTTGCCTCCGGCAAATACGTGCTCAAGAACATGCAAACCGGCGAACAGCGGGAAGTTGACCCGAAAGAACTCCGAGAATTGTTGAGATAAGCCATGGACACTGTAAAGCTAGACTTTTTGGGTGAATTACGGCGCACGCATTCCTGCGGAGCGCTACGCGCGACCGATGCCGGCGGCCAGGCCATCCTGATGGGCTGGGTGCATCGGCGACGGGATCATGGTGGTTTGATTTTCCTCAACCTGCGCGACCGCGAAGGCTCTACCCAGATCGTTTTTCGCGCCGACGAAGGCTCCGAAATCCACAAGCGGGCGGAGATCCTGGGGTCGGAATGGGTGATCGCGGTGGAAGGCGTAGTGGAAAAACGGACGCCCGAAACCATCAATCCCAACCTGCCTACGGGAGAGGTGGAAGTGGTCGCCGGCAAGCTCTGGATCCTGAACGAATCCCGCACTCCGCCCTTTCCCATGGAAGAAGCCGTGGATGTGAAGGAAGACGCGCGTTTGAAATACCGCTACGTGGATCTGCGCCGCCCCCAGATGCAACGCAATATTATGCTGCGGTCCAAGATCAGCTTTGCGGTCCGCGAATTCCTCTACGGCCTGGGTTTTCTGGAGATCGAAACGCCCTTCATGACGCGGTCCACGCCCGAAGGCGCGCGCGATTACCTGGTGCCCAGCCGCGTTCAGCCCGGCAACTTCTATGCATTGCCCCAATCGCCGCAGATCTTCAAACAATTGTTGATGATTGGAGGCTACGACAAGTACTTCCAGATTGTGCGCTGTTTCCGCGACGAGGATCTGCGGGCCGACCGCCAACCGGAATTCACCCAGATCGATCTCGAGATGTCCTTTCCGCAACAGGAAACCATCTACGACGTGGTCGAGCCGCTGGTCCAACGCGTCTGCCAGGTTGCGGGTGTCAAGACCAACTCCCCGTTTCCCCGCTTGACCTACGCCCAGGCCATGCGTTCCTATGGGATCGACAAGCCCGACCTTCGCCTGCCACCCTTCCATGTGCTGGAAGGCGAGTTTCCTTCCCTCGGCTTGACGTTTCCGCCGGTGGCCATCCACATCCCCGGCACGGGCCCGCTGAGCCGCAAAGAGCGAGATGAACTGAAGGCCGCCGGCACAGAGCGCGGCTTGCGCATTTACGACGACCTGAAGAAGCTGGAGCCCGCCATCGCCGAGCAAGCCCGCAAGGCCTCTGGCGCGTCCGACAACGATTTGCTGGTGCTGGCTGGTTGGCCCGGCGAGATGAAGGGCGCGCGCCCTGAGGAGACTTTTCTGCAGGCCTGCGGCCAGTTTCGCCTCCATGCCGGTCAGAAGTATAACGACCGGCACAAGCTGCTGGACCCGGCGAACTTCCAGTTCCTCTGGGTAGTGGATTTCCCGATGTTCGAGTGGGACGAGGAGGAAAAGCGCTGGAATGCGGCCCATCATCCCTTTACTTCCGTTCAGGATGAAGACTTACAAAAACTCACCACGGACCCCGCAAATTGTCGCGCTAAAAGTTACGATATTGTATTAAATGGTATCGAGCTGGGATCGGGCTCCATTCGTATCCACCGGCGGGATGTACAGGCTAAGGTGTTCTCGGCTCTAGGGTTTACGGACGATGAAGCGAAGCGCCGCTTCGGATTTCTCCTGGAAGCTCTTGAATACGGAGCCCCCCCACATGGGGGTATCGCCCTGGGACTCGATCGTTTGGTCATGATCCTAGCCGGTGAGACCTCGATTCGTGAGGTAATACCCTTCCCTAAAACTGCCCGAGGCACGGATTTAATGTGTGACGCTCCGTCTTCCGTCCCAGAACGCCAACTACGAGAGCTGGGCATACGAATTGTGGCGCCCACCCGCTAAGACACAGAATCGAAGCTAGTTGATAGAACGGGCTCGGTTTACCGGCCACTCTCCACGCGGCACGTTACTTAGAATGATCGTCCTAGAACGAACCCTAAATTATTGAGCTGAAATTACTAAGCCAGAAACATAAGGGAGATGTTACACTGGTCTCGCTGTACTTGAAAGGATAATTAGTATGAGGAACACGCTGCGGGTCCCTCTTCTCTGGGCGTTTTCGATAGCCTGTTTGTCGGCTGATACTGTGACCATATCCATGGGCACATATGATGCGTTCCCTAGCTTGACGGCACTGAACGATCCCACCACGGGCCAAAACGGTTCTTTGGCGTTTTGGGCCAACAAGTCGGTGGATGGACTTACCGATCCCACCAATACTTCCAGCCCGCTACGGCCCTATTCTCAGTTGAATGTAGGGAATTTTCTTACGGGCACGTGTGGCCCAGGCGCTTCCACCGTGGGTTCGTGTCCGGCGGGAACGTTCAACGGCGCAACGACTCCCAACATGGATCCTTCGACGTTGGGCTATTATGCCAATGGAAGCCTGCCCATCTCGAATTTCTACTTCACGCGCGACGGAAGCTCGGACATCCTGTCCCCGGATTTGATTTACACGGCCAACATTATCGAGTTGGGCTGGTATAACGAGAGTACTCCGGGAACCCACAACGCGATCTTTACCAATCTCACCGGCAGTGCGGCTTTGCCTGGCGGCTTCAATCTCAACAACATACCTCTGGGTACCAACTACGGTTTTTATGCGGTGGTCAACTACGGCAACGGCTACCTGGCAACGTATTACACCGAGTCTCAAGACGACACCTTCACCCAGCCCGGGATCGGCCCTTCTTTTACCAACATGCTGGGTGGCGACACGGTGAACGGAGCAAACAAACAGCACTTCGCCATTTTCACGAGCACCACTGAACCCGGCGTCGGCACCATCGCGCTGGAGGATAGTATTGGCGCGACTGGCTATGAGAAGATGGGCGACTATCAAGACGCGGTTTTCGGCACTTCACTCACCTCCGTCTCTATTTTGGCGGCGACTCCGGAACCGGCCACACTCTTAATGGCAGGGCTGGCGATTACCGGTGTGTTTTCTACCCGCCGCTGGCTCCGCCGGTCGTAAGAAGAATCAAGGGGGACAATATGTCCCCTCCCCTCTCCCTCAAGGATCCCCGCATCTGCGCCCTAGCTGACGGAGCAACCAATCGTTGAAGAAGAGCGTCTTATACAATAGAAGTCAGCAGCATAAAGTCGCGTGTCCGATGCGCTCAGTCGGTTTGTGGAACTCCTCTCCCGACCCCTGCCTCGGACGCGCGACTTGCCTACACCTCGATTGTGGTGCCAAAATAAAGCGTTCGCCCTTCTCTAACCATGGAACAGGTTTCGGCACCCTCGGCGACTCCCGCTACGGTCACTCGGCGCTCTACGGTGGGCGCGGTGCTGGCGTGGGCTCGCGACCTTCTTCTGTCGGTCCTGATTGCGATCGTCGTGATCCTTTTCCTTTACCAGCCGGTTAAGGTGGAGGGGACCAGCATGATGCCGGCCCTGGACGACCAGGAGCGGATTTTCATCAACAAGTTTGTCTATCGCCTGCATTTCGACAAGATTATCAGCGGCGATATGGTGGTTTTCTGGTATCCGGGAGACCCCAGCAAGTCTTACGTGAAGCGAGTGATCGGAATCCCAGGCGACCAGGTCGAAATCGCCCAGGGAACCGTTGTTGTCAATGGCAAACCCCTGGATGAGAGCTATGTGCCACCCGAGTATCGCGACCAGGTCTCGATGCCACTGACGGTTGTTCCACAAAACCAGTATTTCGTTTTGGGAGATCACCGGAGTTCTTCCAACGACAGCCGGTCCTGGGGAATGGTCCCTCGCAGCTACATTTACGGCAAAGCGGTCTTCGTGTATTGGCCTCTGGATCGCATGGGCACGCTCCGCTAAAGGCGCACGTCAGCGCTTGCCAATTATCCAGAACACCAGCGACAGCAAGGCGCTGACAACCAAGCAACTCACGATCGGGAAGTAGAAGGTCGAGTTCTTGTTGCGGATGATGATATCGCCAGGCAGGCGGCCCAGCCGAACCGGCGAGCGCTCCCCGATCAGGATCAGCACGCCCACCAGCAGCAGGGCCAAGCCGACAAAGATCAGCGTTCGCCCGGCGCTCATCTTGCTTACCTCGGCGCCATGCGGATGGCTCCATCCAAACGGATCACTTCGCCATTGAGCATGGGATTCTCAATAATCTGCTGGGCCAATTGCGCGTACTCGTCCGGCCGGCCGAGTCGCGATGGGAACGGCACCATGGCCCCCAGCGCATGCTTGACGTTGTCCGGTAGTGCGGCTAGAAGAGGCGTATCGAATAGCCCTGGAGCGATGGTCATCACCCGCACGCCCTCCCGCGACAGATCGCGCGCCAGCGGCAAGGTCATGCCGACAATCCCTCCCTTGGACGCCGAGTAGGCCGCCTGCCCCACCTGGCCCTCGAATGCGGCTACGGAAGCGGTGTTGATGATCACACCGCGCTCGCCTTCGTCGTTCGGCTGGTTCTTCACCATCACCCAGGCAGCCAGCCGGGAAACATTAAATGTGCCGATCAAATTCACCCGGATGACGCGGCTGAATCTCTCCAGATCGGCTGGCCCTTCTTTGCCGACGATCTTCATGGGATCGCCGATGCCCGCACAATTCACGCAGATGTGCAAGCCGCCGAATGCGCTGACCGTCCCATCCACCGCCTTCTGCACTCCGGCCGGATCCGCCACGTCGGCGGCAAAGAACCGTGCCGCTGCCCCCAACTCCGCGGCAAAAGCACGGCCGAGTTGTTCGTTGCGATCGAGAATCGCGGCTTTGCCCCCGTGCCGGAGGATCATCCGCGCCGTAGCCGCGCCCAAGCCCGAAGCGCCGCCAGTGATCAAAGCTACTTTATCCGTGATGTTCATGAACTTTCCATGCTACACCGCTTGACCGGCGCAAAAACCCGAGGCCCACGCCCACTGGAAGTTGAAGCCGCCCAGATGCCCCGTGACGTCCACCACTTCACCCACAAAAAACAGGCCAGGCGCCTTGCGGCTCTCCATGGTTTTAGCCGAGAGTTCATCCGTATCGACTCCGCCCGCGGTCACCTCCGCTTTGCCATAGCCTTCAGTGCCACTGGGCGTAACGCTCCAGGCATGCGTTCGCTTTTCGAACTCAGTTAGCGCGGCATTGGTCCAAGCCTCCGGTCCATGAATCTCGATCCATCGGTCTGCCAGCCGATTAGGGAGGAATTCACGCAGCACCGCCCGCACCGCGGCCGGCGTTCGCTGCTGGATATGTGCCGCTATCTTCCTGTCTGGCGCGAGATCGATGAGCATGGGCTGCCCGGCTTGCCAGTAGGAAGAGGCTTGCAGGATCGCCGGCCCGCTCCATCCGCGATGGGTGAACAGCATCTTCTCGCGGAAACACTGATCCTCCACGCGGGCGATTACCTCAGTGGAAAGCCCAGCCAGATCTCCATACCGCTCCAGATCGGCGGCGCAGAAGGTAAGCGGCACCAGCGCCGGCCGGCATGGGTTGATTTTGAGCCCAAACTGTCTGGCGATCTCATAGCCGATTCCTGTGGCCCCCATCTTGGGAATCGAAAGCCCGCCTGTGGCAACCACCACCGCCGGGGCCCGGAAACTGCCCACCTCGAAATTCCCGTTCCGTTGAACCCCCACTACCGGCGTGCTGGTGAAGATTTCCACGCCGGCAGCTTGGCATTCGGCTTCCAGCATGCCCACGATGTCGGTGGCGGAGCGATCGCAGAAAAGCTGTCCTAACGTTTTCTCGTGATAGCGGATATGATGTTTCTCCACC
>Ga0075017_100000284_pt1 | contig 26614 bp, 20 predicted proteins | sample AleBraG_ABR_2012_FD_71475 | JGI IMG/M metagenome (GOLD analysis project Ga0075017, IMG submission 71475) | Freshwater sediment microbial communities in response to fracking from Pennsylvania, USA - Alex Branch Run_MetaG_ABR_2012 | ecosystem: Environmental > Aquatic > Freshwater > Creek >... | reverse complement strand
ACCGGCCAGGTCTCCGGTGGTGGTGGCCGCATCGATCACTTCGAACGGCTGTAGATTCAAGTCTTCCTTTTTTAAGTGGTCTCTGACGAATTCAAGGCCGGACCCATACTCCACTCGCACAACATACTGGAAGCGGTCGCCAACCCAAATGGCAGTACGGCTCGAGGAAACGGAGAGCTTCCACGGCGCAGTGGTGGCGGCGCAAGCCAGCGCGTTGATCATGAAGAAACCCAACCAGAGCCGTCTCATGAACGCTTCCTTTTTCTGCCGGCGAAGAAGGCCAATATGGATTTTATGGGGTCTTCTCCCGTCCGCAGCGACAAGTGATCGAGATTCAATCCATAGAAGTGCCTACGCACTTCCGAACGGCGCTCTTGCAGCAGGGTGCGGTATTCGCGGCAGCGGGCAGGCGAGAGCGCCAGCACGAGATCCGCATCTTCTTCCGTATCGCGCAGCCGCAGGAAGCCGCTGGTTTCAGGTAGTTGTTCCTCCCAGGGATCTTCTATCACCACCGGCAGAAAGTCTGCTTTGTGGGCGAGTGTCTTGAGATAAGGCGAGGTCCACCATCTCCCGCCGCCAATGAAGTCAGAGAGACACAGAATCAGCGCCGTGTGCTTCAGGTTGGCGGACATGTGCTTCCAGGCCACCTCATAGTCAGTGCCTTTCGAGCGCGGAGCAGTGTTCCATAACGAATCGAGCAGACGCCAGATATGCGGGTTTCCTTTTTTCGGCGCCACCCAACATTCCACGCGATCGGTAAACGCCAGCAGCCCTACGCTCATATTGTCGGAAACCGCTGAGAACGCGAGTGTGGCCGCTGCCTCCAGCAATAGATCTTTCTTGCTTTGCCCGGTGCTGCTGAAAAGCGTGGAGCGGGAAAGATCGGCCATCACCACCGCACTCAGTTCTTTCTCCTCGAACTCCCGTTTGACGAACGGCACTTGCATGCGCGCGGTTACATTCCAATCGATCTGACGGTAATCGTCGCCCTGCTGATAGGGCTTGTGCTGATCGAATTCGAAGCCTCTGCCCCGAATGCGGCTTAAGTAGTCGCCGCTGCGATGAGCGCGCACGGCGCGAGTGGTGCAGATCTCGATGTAGCGCAGCCGGTCGTGTACGGATGGAGGCAGCATCAGGGAATCGGCACCTTCCGCAAGATCTCTGTCACGATCGCGTCCGCGGAAACATCTTCTGCTTCCGCGCGCACACTGCGCAACAAGCGGTGCCGCATGGCATCCAGCGCAATGGCTTTGACATCGCGCGGCAGGGCGTAACTGCGGCCTTCCAGAAAGGCCGTACTGCGGGTGACGGCCAGCAGATGCTGCGCCGAACGGGGCGAGGCTCCGCTCTGCACCATTTCATTGACCATCGGTATCGATCGGTCCGGCCCCGGTCGCGTTGCCCGCACGATCCGGATAATATACTCGCGAATTTTGTCGTCCACGTGGACGCTCGAAACCATTTCCCTTAGCCGCAGCACAGTGGCCCTGTCCATCACCTGCTCGACCGTGATGTCCGCCAGCCGGCGCCGCAGCATCTCCAGTTCGTCGGCATGGGACGGGTAGTCGACGCGGATTTTCAGAGCAAAGCGGTCTACCTGAGCTTCCGGAAGCGGGTAAACGCCTTCCTGTTCGACGGGATTCTGTGTCGCCAAAACCCAGAAGGGTTCATCCAGATGATAGGTCTGTTCGCCAATGGTCACTTGCCGCTCCTGCATCGCCTCCAGCAGCGCCGACTGCGTCTTTTGCGTGGCCCGGTTGATCTCGTCAGCCAGGATGACGTTGGCGAAAATCGGCCCCTTTTCGGTGCGAAACGTGCCGGTCGAACTCTCATAGACCTTGGTGCCGATGATATCCGCCGGCAGCATGTCGGGAGTGAACTGAATCCGTTGAAAGCGCGCGTCGATCGTGCTCGCAATGGTGGAAATGGTCAGTGTCTTGGCGAGGCCCGGTACGCCTTCCAGAAGAATGTGGCCATAGCCGGTACGCTCCTCTGCGCCCCGCCGAAAGCTATAAGGGATCACTGCCAGAAGACCGATCAGCAGCCGGCGAACCTGCCATTCCTGCCCCACAATCACTTTGTTGATTTCCGTTTCGGCCCGCGCCACGATGCGCGCTGCCTCCTGGCTGTCCAGCATAGTTTTATGAGGCATGTGGCTGCTTATAGCATCACCCGCAGCAGGAAGAAGCCGAACGCGGCCACGAGAAAATCCCGGTAGTGTTCCTCGGCTTCGCGGACGCGGCGGTAGCCGCGAATTTCGCGGGCCTTGAGAAAGATATCGTCGAATGCTTTCGCCAGGTCGGCCGCGGTCTGGGCGCGATAGTATCGGCCACCCGACTGTTCCGCCACTTGGCGAAGCGTTGACTCGTCGAACGTGGTGATCAAAGGCTGGCCGTTTCGGCCCAGCAGGTATTTTACGGCGCCGCCTTCTTCGCCAATCGGGATCAGCGCGCCGGTGCGGGAACCGATCCCCACGCAATATACAGGAATGTTCCGGCGGATCACCTCCCGGACCGCTGCTTTCAGTTCGTCGCCATAATCCTCTCCGTCTGACAGAAGAATGAAGACTTTCTTGTGGTCCGTCATCTGCGGGTCGATCTCAGTCTGGCGTGTCAGCACCACCATCGCGCTTTTGAGTGCTCCGCCAATGTTCGTGCCATATTGAAGCGTTGCCTGCTGGCGGAGATAGTCCATGTAGAACTCAAGATTGTTCGGATCGGCCGTCAGGTACGACAGCACCAGGCTGTTCTGCGAGAACGACACCAAGCCGAAGCGATCCTCCGGCAGCTTTTTCCGAATGAACTCATCAATCACTCGCGTCGCCTTTGCCAAACGCGATGGATAGATATCCTGGGCGCGCATCGAAGGAGATGTGTCCAGCAATATGACCGTGTCCAGTATCCTGCGGTCGGGAATCCGGCGCTCCCGCACCAACTGCGGACGCGCCAACGCCGTGATCAGGCAGCCTAATACCAGTAACCCGGCAAGAAAGTGGGCACTCCGCCGGAAGATCGTGGAGGGACGCGACGTGGCGCTCGAATAGCCGATGCCCAGCCGGCGGCGAACCTTCACAAGAGACCGAAGCGTAAAGACACCCCATACTGCAAGCGCAGCCAACGCCCAAAACAGATCGAGAAATTCGGGCCTGAGGAATCTCATCGGAAAGCCCGCCTACCCTCGCTTCTCCGGCGCCACTAACTTCTGTTGTTCCTGTTTGGTCTCGTTGTCCTCGCGCAGTAACTTCATCTGACCGCGCTTCATCTTCTCGAGTTCGTCGTCCTTTCCGCGCCGCAAACCTTCCAGCAGCCGGCTGGAAAGTTCGTAATTGTATTTAATGTCCCAATCCTCCGGCGAGGCAGACAACGCGCGGTGGTAGCTTTCCGCCGCCTGCTGAAGACCTGACTGTACCTGCTGCTTTTCTTTCTGGCCCAAGGCCTTGGTGAACTGGATATTGCCCATCCAGTATTGATATTCGGCATCGTCCGCCAACTGCGGAACTATCGCGCTCTCCGCTTCCAGGAACCGCGCCAACTCATCCTGCCGCTGGGCCAAATACAAAGCGCGGGCGCGATTGTAGATCAATTGGCGATAGCCCGTCGGCAACAGCGTCGTTGGAGATGGCAGGAGAGCGACAGCGCGCTGCGCCTTGTCGTATCCCTCGAGGGCAGCGGTCACGTTCCCACTTTCGAGAGCGCGATTCGACTCCTCGATGGCCCTTAGCCAGGATGAGTATTCCAGCGCTAACACCGAGACGGCCAGTACGATCAGAACAACAATGAGCCAAACCAACCTGCGCGCAAACCTTCGTTCCATTTATTTCGGGGCGTCCTCAAGTCCTGAGAGCGATCGGTCTCCTCCCAAATGCCGGCGCCAGTACGCTCCCTCGATCAATCGCCAGTAGGAGGGTCCTCATCCAGAGACTATTTCTTGTGCTTCTCTTTCTCTTCGCGAGATAGCTCCATCATCCGTTCAATCGTCGGCATCAACGGCTTGGTGCCCTTCTTCACGCATTCCTCTGCGAATGTCTGCCGGATGGCCGGGTCTTCATTCTGGTATTCGATCACCACGGGGTACTCCTGGAAGACTTCTTTCGACGCCATGATGTGCACCCGGCTTCCGAAAGCTCCCACCTTGAGGAACCGTGCCGGCTCCGGGCTGGGATTAAAGTGCTGATGATACCAGTTCAGCGGCGGAACGAAAACTGTGTTGGGACCCCAGTCAACGCGGATTACCTGGCTCCCTTTGCCATCCTTGAAGGGATGCTCCCCGATTTCAGGTGGCCAAATCAGACTGTAGCCATGACCGGCCAGATACATGACATTCGCGCCCGGCCCATGGCGGTGCCCGATCTCATAGACCGCCGGTTGAAACTGCTCGACGTGGGAGTCGAGATTGTCGAACGCCATGGAGAAATGGCGGTTGGTGGTTCCCGATCCACCCGCCTCGCGCCAGGCTGTTTCCATCGCACCATGACCCGCCGGATAGAGCTTGATAGTGTTCACATCCGGGATAAGATTCGTTACTGAGACCGCATAGCCCAGGCCATCGCGCCGGCCGACGCGGAACTCGGCGGGTTCGGGCTTGAAGAAGTCAAGCTGACCGTTGAAGCGATCGTTGAAATTGTGCTTGTTATTGAAGACAAAATCGAGATCGCGGTAAAGGTCAATGGCCAACGGGGCCCAGCCTACGCCATAGAACCTGGCCGGCTCCTTGCTCGTGTTCATGATCTCGTAGCTGACGTTGAGCGGCAAGGCGAACATCGTTCCCTTCTGCCACCGCGCCGTCACTTTCTTGCCGCCATCCTGCCAAAAGTGGGCTTCGCCCTGGCCGCTGAGGACCACCACACGGGACTCATACATGTGCTTGACGGGCAGCGTCTGCTTGCCTGGCTGAATCTCCAGAATGAAGCCAGTAGTCATTCCGCCGGCGCCATCCAGATAAACGTAGGCGCCGTCACAGCCGTAGCGCTTCCAGGGTCCCAGCTTCGACTGCATGAGGTCCTGAACGGCAAACCCACGGTGAACGGGGATGCCCTCGCTGGTCAGATATTTCTCCCAGGGCGTCAGCGTTTCCATCGCGGAAAAGGTCTTCTCCTGCGCCCGGCTCGCCGGCGGTCTCCCTGCCAGGAAGGCCGCGACAGCCCCAGCAGCCAAGGCAAATTTCCACGTACCTGTACGTACTACGAGTGACACGAGTGCTCCTTCAACCTGTCATGCAAGCGTTTGCACTATTAAACCGAATTTGGGGTCCCCTGTCAATTGGCAGAAGAGCGCCAACCGACCTGCAAACGGTTGCACGCTTAATACTCGTCAAACATACGCTGAATTTCCGGCCGGGTACTGCTCTTGGTCAACGCCAGCATCAACAGAATCCGGGCTTGTTGGGGATTCAGATTGTCTCCATCGACGAACTCGGGGTAACGATTGGCTGGCCGGCCCCGCCCACCCCGGTGGCTGTCAACAACCGGAATACCCTTGGCGGCAACTTTTAGCAGAGTCTCCGCTTGATCCGGCGCGCCCGTGCCGGTCGGGAAGGCGGCCAGCACAATCCCCTTGGCTTGTCCTTGATTGACCGCCGCATCCACCAGAATCCCGTCGGCGCCAATATAGGAATAGACCACGTAAACCCTGGGTAGGTCGGTGAGGTTGCTGACGTCAAACTCAGAGTCCTTGGTGTGACGGCGCAGAGGCCGCCGGTAAAAACTCACGCGATCCTTGTCCACCAATCCGATGTCCCCCAGGTCGCCGGAATTCCAGGCGTCTACGCGATGGCTGATCGTCTTGCGGACGTCGCGCGCCGAATGGATCTCATCGTTCACCACCGCCAGCACGCCCATGCCGCGGCTCTGAGGCGAGATTGCCACCTGGACGGCGTCATACAAATTCTTATCGCCATCCGCGCCCAAAGTGCCGTGCAGTCGCTGAGCCGCGGTCAGCACCACCGGCTTGTCGCTCTTTACCGTCAAGTGTAAAAAGTAAGCGACTTCTTCCAGCGAGTTGGAACCCATCGATACAACCACCGCGTCTACCTTCGGTTCCTTGGCGAAAATTTGGTTGATGCGGTTGGCGAGACCCACCAGCATCTTGGTGGTGAAATCGCCGCTCCCAATCTTGCTGAACTCCTCAACTTCAAATTGCGCGAGCTTGCCGAGCTGCGGTATGTCCTTGACCAGTTCCGCGCCTTGAATGCGCGTGTCCGGCGTATAACCCTCCCGGACATGTGCGATGGTGCCGCCCGTAGCCATGAGGCGCACGATGGGAAGATCTTTTGCGTGCATGGCGGGTAGAGCCAAACAGAGGAAAATGGTTTTGAACATGGCCTTCGCAAACGTTTGCACGTATCCATGGTAACCGACTAGGTCACGATGCCGCTCCTGTTATCTTTGGCTTCAAGCAAGCGCTTGCACAATCTTTGCCGATTGGGGTACACTGCCGCATTGGGGTTCCAAACTTTCTTTTCACCTTCAGGGAGACTTTCCGTGTTCAAAACTCATGGATTTGGCAGTGTTCTTTTGCTCGCGCTTTGCACCTTCGAACTCGCTGCTCACGACATCATGTTGATTCCCCAGGCGCCTGCTGGCCAAATCAAACTACTGGGCCGCTATGGCGAACCTGGTTCTTGGGGAACTGCCTCGGTTGGCAAGCTCATGGACGTCCTCTCCTACCAACCCGACGGAAAAATCGTCCCTCTCAACAAGGGTTTGAAGCAGGACGGCGCTAACTTCCAAGTACCACCGATTGAGGCTGGTTCCCAGACTGGCCTGTGGATCTTTACCACCGCTTACGATGGTGGCTTCACAGTGAAGACCACCGACGGCCGCACCATCAACTCCACCAAGATGGATTACCCGGCCGCCACTGCGTCGTACCATAATCTGAAATTCGGCAAGACGTTGGTGGCGATCGGAGAGCACCACGGTGGTTGTGATCGAGTGATTGGCCACCGCCTCGAGATCGTCCCGCAAGCCGACCCGTTCAGCTTGAAAGCGGGAGAGAAACTGCCGGTGCTGGTTCTCTTTGACGGCAAGCCCCTGGCCGGCGAGGAAGTAGAAGCCGGCGACGAAGCGATCTTGATGTGGCCGGACGTGGAAAAGCCTAAGACGAACGCCAAAGGCATGGCCATGATGCCCGTGCATTCCGGCTTAAACCGGATGGCCGTGGAAATCGAACGTCCCACCCGCACTCCCGCGCTGGTGGATAAAGACGGGTACGCAGCCTCGCTGATTTTCGTGAAATAACCAAGACGGAAGCAAAACGCGGCGGCGTCTCCCATCAATCGAGCGCGCTGCAATGCCAGCTTCATCCCGGCTGATTTGCCGGCGACAATCAACCGGCGCTGGTCCAATAGAAAGCTCCAGGAGCGAGCGCAAAAATCCACCAAACCAGGACCGTTTCGTACAAGTTTCCGCACATCCCTCGAACAGGCCATGAATGTGGCGGCAAATTGTTGATTTTCATGGTGGGCGCGACAGGACTCGAACCTGTGACCTCCTGCGTGTGAAGCAGGCGCTCTAACCAACTGAGCTACGCGCCCCGATTCGGGCGGGAACTTCCTCGATTGTAACTCCTCGATTGTAACTCACGGTTCCACGATGTTGTTCCGCACCGCGTAGCGCACCAGTTCCGTGATGGACCGCAAATCCAGCTTGTTCATGATATTGGTCCGGTGCGTTTCGGCCGTTTTAATGCTGATGTTCAGCATTTGCGCCACTTCCTTGTTGCTCTTGCCTTCGGCCAGCAGTTGAACGATCTCCCGCTCTCGAGCCGTCAGGCGGCTGCGGCCGCTGGACTCCGTCGCCGGTTCGTTGCGCTCCGGTTGCCGCAAATAGGAAGTCAGCAGCATGTCTGAGATCTTCGAGGAGAAAAACGTGCGATGATCGCGTAGCGCTTCCACCGCCGCCACCAGGTCGCGGCCGGCGTCGGATTTGAGCACGTACCCCCGCGCTCCAGCCGCCAGCACTTCCCTTACAATCTGCTCCGATTCATGCATGGTGAGAATCAGAACCTCGGTCTGCGGCAGGAGTTTCAAAATCTGGCGTGTCGCCTCCAGCCCGTTCAGTTCCGGCATGCCGATATCCAGGATGGCAATGTCGGGAGGATGCTCGCGGGCCTGATCGATCGCCTGCCGCCCGGTCACGGCCTCCGCCACCACCGTCCAGTCCCGTTGCGTTTCCAGGATGGCGCGCAATCCACGGCGCACAATCTCATGATCGTCGGCGATCAACAGTTGCAGTGCCATAGCTTAGTTGCGCTCCTTCATCGGGAGAATTGCCGTGATCGTCGTGCCGCTGGCGCTGGACCCGATCTTGATTTGTCCGCCCATTTGGTGCGCCCGCTCCCGCATCCCGGCAATCCCTACTCCCACATTACCGCCGGCCTCAATCATCTCCAGCGCCTGCGCCGGCACGCCGCGCCCCGAATCGCTGATGGTCATCCGCACTTCCTTCGGGTCGCGCACGATGCGTATCTCCGCTTGCGTGCTCCCCGAATGCCGATGCACATTCGTCAAAGCTTCCTGCAGAATCCGGAATAGCGTCGTCTCCAGGTCCAGCGGCAACCGGCCGATATCATCCATCTTTACATCCACCGTGATTCCCGTCCGCCGCGTGTACCCCGTAGTGTACCCTCTCAGCGCCGAGGCCAAGCCCAATTCATCGAGCAGCGGCGGGTGCAGCAGGTAGGACAGCGTACGGATCTCCTGCGAGCACTGCTCTGTCAGTTCCAGCGATTCCGTTATGGCTTGCTGCGTTTTCGTATTGAGCATTTTTGTGGATTCTTTGACAGCGCAAAGATTCATCGAGAGGACGGCCAAATTTTGCGCCGTGGTATCGTGCAGTTCACGGGAAATACGACGCCGCTCGTCGTCCTGCAGTTCCAACAAGCGTCCCGAAAGTTGGTGCAGCGCCGATTCCACGCGCTTGCGCTCGGTGCGGTCCACGCAGCAGCCGATATAGCCCACGTATTCGCCCGATTCGGTGATGCGCGGTGCGCCGGAATCCTGAATCCAATGCCACTCGCCGCTGGCGCTCATCACTCGGTACTCCAAATCGAAATGCTCGCCCGAGTTCACCGCGTGCGTGTAGCGGCTCAGAACGTTGGACTGATCTTCCGGATGCAGGCTCCGCCGCCAGACTTCATCCGCGGAGTCCGTAAACACCAGCAACTCTCCCCAGCGCTGGTTGAAGAAGTTGCGCTTCCCATTGGAATCGGACATCCATAGCAGCACGGGCGCCACATCGGCCATCCTCTGAAACAATCGCTCACTCTCGCCACGGATGTCGGCAGTTCGGATCTCCCGGGCTTCCGATTCCAGCGCCGCCGACTGCCGCCGCCGCAATTGCTGGATCAAAAACACGCTCCCAAAGCACGCCAGCCCGATGCCCACCAAGCTCCGCAAATCCTGACCCGTGTAATGGAACACTTGATCCGGCACGGAGAGAAAGATGGCGGAAAACACGGTGGACAAGGCGGCGCTCGCCAACCCGGTTCGCCAGCCTCCCACAAACACCGAGTGAATCACCCCCAACAGTAGGAACGCGCCGGCGTTGGACAGGTTGAAAAGGTAGCAGCCGATCATCGCCAGTGAGGTCGTCACCAGCCATCCATAGCTGGTCCAAAAAGTCGCCAACGCACTGGACTGCGGCGGCGCTGCATGCGCCTCTGCCGGCCGCGCTTCTTCCTGCACCCGCTCCAGCAGGCGCAAATCTGGTTTTGTGCCCTCAAACAATCTTGACCATGGCCGTTCCGGGCGGGAAAGCGCCGAAATCAACCAACCAGCCTGACCGGCCACGCGAATGTGAATCGTCGGAATAGCTCACCCTTTCTCATGCCCCACCCGGCCCTTTTCCTTACCCCCCAATGAAGCACTCTTAATTATAGTACTGGGGTGTCGCAGGTTTTTCTTGAGCCAAACCCCTACGGACCTCTACGGCCAAGTCTATATGGAAATACAGAATCTGTGGAATTTCATAAAGTTGCGCGGACACGTATAGTCAAGACTTGTGATGCTGCGAACAACAAACTCCGTATTATCAACCAAAGAGACTACCTTCCCCAATCCGGAAGGTAATTATGCTGAATTGGTGGACCGCATCCAAAGCGGCCATCCCAGCGGATTGGAGCAACTCTACGGCATCGCCAAAAACTTCACCTTGTTTTTGGTCCGCCAGTTGGGCAATGAAGATATCCAGGACAAAGTCCACGACGTCTTCGTCACCACTGCGCAAGCCATAACCAGCGGGAAACTGCGCGATCCAGAACGCCTAGTACCGTTTGTCACCACCGTCACACGGTTCTACACCTACGGGCAGATTGAACGCCGCAGCCGGACGCGCAAGCTGGAAGGCAATGTCGAGGAACTCAACGTAGCGGATGCGCGCGTTGACCTGGAACAGTCGGCTTACCATCGCCAGCGCCGGGAAATTGTCTCAGAGATCCTGGACAACATGAAAGACCGGGACCGCGATCTGCTCCACCGCTTTTACATGCAGGAGCAGAGCAAAGAACAAATCTGCCGGGAAATGCAGTTGACCCCCACACAGTTCCGCTTGTTCAAATCCAAAGCCAAGTCGCGGTTTGCTAAACTTGGTGCGTTGCGCTTGCAATGCGGAGCCATCGCTTCCTGAAACTCTGGATCATCTGGGCGTGCATCGCAGCTTTGCGGGCGCAGCCCAACGTTCTCACCTGGCACAACGACAACGCGCGCACGGGTCAAAATCTGCAAGAGACGGCGCTCACACCCGCCAACGTCCGGGCGTCTTCGTTTGGCCGCCTGGCCACCCTCAACGTCGACGGCAAGGTGGACGCTCAACCGCTGTATGTTTCGCACCCCACGGGCAACGTCCTCTACGTGGCCACTGAACACGACAGCCTCTACGCCTTTGACGCCGACAGCTTCACGCAGCTCCTCCATGTCTCGTTGCTCGGTCCCAAGGAGACTCCCTCGGATAACCGCGGTTGCGACCAGGTCACGCCCGAGATCGGCATCACCGCAACGCCGGTCATCGATCTTCAAGTGGGGCTGCACGGAACCATCTATTTGATCGCCATGTCAAAGGACGCCTCCGGCAAATATCATCAGCGCTTACATGCCCTGGACCTGACCACTTTTGCGGAACAGTTCAACGGGCCGGTGGAAATCCAAGCCACCTTCCCGGGCAATGGCGCTGAAAACACGTTCGTTCCGGCGGTACACAAGGAACGGCCCGGTCTGCTGATCCTCAACGGTCTGGTCTACACCACCTGGGGCTCGCACTGCGACGCCGGATCCTATGCCGGTTGGGTGCTGAGCTACAGCGAAACCTTGTTGACGCAAATGGGGGTACTCAATCTCGAGCCCAACGGGTCTGAAGGCGGCATCTGGGCGGCAGGCTCTGGGCCGGCGGCGGACCCGAATGGCAACATTTTTCTGCTCACCGGCAACGGAACCTTTGACACCACGCTCAATTCCTCCGGCTTCCCGGTAAAAGGCGATTTCGGTAATGCGTTCGTCAGAATTTCCACCGCCGGCGCGCTTGGGGTCACTGACTACTTCACCATGACAAATACTGTGGCCGAATCCAACGCCGACGCGGACCTGGGTTCGGCTGGTCTGCTGTTGTTGCCTTCTCTTCCCAACGCCCAGGGCCAGCCTGTGTCCCTGGTTGTGGGAGCCGGCAAGGATGGCAACATCTATGTAGTTGACCAAGCCAACCTGGGCCGCTTCAATCCCAACATGGACGCCATTTATCAACTGCTGCCCAACGCCTTGCCCAGCGGAGCCTTTTCCAGTCCCGCTTGGTTTAGCCAACGGCTCTATTATGGCGGTCTGGGCGACACGCTCAAGGCATTCGCTTTCACCAATGGCCGGTTTTCTTTGCAATCTCACTCAGCCAACTCGTTCGGATACCCCGGCGCCACCCCCTCCATGTCCGCCAACGGCACAACCAACGGCATCGTGTGGGCCGTGGACAACCAATCCCCCGCCGTCCTGCATGCCTATGATGCAAACGACGTTTCCAGGGAGTTGTACAACAGCAGTCAAGCCGCCGCCGGCCGCGACCACTTCGGCGCTGGCAACAAATTCATCGTGCCGACCATCGCCAACGGAAAAGTCTACGTCGGCACCACCAGCGGTGTCGGCGTGTTCGGCTTGTTTGTCCGCCACCCGCGCCCAGTCCACGAGCATCCACGCTGACACGGCCTGCGGTTCATCACTTACATCGGGCGTGCGGAAGTCGGCCACGGCGGTAACGAAGCTGATCGTGCCGCCCCTTGCCGCCCCTTGCCGCCCCTTGCCGCCCCGGTCGATTCTTTTGGGCCATCTCGAAGCCGAAAAGCAGCGGTAGTCCAAACCCTGCGAGACTGGTCCGACGGCTACGTGCTGCATGACTTGGCGCGTTTGGACCGTGCGCGCGCTGAGGAATGGACGTACGCGGGCGATCCATCCGGCGCCATTCTCACCAGGCAAGAGGCCGACCGGTTCTCCACACAGATACGACACGCCATCCCGGCCTGCGCGACAAACTACGCCCAGAAAGCAGGCAAAACATTGCCGCTCCCACCCCTTGCAAGCGCCGGCGGCGCGCCTTCTCCATGCCCTATGTGTCAGCCCCGTCAACACCGGAACGCGATTCGGACGATACCTGAACTGCGCGCAGGTATTCGGACTGCTCCTCGGTCAAGTGGGTGTCCAGCGCCAGTTGCGTCATACCGATGATGCCGTTCATCGGCGTACGGATCTCATGACTCATGTTGGCCAGAAACTGGGACTTGACTCGAGTCGCAGACTCCGCCTGTTCGAGGGCCACACTCAACCGCTCGTTCTTGACTCCGAGATCGCGGGCCACGGCGGCAATCCGTTGTTCCGCCCGCACCAACTCCAGTATCGCGCTTCTTGCGCGGGCCACCGCAGGTCGAAACACCAGACGCCCTTCTAACGCCAGAACCACAACCGTCGCCAGAAACAGCGTGAGTTCGATGATACGGAGCCTCGTCACGCGTTGTTTCGCTTCCCGGTCGTACAGCGACACAATCTCGTCCATTCGGGTTACAAACTGACCTTCGTTTGCCAGCATCGCTTCGATCGGCTCGGAAGGAAGCTGGCGCGACAGATCGGATTCCAGCGTCGCCTCAATCCTGGCGGCGGAAGCGACAATCGCATCGAAGTAGGGCTTCAGGTTCTGGTATTTTTCGAGGACCGCCGGACTGTTCTTGCCTGGCAAACCCATCTCCCGATCGCCTGCCTGCAGCGCCCTATGGGAAGATTTCCAGAGTCGGAGCGTCTTCTTGAACTCTTCAAACCGCTGGGCCCGTGATGGACCGCTTTCCACGGATGCCGAAATCGCCAACGCGGACTTGCACAGCCGCTGGCTCAGCATCCTCTGACGGCCCGATACGTTGATCACGCGCGAGTCGCTGGACTGCTGAACCAGCGACGACTGGATCACGAGCTGGCCCAGCACCGACAACAGGGCTACTCCACTCAGCGCGGCAATGTACAGCCATCGCAGTCGGGCCACGTCGGCCAGTGGCCGCCGGGCCCGATCCAGACCGTCGCTCACCTCTGTCTTTTGACCCATCGGGGTCCCTCTCCTTCTCTCCTCGGCTTAGCTCTCCTTCGGCGAGGGCCCAAAAACCTCTCATTACACCGGACCGGCTGCCGTGTTTGAGAACGGCCGCTGGCAAGCCAGTCTCCGGTGGTTTTCAGCTTGGTGAGGCGCTGCTACCAAGTCCACTCAGAGCGCTTATCGGCTCGCGCAGCGAGAGTTTGCAGGTTGCGTAACACTTCGCACTTCCCCGCTCGAAGCCGCGAAGACAAGGCGGATGAAGCATCACTTACGTCTCAGATTCTGACGCGCGCCGCTTCGTTCGGAGCCACGCAGGGAGCGGTCGCTGCTGAGTACGCGACCACAATTGTGAAAGCGTATACCCAGCTACCGAGCCAACCCTGTTCAATCGAACCGTTCGCGTCTACTAGTACTTCACGCTCCACATCCGAGAGGTATCCCTTTCAAGCCCTATATTCATGAATATCTTACGGCCATCTAGCACTGTCGAGTAAGCCTTTCGACTAATTCAAATAGACGATTGCACAGGCCCCCTGGGGAGTGGTAACGTCGCAATCGGAGGTTTCCTAATGCGTTTCACACTCGCTCTCGCCGTCGTAGCTCTTTCCACGGTTGCTTTCGCCCAAAATGCCGTGGCGCCATCGGATAAGTTTCAGGTCAAGTACGCCGCCAACCTGAACATTGGTGATTCGTTTGTCGACATAACCAATACGGGAGCGACGACTTCGCTCAACTTGGCTAATCCACCCGTATCCCTGAATTTGTGCGCCAATCTGTATACGTTTGACCCGGCCGAGGAATTGATCTCCTGCTGCACCTGCACAATCACTCCGAACGGTCTGCAATCCCTGTCCGTTCTTAAGTCGCTCATCAGCAACCCCCTCACTCCCGCCATCCCCACCTCCGTGGTGATCAAAATCGTGGCGAGCTCGGGCTCAACATGCAATGCTGCCACCGTTACGGGCGACAACTTGGCCAATGGTCTCCTTGCCTGGGGCACCACTTTGCACCAGAACACCTCGACCACCGCAGCCAGCTACTCGGTCACCGAGACGCCCTTCTCTCAGGCTTACTTGAGCTCTGCGGAATTGACGCACATTACCACTACGTGCGGTTTCATTCAGTCCAATGGCAGCGGCTTTGGTATCTGCAAGGGCTGCTCAGCGGGCGGACTCGGCGCTTCCACCTCGAACTAAGTCAGCGTTTCGAAACTGCTACAGGAACCTCTCGATTGCCGGTTCCTCTCTTCACGGGAGGAACCGGCTTCCTTATTAGACTGGTCTCTACAACATAATCCTTCAGTTGATCGCTGGTTGAACCTTGTCCCTCCCGCGATCAAAAACGTAATAGCATCTGGTCGGGCCGGGGTAAGATACACTCGGTAGTACAAAATGTCAACCATCGCGGATTCTTCCATGCGTGCAGCACGCGCATTTGCCTTCGTGTGTGCGATGGGCGCCTGCTTCGGTCAGGCCATCACCACCGTCGTGGGGACTGATTTTGTGTTTCCCGGAACGCCGCTGCCGGCTGTCATCGCCCCCTTGGGTGCAACAGTCATCGCTCATCCGGTTGACGCCTCCGGCAATCTGCTTCTCGCTGATTTCTACAACAACCGCGTGTTCCGGGTCAGTCCCTCGGGAATCCTGTCGGTGGTGGCCGGCAACGGCTTGCCGGGATATTCGGGAGACGGAGGACTAGCCGTCAATGCGGCCCTCCTCAATCCTTACGGCGTGGCGCTCGATGGCGCCGGAAACATATATATTGGCGACTCCGGAAACAATGTCATTCGCAAAGTGTCACCAGCGGGGACCATCACCACATTTGCCGGCAGTGGGGCCCCCGGCTATTCCGGCGATGGAGGACCGGCGACTGCGGCAAAGCTGAACGATCCTCAGGACCTCGTGCTGGATGGCTCCGGCAATCTCTACATCGCAGATACTTCCAATAATGTCGTTCGCAAGGTGTCTTCGGGAATCATCACTACCGTAGCCGGCAATGGCTCCCCCGGTTTTTCCGGTGACGGCGGCCCGGCCACGGCGGCGAAACTGAATTATCAAGGCGGTGGTTTGGCCGTTGACGGCGCTGGGAATCTATACATTGCGGACTCTTTCAACAACCGAATCCGCAAGGTCTCGCCCGATGGCACTATCGCCACTGTGGCCGGCAATGGTACCGCGGTCTATTCCGGCGAGGGAGGACAAGCCACAGCCACGGGGCTGTGCGGCCCCGTTGCCGCGGCGGCCGACAGTGCCGGAGACCTGTTCATCGCGGACTTGTGCTTTACCGATCCCAGAGTGCTTGAGGTTTCGCCTAAAGGTATCATCTCCACCGTCGCGGGCAACGGTAGATCGGGCCATTCCGGCGATGGCGGACCCGCCACCGCCGCTTCCGTGGATGCGTTTCGGCTCAGCCTGGACGCGGCTGGAAACTTGTACATCGTCGACACCGAGGACTACGTTCGCAAGGTTTCCCCGGATGGACTGATTACGACCGTAGCTGGAAATGGCCTGTTGAATTTCTCCGGCGATGGCGGACCCGCCACGCGCGCCAACCTCAATCAACCCAGCGCCGTAGCACTCGATAAAAACGGAAACCTGTACATCGCCGATACGGTCAACTTTCGAATCCGCAGGGTGTCGCCGTCGGGCGTCACCACCACGATTGCCGGCACTGGTGTAACCGGCACTGTCGGCGACGGGGGGCCGGCGACGGCGGCACAACTGGCTTTCCCTCAAGGCGTCGCGGTGGATGCGACTGGGAACTTGTATATTGCCGACACCATCGGTATTCGCAAGGTGTCGCCGTCCGGAATCATCTCAACCATGATCGGGAAGCTCGGCAACGCCAACGCCATAGCGGTCGACGGCGCCGGCAACCTGTATATTGCCGATTCTGCTTTGAATATAGTGTTCAAGTCGTCGTCGGGCGCCAACACCTTGATTGTTGGGTCCAATGTAGGCTTGAGCATGCCCAGTGGCGTAGCGGTTGGAAGCGATGGGACAGTCTTCGTTGCAGACACCGGCAACCAAAGAATTCTTGCCGTGTCGCCGGCCGGCGCCATCTCCAGGGTTGCAGGCACCACGGGTGTGTCGGGCTATTCCGGCGATGGCGGACCTGCAAGGTCGGCAGAACTGAACGATCCAGGTGCCTTGGCAGTTGACGCCACCGGGAATCTGATCATCGCGGACGTTTCCAACAACGTAATCCGCAAGGTGTCGCCCGCGGGTATCATCACCACCGTCGCCGGCAATGGTGGAGAAGGCTTCAGCGGCGATGGCGGAATGGCCACGGCGGCCGAATTGAGCCAGCCCAGCGGCGTGGTTGTGGCCGCGGATGGGACTCTCTATATCGCCGACGCCGGCAACAACAGAATTCGCGCGGTCCTGACGTCTCCCCCTTCCCTCAGTGCCGCGCCCCAGAGCTTCCAGTTTTCCGGCGCCAGCGCAGGCAAGCCCATCCCCGCGCAGGTCCTCACCGTCTCCTCATCCATTCCCTACGTCCCGTTTAGCGTGTCGGTGTCGACCACCGATGGCAAAGGGTGGCTCTCGGTAGACGCGACTACCGGAATGGCTCCGCGAGCGATCCTGGTCAGCGCGGACCCGTCTGCGCTGCCCGCCGGTTCTTACTCGGGAACGGTCACCATCCAAAGCGATGTTGGTTCTCCGGCCATGATTTCGATTCCGGTCTCGTTCAGTGTAGGACCGGGGATTGCCCCGGCCTTGGCCGTCGACCAATCCAACCTTGCGTTCCCTTTCCCCGCCGGAGCTCCAGCCCGCTCAGCGTCCGTGCGCGTCTTTAACACCGGAGGCGGCGGGTTCTACTTCTTCGCTAGCGTCCTCCCTGGCGCTCCCTGGCTTTCGGTCGATCCGGCCTTCGGACGGTCCACGCCGGCTCAAGCTGCCACGATTGCAGTTACGGCCAATCCTACTGGGCTCAAGGCTGGCACATACACCGGCACGGTCGTTATCGGCTCTCTCACCGTTGGCTCGGTCATCATACCGGTGACCATGACCATCAGCACCAGTCCCTCCGCTCTTCTGCTTTCGCAGGCCGGGATATCGTTCACCGCGATCGCGGGCGGAGGCGTTGTGCCACCGCAGAATGTTGGCATTCTCCCCTTCGGAAGCGGGGCGCTGAACTTTACCGCGGACACGGCCACGGTTACCGGAGGCAAGTGGCTGGCGGCGGCTGCATCCACACCTTCCGCAGGCCTTCCGTCGGTCGATGTTACCGTCAACCCGGCCGGTTTGGCAGCCGGGCAATATTACGGCTTGGTCAACGTGCGATCTTCCGGCGCGGCCAACAGCCCGCAGGTGGCGACGGCGGTGTTGCAGGTCCTCCCCGCCGGCACGGACGCTGGCGCCGTGTTGGCGCCCAATGAACTCACGTTCAATGCCATCGCGGGCGCGGAATCGCCTGGCTCCCAAACCGTGTCTGTGTACAACCTGACCGCCACGCCGAAGGCTTTCACCGCCTCGGCCGCCGGCGGCCTGGTGCTATTTGCTCCCGTGATGTCGGTGGTCACCCCGGACCACCCGGCGCTGATCGTGGTTCAACCGTTTACCAGCAAGCTGGCGCCGGGAACCTACCGTAGCTCGGTCACTCTTCAATTCGACGATTTACGCGTGCGCGCGATTTTGCTCACGATTGTCGTGAGTACGCAAAATGTAGTCGCCAGCCGTTCTCTCACCAGGCACCCGCTCGACACCGGCCCCGCATGCCAAGCCACGCAGTTGCTTCCCGCGCTCATGTCGCTGGGAGGTGGATTCAGCGTTCCGGCGGGCTGGCCCGTGGTGCTCCAAAGCCAGGTCCAGGACGATTGCGGCACACCGCTGGAAAACGGTTCCGTCATTGCCGAGTTTTCCAACGGCGATCCGCCCGTCACATTACGGTCGCTCACTTCCGGGCGCTGGGATGGGACGTGGCAGACAGGGCGCAAAGCGGCGGGCGTTACCGTAACCATTCGCGCTGCCAGCCAGGACCGGGCACTGACCGGCTCCAAGCAAGTCCCCGGGAATTTCAACACCAGCCAGCAACAGCCCGTGATCGCCGCGGGCGGGATTACCGATGCCGCCAGCGGCATTTCCTTCCAGCCGCTCTCTCCCGGCAACCTGATCACCATCAATGGAACCCTCTTGTCCGATCAGACAGCCACAGCTCCCACCGTCCCCTACGGCATCAGCCTTGGGGATACCAGCATTCTGATCGCGGGAAATTCGCTGCCCGTCGCTGCCACCGCTCCCAACCAGGTGTCGGCGATTATTCCCTATGGCGTGTCCGTGAACACGCAACAGCAAATCCTGGTGATGCGAGCCAATACCCTGTCTTTGCCCGTCCAGGTAAACCTGGCCGCCGCCAGCCCAGCTATTTTTACCAGCAACGGCAGCCAAGGCATGATCGTGGATGCGAAAGGCAATGTGGTCGGTCCCGGCAATGCCGCCAAGGCCGGAGACCCCATCACCGTCTTCTGCGCCGGCCTCGGCGAACTGCAGCAGCCTGTGACCGCCGGAGGCTATGGATCCGCCACCAACGCCACGGCGGTGCCGGTATCTCTCTCGATTGGAGGCCAAGCCGCAACGATCCAATTCAGCGGTCTGGCGCCGCAACTCATTGGCGTTTACTACGTGCAGGCGACCGTACCCTCCGGGGTTACCCCCGGCGATCAAGTGCCCGTAACGTTGACGTCGCTGACAGTGGCGCCCGCCGTCAGCCCGACTGTGACGATGGCGGTTACGAATTAAACAGAACGTTAGTGTTTGCGGATACACCCGCTCACGAACCCAATTTGTTCCGAGCCGCGACCGCAGGGAGCGGGCGCAAGTTACTTACGGCGCTGTGTTTAAAAGACTGCGGTGAGGTGCCTGGTAGGAACGAGTAGACCCGGATTCCCGGCCGCCGAAGCCGTTCGCCATTAAAGAGCGTCCCCAAGAAGTTCTAACCGCCTCCGGCCCTTCCTCCGCCCCAAAGGAAGACACGTCTTTCGGGACAGACTCACCACCCCGTCTTTCGCTTTTCGCGCTCCGCGAGCGTCTCGTGCAACAGCGACTTTATGTAAGTCTGATACGGCAGCCCTTTCTTCTCAGCCTGTTTTCGCGCCAAAGCCAGATCGGCTTGAGGAATGCGCAGTGCCACCATCGGCGCCGGCGTCTTTTTGGACGCCGCCATCCGCTCCAACAGCTTATCCTTCGTCAACGTCTGCGCCTCGCCGCTTTTAACGGCAGTCCGAAGCTGTTTGCCATGAATATTGCGGTTTTTGTACCACCATTGAGCTTCTTCCGCCTCAGTAGCGAAAGCAGGTACGATGCGTTTGGGTTGCTTCTTCGCTTGTTTCATCATTGGGATCTCTCAAAAAAAGCCTGCGTGTCCGAAATGCTGGCGGGAAAGGCGGTCACGGCCCGCACTTTGCCATTGCGAACCGTCCACACGACCGACAATAAACGGCCTCGCTTCGTCGGCCCGACCGAGCGGTACCTCTCTTCACCATTGATCGACTCGTAATCCAGGTCGAGCGGATCGGCGGTCAACGCCTGCTCGAATTCGACCGGCGTTACCTTGTGGGCTGCCAGATGCTTAGTGTTATCCTCGTCCCAATCGAATTCGATCGCGCTGTCCACCGTTAACATTGTATCGCAACGTATATACTCTGAAGAAATCGTAAAGTGGATTTCCGCCTTCTTCCCGCTGCCGCTATCACGCGCGCCTCTATCATCGGATCGCCGGGCACGGCGGAAGCTCAATTGGTCGCCTTGCCTAGCTAGAGCAGAGTCGCCTCCGGTGCTCTCCTGGCAACAAAGACCCCCACCACCGGTATTTCAGGAAAGCGTTCGCGGAGAACTGCTTGAACCGCTTTGAAATGCCTGCCCGTTGTCAGCACATCATCGAAAATACCGATTGCTGTGGCTCTGGTTCGGCGATCCCTTCATCGATGCTCATGTTCTCGATAAGTTCGGGGATGGTGACCCGCTCTTCGGCGAGATGGGACTGCGGCACGTTCCTCGTCATGACGACCAATTCCCGGATGTCGAGCTCGCGGCCTCGAGCCATCTCCTGAAGAATCCGCAGCAACCGGTCATCGTATTCGGCGTCGACTCGGGTTCTTGAGGACGGAATCGGAACGATTGTAACCGTGGTCAGCCAGTCTTCGTTCAGCCCTTCCCGGAGCATCCTGCCGCATGTGAGGATCGCGGACTCTTTGTGACGCCACTCGGGACGGCCGCGTCGCTCCATCGGTTTTCGGAGGTTGTTGATGAGGTTGTTCATCTCGCTGAACGCAAACCCCCTCCGGGCAGTGTAGTCACCTATGTAGTAGCACTCATCTTCCGGCTCAAGAAAGGTGTGGTCCGCCCGGGTGAGCTCATCAATTTTGGAGAGGCGGGTCGGCAAGATGCTCTCGAATGTCTTCGTACTCGCGGACTCGGATCGCACCAAGTTCTTCGAACTTTGCTGGCCAGTTGACCGCGGGATTCTTGAAATTGCTGTCGAGGATGAACAGCTTCCGTCCTTGCTTGAGTGCGTGTCGCGCTTGGACGAGTGTGCCGGATGTCTCTCCCGCTTCGATGATGACAGTTGCCTGAGTTAGCGCAGCCATCGTGATATTGCGTTCGGCAAAGAAGAATCGGTTTACTGTTGGATTGGAGCTCTGCTGGTAGCGAACGACGGGGACCTGGCTGATAACAAGGTGCTGTTTAGCGAGTTGGTCTTGAAGCTGGGTGTTCTCCCTTGGGTACCTGAGATTCAGCGGTGTTCCGATCACGGCGATAGTCCGGCCACCATGTTCAATTGCGGTCCGGTGAACCTCTGTATCAATGCCCTTTGCGAGGCCAGAGACAACCGTGAAGTTGTCCTCGACGAGCCGCTTGACGAGCTTTCGGGCCCTCGCCCTTCCCTCGTCTGATGGCTCTCGTGTACCAACAACCGCGACGCTCGGCGATTCCGCGAGATCCCACCATCCTTGAAAGTAAAGAAGCTCAACCGGATACTCCGCATTTCTCAGCTTCTCGGGATAGTCCCCGGCGCCATGGATGCGCACTCCGAATCGCTCGATGCCAGCGTGACAGAGGATGTCCCGAACTTTCACTGCGTAGCGAAGAGCATCGGCTTCCGGCACGAAATCAGACGGCACCGCACCTGGGTGCCTGCCGAACAGCCCAGCAATGGTCCGAAAGCTCATCTTCCCTTCTGTCCACAGGGCCTCATAGGCGCCAAGTTCTCGAAAAGGCGAGATTGGGCGGTTAAGGGAATTCGGATTTTCAAGAACTGCTACGCTTCCCATCTGTCTCCAGGATCTCAAGTTTTGAGAACCATAGTTGTACCATACTTCAACAGCCATCTCGAATCATGGCTGCGGAAGTTCAGGCTGATCCGGCAACTCCAACGCTGCTCACGGGATTCCCATTCCCGAAGCGTATGGGTCAAGCAAGTCGTGCCTTTGTTTGCATTACACTGAGCCCAGGAGGCGCTTGGTGATCTTCGCGTCGCCATGATTATGGCTGAATGCCGCTACGCCGTCTCGCTGCTTCACACCGAGGAATGGCTCAGTGTGTGGGTGCCAGGGCTTCCCGGCTGCGCCTCTCAAGGCCAGACTGAGATCGAGGCTCTGGACAATATCCGCGATGCGATTGACGAGTACCTATCCGTGGCCGACGACGAACTCAGCGGTGGCGCCGAGAATCGGGAAGTCGTCCTCCAGCGCTAGTCCATGGCCATCGCTGGCGTCCCGCACCAACGCAGGCCGGTTTCCGCGTCGTACGGCAAGGCAAACGACGATCCCAAGACACGACCCAGTGAATGCGCACACGATGGCCGCGATTGTTCGCGCAGCCGGCATGACACAGGAGGAGTTTTGCGAATTGCTTTAGCGGTCATCACTTTCCCGCAGTAACCTTCCGCCGCAGTTCGCCAAAAACGTTCCCAGCAAGGTTTTATGGCTCGGACCATCCGCGCTGATCGAGTCCAGAATAGACCTACAGAAAGCTCATCGGCGCATATCCCGCGGCCGTCCAGTTGGCCCAGTTCGGGAACACGTAACTGAAGTCCGCCGGATCTGTAAGCCCAAACCACTTGGCCAGTGTAACGCCATATTGATCGGTCGGCGTGGTCGGAATCCAGTTGCCGCGGTCGCCGGAATCGTCGGGGCCCTGCAAAACCAGATACGGGTATTGCCCGTAAATCTGGCCCCCTTTGACTGGCCCCATGATCAGAGCATGTTCACCCCAGGCGTGGTCGGCGCCGGCGTTGCCGTTGGATTGAAATGTGCGGCTAAACTCCGATTGCGTGAAAGTCACCACGTTGTTGGCCATCCCCAGAGTTGTGCTGACATAGGTATCGAACGCCGCCATTGCATTCGCAAGGTCCCCCAACAACTGTGTTTGTTGCGGGAGCTGGTTGGAATGCGTGTCGTATCCGCCTTGCGAGACGAAGTAAATCTGCCGTTTGGCTCCCAGGCCCGCATCGCGGTTCAGCTTAATGAGCGTGGCCACTTGCGCTAGTTGGTTGCCGATGTCGGTGCCGGGAAAGCCCGTGACCGGCGTGTTCGCGCTCTGATCGATGATGTTCACAATGGACATGGCGGACTTCAACGAGTTCTGGGCCGCCTGCATCAGCGTGACCCCGCTGCTCAGGCTCAGCATGTTCGTGAGATCGTTCTTGCGGGCATCACTCAAGTTGCCCAGTCCGAAACTGCCCGAATAGATGCCGGTTTGCTCCGTGCAATACCCCTGCAACTCCAACGCGTTGCCGTTCACTCCGATGGTCGGAAGTTGATTGCCAAAGCTTGTGGGGGACGACTGGTTGTTGCAGCCGGGGGCGTAAATACGATCGGCTAGGCGGCCAGCCCAACCGGTGCTCGCCGGCGCGCCCGGTGAGCCGTTCTGCCACTCCGATTGCTGATCGGAGTGAGAAAAGAGATTGACCGGCACCGTAAACTTGGACAGGTCCGGCGGCGTCATCTTGGTGTAGTCGCGCGGCACCGGCTGCACTAGCGTGCCCACATTGGCGAGCAATGTGAGCCGTCCCGATGTGTTGTACAGACCGCCCAGCGGCGCCAGACTCGGATGCAGGCCGAACGCCGCTCCGGAAGCGGAGTCGTGGATGGAAACCAGCGTGTTCTGCGCCAGCGCTAAGCCTTGACGCACGGTGCTGTAGTTTTTGTAGCTATAGCGCAGGTCGGAGCCCAGCGCCCCAGCGGTTTCGTTGGGGACCAGCATATTGTTGGCGTCGTTGCCCCCGAACAGAAAAATGCAGACCAGTGCCTTGTAATCACCGGTCCCAGGCGTTTGGGCGACCAGCTTTCCGGCTTCGCCAAACGCGGCGGCGGCGCCAAACGTGGCCAGCGTGCGGCAACCGAGTTCCAGAAAGTCGCGGCGTGTTTTCAGATTTTTGAAATTCATATGATTTGTCCTCGGCTCCTTTTTACTGTTGCACCTGATATTCCGGCGCGGCCGCCGCGTAGAACAGCAGCGTGCGCGCCAGCGTCGCGGCGCTAGTGGTTTCGGTGACAACCTCGCCTGCGATACTCTGCAAAATCTGTTGCAGGTTAACCGGCATCTCTCCGCGATACAGCGCTTGATTGATCGCGTCCACTAAGACCGAGGGCGTAGCTCCCAAATCCGTGAACTTGGTGATGTCGATCTTGATGTTGCCCGACACCTGGTTGTTCACCGCGCTATAGGCGAAATTCAACCGGCCGATACCGGAGGCGGCATTCAGTCCCTGGAACTCCGGCGCGACCACCGCGAGTCCCGGAATCCGATAAAACGGCGAGAAATAGCTGAAGACGCTCGCGGGAAACAGCACCTGCTGGCCCATCGCTTGGGTCTGGCCCGCGAGTCCAGTTGCCTGTGTATTCACGGTCGCGTCGAGTGCGCGCAGCAACGAAGTCGCGTACAGCACTGGCTCACGCAATTTTCCGGTGCCGCCTGGTGTGGTGGCGTCCGGGTGCGTTAAGATCGCCCGCACCACCTGCGGCAAGTTGCCTTGGGTATTGTTGAACACAGTGGCGATATCGTGCACATACGCCGACGAGGGACTGCTCTTCACCAGCCTTTGGATCAGGCGGTACGAGATAAAAGGCGCGACGTTCGGATGGCTGGCAATACAGTCCAGCGCCACCTTCAAATCCGACTGGGGAGTCCCTCCGGCCGGAACAATGCACGGTGTTTGACCCGTGAACGTAATCTGCTTCTGAGTCACGTCGTGGTGGTCCGGGTATGCTTCCATCGGGCCATAAAAATACAGGCTGTTCTTCCAATGGCTGGCCGTATCCGGCACTGCTGGATACGTCCAGCCGGTAAACACCTTGGCCAATTCGGCAACCGTCTCGGGCGGGTAACTGGAAGTGGTGGTGGGGGTTCCGTCCGGGTTCAGCAGCGTCAGTCCGATGCTGAATAACTGCATGGATTCGCGCGCATAGTTCTCATTGGCGACAACATTCTTTGCCGGATTGGCCTTGTCGTTGTTCGCCATGTCCAGGTACCAGCCCATCGCCGGGTTCAGCGTCATCACTTCGAGAAGTTGACGGTAGGAGCCGAACGCGTTGGTCGACAGATCGTTGATGTAGCTGCGCATGGCTTCGTACCGGCTGTCTTTGTCCCCGCTGACCACGAAGATTTCGCTCAGCGCGAACGCCACCCTCTGCCGCAACTGATCCGGTCCCATCAGTGCGCGATTAAAGAACTCCTGCTGAATCCGGCTGGATCCTTCCCCCAGATCGGTAGCCAGCGGCCAAACCGTAGCGGGAAGCGCAAATTGCTCCGTTAACCAGGCATCGCGGCCGATCTCCTGCAGGTGAGCGATGGAGGCCGGCGACGCGCCCCAACTGGCCTTTTCCAGAAAGCGGACGGCGTCGGCAAATGGCATGCAGACGGAGAGTGTGCCATTGGCGCTGCACTTCTGCGCCACTGTTTGCGGAATCACAAATGGAGTGGATGTGGCGGCGCCCGGGTTAGGATTGGCGACCTTCAGCGACACCTGGCGCGCCGGCACGGCAGCCACAGTCGCGGTCGCGGTGATGGTAGTGTTCGATACCACGGTGGTGGTCAGTGCGACGCCGCCCAGGGTAGCGATCGCGCCCGTGGCGAAGCCTTGGCCAGTGATCGTGATGGGCACGCTGGAACCGATGACTAAAGACGCCGGGGATACCGATTGGATCACCGGAATCGGATTCTGCAGATTCACCGTGATCGAGGCCGAGGCCGTGGGGTCCGCCACGCTGGTGGCAGTAACCGTAACGCTGCCCGCTGCCGGAATCACCCACGGCGCAGTATAGGAGATCACTCCCTTGGGGTCGGTCGTAATTGTGCCCACGCTCGCATCCCCATCGGTTGTTCCGTTTACCTTCCATGTCACGTGCTGATCGGGATTGTTATGCACCGCCACGGCCAGCACCAGAGCCGTTCCTCCGCGGATCGTCTTCTTGTCCGGAGACAAGGTAACGGTGACAGCCGCATTGACGGTCAGCGTCTTGGCGCCGGATGTGGCGCCGCCCGGATCCGGATTGACCACGGTAACTTGCTGCTGTTTTGCTGCCGCCGGTGTCTCAGTGTAGTCGATCTCGGTGCTGCTCTTGATCGCGTATTTAGCCGGATCCACGGCCTGCCCGTCCAACTGCAATTTAGACGACGGAAGAAACCCGGTGCCGGTAATCGCAACCGTGGATTTAACCCCGACATTCTGGAAGTTCGGGTTCAAGCTCGTGATCACCGGAAGTGGATTGAGCAGCGTTACGGTTGCCGAAGCCATCACTGCCGGAGAGGCCGTATCGACGAACTCCACCAGCACGGTGTTGACGGCGGGCATCGTTGCGGGCGCCACGTAATGTCCCTTGGCATCCACAGTGCCCAGTGCTCCGCTGGCATCGGGTTTCGAGTTGGGCGCAGTCGAGACCAGTTGCCAAACCATGGTCGGCGTGATCGTCCCGCCACTTGCGGTGAAGTCCTTGGACCCGAGCAACCGAACCTGCGCCGTGGCAGGCGACACGGTGAGCGTTGTGGCAGCGGGGCCCCTTTTCGGTCTTGCCGCAGTCGCGGCGTGAGGCAGCAAAAGCAACGCCGCCAGCAGTCCTATTTCTGT
>Ga0075017_100000283_pt1 | contig 26615 bp, 21 predicted proteins | sample AleBraG_ABR_2012_FD_71475 | JGI IMG/M metagenome (GOLD analysis project Ga0075017, IMG submission 71475) | Freshwater sediment microbial communities in response to fracking from Pennsylvania, USA - Alex Branch Run_MetaG_ABR_2012 | ecosystem: Environmental > Aquatic > Freshwater > Creek >... | reverse complement strand
GTCGTGCAAGAAGTCGAGGTTGTGTTCTATAAGGGGCGCCCGGGCAAATGCGTAGTAGCCAACGCCATCACCCCGGATCCAGGGGTTGGTGAATGGCAGTGAAAGGACAAAAAGAACAACGAGCAGGCGCTCTGGAGCGCGCCTCGCGAGACGTTGAGAGACTGGTGGAGCTGAACTTGCCAAGAATCGAATTCCTTGCTGGCGATCAAAGCGACAAAATCGCCACAGTAGACCGCTGAGGTTTCTCCTTGCATTCAAAAAAAGAAACACCGGGAAGGGACCTGGGTACAACTGGGCTTATAAATCCGAGATTATAACAGGAGGATAGCCAGTCATGAGGTAAAGAATTCGGCAGCGCTCGGGAGGTAATCGGAATTACTCCGCTTGATCCGCCGACTCTTGCTTTTGCCACTCTCACTCTGGCTCTGGTTGCCTGTCGCGCGGGCTACATTCCTGCCCTGCGCGCGAGCCGGCTTGATCCTATTCGGGCCTTGCGCTTTGACTAAATCCTGCTTGCGTGACGCCCAGGACGGCTTGCTGTAGTTGATGATGAGCAACGGCTTGCCTACGATGTTGGGATCCGAGGCAAAGCGTGTTTTCCAGAAGTCGAAACTTAAAACAACATAAGGATGGCCATCGGGGACTTGGCGACCCCGCAAGGAGAGCGGGATGAGTTCTTGGGGATTCTTTACCGGCAGGAGCCGGAGCAAGACCTGGTGACGGCTTCTAAATTATTAACAATAATAGGCTTAGCGGGCGCTTGTGGCCACTCGTGGGGCGCCAGAAGCTTGTTCCCGCTCTCGAAAAAAGACTACTACCCGGTCAATGATTTCGTTCAGAGTAGTCTTAGGGCGAAAACCGGTGAGGGAGAAGAGCTTTTCGATCGAAGGGACACGGCGCATCATGTCTTCAAATCCGGGCTCGTAAGCCTGGTCATAGGGAATGTAGTCGATCGAAGAGGAACTGCCAGTGCGCTCTTTGACCCGCCGAGCCAGGTCTTCGATGGTAACTTCTTCCGTGTTGCCGACATTCACGACTTCCCCGATGGAGCGGTCTGTGTCCATCAACCGGATGAGGCCTTCGACAGTATCGCGAACATCGCAAAAACAGCGGGATTGCTTGCCGGTTCCGTAAATACCTATGGGCTTGTTGTCCAACGCGGACTGAACGAAATTCGGTAGAACCATGCCGTACCGGCCCGTTTGCCGGGGGCCGACGGTATTGAAAAGCCGGACTACGATTACAGGAAGTTTTTTTTCTTTCCAGTAGGAAAGCGCAAGAAATTCGTCGAGAGCTTTGGATGCCGCATAACTCCAGCGACCCTTGCTGGTGGGGCCAAGGACGAGGTCGGCGTCCTCGGTGAAAGGTACGTTGGTATTCTTTCCGTACACCTCGGAAGTGGAAGCAGTGAGAACCAACTTTTTCTTCTTGCAAGCGGCTTCAAGAATGTATTGAGTGCCGTTGACGTTTGTCTCGATCGTCCTGACGGGACTTTCGACAATCAGCTTTACGCCGACAGCGGCGGCGAGATGGACTACAACGTCTGCATCATCCACCAGTTCGGCAAGGAGCTGGCGATTTTCAATGCCGTCTAGATGATATTGAAGGCGGTCAGAAGATTTGAGGTGACGAATATTTTCGACGCTCCCAGTGGAGAGATTGTCCAACAGGACGACGCGGTCGCTGCGATCCAGAAGCCGTTCCGCTAAATGCGAACCAATAAAGCCGGCGCCGCCCGTGATCAAGAAACGCAAGAATCCCCCTTAGAGAGCCTCAAAATCATCATCCTGCTGATGCGAAGTTCTTTGGGCTACGGCTTCGGCTTCAGAAACGTCCAGGTGGGCGACATTGGCAGATTCCTGGGGGCCATATCCATATGAATATGGGTAGTAGCGGTAGGAGTAGTAGTAATCCGGAGCGGTCGAATCGACGGCATTCAGAACGACACCAAGAATCCGACATTTGACGCTGCTCAACAGCTCGCGCGTCCTGGTAAATGCCTCCTTCGGAGTCTCACCGCTCCTGACAACAAGCAGAACGCCGTCAACATGAACCGAAAGAATCACGGCGTCTGTAGCTGCCATGACGGGAGGCGAATCGATAACAATAAATTTGAATTTGGTGCGGAGTTCCGCGATGGCCTCCGCAAGCTTATGCGACGAAAGAAGATCAGCCGGGTTAGGGGGGAGCGGCCCGGTGGGAATGGCGACGAGATTGGGAATGGTTGGGTGAGGAACAGAAACAAGATCCAAGCCCGAAACGCCAGTCAAGAAAGAACTCAAACCAGCGTATTTGCCACTACCGAGATTCAAGAGACGGCCAACGCCCGGTTTGCGCAGGTCTGCATCCACAAGAACTGTGCGGTCACCTAGCTGAGCGAGCGTGACAGCAAGGTTGGCGGCGGCAGTAGTCTTGCCTTCGCGCGGCAGAGCGCTGGTGACAAGAATTACCTGGGGCGGATGCTCAGCCTGGGAAAGAAGAATGGAAGTTCGAAGCGCACGAAAGGCCTCTGACATCTGCGATTTCGGCAAGTGCTGCGCGACTAGCTCGATGCGCTTTTCATGGCCCATTGAGGAATTCGACGCCAACAAACCATTCCGGCGGCCATTCCCGTTTGTTCCAGCAAACTGGGGAACGACAGCCAAAGAAGGCAGTCGGGCAAGAGTTTCAACATCGTCGGGCGTCTTGACAGTGTTATCGAGATATTCGCGAAGCAGCGCCAACCCAATACCACCGATCAAGCCGACAAGAAAAGCCAGAGCTACGTTGCGAGTCTTGGCGGGCCTGGCCGGCGTGGCTGGAATCATCGCGGGATCCACTACCCGGATGTTTGAAGAGCGGAGGCTTGCGGAAATCGCGGTTTCCTTCAGCTTGGTCATGAAGCCTTCGTAGAGAGTCTTATTGGCTTCCGCTTCGCGCTTGAGGATGTTGTATTCGACCAGCCGCTCGGCCATCTGATTGGCAGCTGTTTTTTGTTGATCGAGTTCGGCCGAGAGCATGGACTCGCGCTGACGAGCTTCCTTGAAATCGCTCTCCAAGACATCGACGATTCGCTGTTTTTCGCGTTCAACATTGGCATCCAGATCTTTTAGCTGTGTCTGGAGGCGCTGGACCTTCGGAAAATTTGGACCGTACTGGCTGAGCGCATCGTTATATTGCGAAGAAAGGTCGGAGCGCTTGCGCAGCACGTCCATCAAAGAGGGATTGCTCTGGACCTGAGGAACGGCATCTAGATTTCCGGACTTCGCAAATTGGTACAGCGACTCCTTTTTCATGCGCTCGCTTTGGGCGTCGGAGAACTGGCGGTTGATGTCAGAGAGGCGCTGGGAAGAAATGTCCCGCTTGTCGTCCAGGGTCCAGATCTGATTCTGGCGCTCATAGGAGATGAGGGCGTCTTCGGATTTCTGAACTTTAATTTTGAGTTCATTGAGCTGATCAGCCAGCCAGGTAGAAGCCTGCGTGGTCGCTTCATACCGGCTGCGGAAATTCTGTTCGATGTAGGTAGCGATATGCGCATTTACAATTCTTGATGCGAGTTGTGGATCGGTGGATTCAAAGCTGACATCCATCAGGCGACTGTTGGGTACGCGGCGGACGGCAAGGCTTCCCAGGAATTGGCTGAGTTCGGGAGGGCGCTTCTGATTGGCGAGACTGCCGCTGGCGATGGCGTCAGAGGTTCCAGATTGTGAAGAATATTCCGGCCGAGTGTAGAGAGCGGTGTTGCGAATGGTCTGCAGGGCCAGCGTTTCACTGGTAAGGATCTTGGACTGAGTTTCGACGTAGTTTTCAGAATCCACGACATAATCGTAATTGTCAGCTCCCTGGAAAGGCAGAACGCTGGAGTTTTCACGATCCAGTTCTATCCTTGTGGTCGCCACATAAACAGGTTTCATGCGAAATGTCGTGATGGTTACGATTGTGACGACGGTGAGCATGAAGGACAAAATGAGCCACTGATGCTTACGCAGAATAATCAGGTAGTCGTAGAGGTGAGGCTCTCTGGGGGAGAGTTCAAATTCCGGAAACCGAGAAGAGATGGCTGGGAGTTCAATTGAGCCAGAGAGACCACGCTCGCGAGGAACGAGTTTGTTATCGTCGATCATGGATTAGTGGTATGTGACCCTATAGAGGGTAACAGCAGTGGCCAGCGCAATGCCGAGTTCCAGAGTGCGAACCAGGGCCTCCTTGGAGGCGCTAGAAGGAACGATCAAAACGTCGCTAGGCTGAAGCTGGAGGTCTTCTGCCTCATGACGCATTATGCTCCTCAGGTTGACCGTGACTTCGTGCTGTTGACCCTGATTATCCTTGCGGACGATTACCGCGCGTTCGGATTTTGCGGTCCGCGTCAATCCGCCGGCAAGGGCGAGAATTTTAAGCGTCGTCATCTGCGCACGATCATTGGTCAAAACAAACCCGCCAGAATGACCCACAGCGCCAAGCACGTAGACGATACCGGCATGAGGTACAGTGACCACATCTCCGGCCTGAAGGACGATATTGTTCGTGGTATCGCCGGCTTCCATGAGGTCATGGAGATTGAGAGTAAGTGTGTTGGTGAGCTGGGGCGGGTCGGGCTGAGAAGTTGCCTTGTCCGCTGGTTTTGCCGACGTTGCAGCAGAACTGTGATCCTGGGATGCGACTTCTGGCGAAGAAGACTCGCCGATCGCGGGCGGTTCTGAAGAATCAGGCTGAACGTCAATGACTGGGCGAGTGACGATGATGGTGTCGCCGGCGTCATTCGAGACGCCACCGGCTTCTGCGAGCAACTCCAAGATGGTGATGGGACGGTCCGCCTGCAAAACCATGGCGTGCGAAACAGCGCCGACGACGGTGATGGGCTTACTCTTGCGATCTTTTACCGTTACGCTGACCTCAGGATGAGAGACCAAGCCGTTGGCTTCAAGGACTTCAGCGATTTTCTGTTCAGCCTGGACTTCGGTAAGACCCGAAACGTGAAGGCGAACAGGGACCAAGGGAATGCCGATTGTGCCAGTCTGGCTGACCCGAACTTCGCGGCTCAGTTCCTTAACGTCAAAGACTTCCAGACTAATGACATCGCCGTTGCCGATGACGTAGTCGTGCGGGATGAGGCGAGCACGAGCCGAGAGAGAACGAATTCGATCATTCAATTCTTGAGGAGTTTCCAGGGAAGTCTGTGCGCGGGCGGACTCGAGCGGAGCCAACGCTGAAAACAGTAAGCAGGCGAGCGCCGAAGCTGCCAGTTTCCCTTGTTGCATAACTATAAACAGTCTCCCCTGAGGGGATTATACAGTCAGTTGAGCCGAGTCCCTTAGCGATTTCGAATCGCCAGATTGACCGCTCCTTCGACTGCTCCTGGCGGAAGAGGCAGACTGTTGGATTTCCGCCGTGGCTAGATGGGCCATAAGAAAAAAAAGAAGCGCATTGGCCGGAATGTGCAGGTTGAAATCGGCGAAGCTGTGTACCAGGAGGCCACAACAAGCAATCCATCCGGAGAGTTGAAGCGCGGTAGCGAACGACTTTTCAAGATTCCGGGAACGCTTCCAGCCCTCGATCAGCAGAACGGCCAAGAACCAGAGGCAACAAACTCCCCCAAGTGCGCCGGTTTCGGCCAAAGCTTCGAGGTAGTCATTGTGAGAGTGATTCACGATTTTGCCATCATAGAGGGTTTCGTACGGCGGATATGCCACCTGAATTGTGCCCAAGCCAGTGCCGATGACGGCATGATCAAGAAATATCTTCCATGTGTCACCGCGCATGGAAGCACGCTTGCTGGCAGTAGCCTCGAGCGATTGAAGGGTGGAAAATCGCTGCAGAATCTCACTGGCTCCCAGCCAGGACACCAGCAGAAGAGCTGCGAGCAGGGCCGCTCCTGCTCCCAATATGTGCTTACCGAGTGATTTTCTGATGAAAATAACAAACATCAACAGAAGTAGTTCCACGGCCAGGCTAACGATGCCCCCACGAGAAGCGGACAGCAACAGAGCGCCGACAGGTACCACGGTGAACAATCCTACGACAGGCCAGCGCTCCCGACGGACTCTGCCCAAGATGAGAGGAACAAGAGCGAGGGGGATGATCAACTCCGCGAATCCGGCAAAGTGGTTTCGATTGGCATAGGGTCCGAAGGGAATTCCGCCATAACGCATCTCACGGAACCAGTAAAGCTTGCCGCTAAAAGTAAGGTGCTGGAGGATCCCGAAAAGACTGACGAGGAATCCGAAACTCATGCCAAACCAGATAAAGCCACGCCAATCCGCGAGCGTCTGGTAAGCCTGAACAGCGAGGAACAGGACCAAGAGATCGGCCAAGAGGAGGAGGAGTTCCATTCGCGTGTTATAACGATACATCGTGAGGCGAAAAATCAACTGGATAACAACGACCAAGAAAAAGCCGAGCAGAGGGGGGAGAAGCGGAGAAAGAACAATCTCCTCATTGGGGCGAAACTGCGCCCGAATGGACCAAATGAGAAAGAGAATGCCGGCGGCTGATTCGTAAACTGCACGAGCCCAATCTTCTACCGCTCCATGTGCAAGAACGGAGAAGACAATCAGGCAGCAGATACCGAAGCGCAGAAACTTCATGGCTTCAAAGGCTCCGTGGGAACTGGCACCAAAGCTACGTCATCAACCCAAGCAGTTCCCTGGATGCGATAGTCAGGCTGGTCGCTCGGCTGGCGCAGAATGCAAACTTGAGCGAGTTGGGCATCTAGACCAGACCTCCAAGAAGATTCGAGGCGCGTCCAAGGAAGGTTTCCGCGAACATCGGACGTGAGGAGTTCTGAAGCATCCTTCGCCCTGGCCGACCTGAGCCGGAACCTTACGCCTTGATTGGAGGTGACCGCGCGAGGCTTGACCCAGGCAGAGAAGGAATATGTGGTGGAAGGCTGGACGGCAACGTAATGGCAAAGCCCATCAAGACTGAGATTGGATTTGCCGGTGAAGGTCAGTCGAAGGGAACGCAGGCCTGAGTGAACTTCCTGTGCGTCAATGTTGATCTGGATTTCGGTATTGGGCTGAGGAAAGAGCCAGGCGAATCCACCACCAATAATTCCGGATTCGAAACCTCCATCCCAAAGGAGGGAGTTCTGGGGTTGTTCCAGTTCACTGAGACCCGCGAATTGGACCGCCTGGTCCCAAGTGCGGTGAGCGTCGGCCACTCGCTGGTCAGAAAGCAATGCGCCGACGATAGGAAACGCATCCTGCAGATTCATTCTCGGGTGCAGAGTGGCGAGGCGGTTCCAAATCTTGATCGCGTTAGGAGTGTTGCCTTCTGAAAGTTGATCGGAAATGGCATCCACGTAGACCGAGCTAATAGGCGGAATGGCCTGATCGAGCACCGCTTCCAGGTTGGGATCTGCACGAAAGGCACGAGAGAAAGCTTCGGCGCCTCGTCTAGGATCGGCTTCAACGGCACGTCGAATCTCTGAAAATGCCGGCTGCAATTCACCTTGGCGCAACAGAAAATTGCCGTAGCGCCAGGAAACATTTGCCGAAAGCGGATATGCCTTTTTTGCCTGGAGGAATGCGTCTCGGGCGGCAGATTGATTTTCCTCCAACTCATAGGCAGAGCCGAGGTCTAACCAAACATCCGAGGCCGCGGGGTTAAGGGAAATCGAAGTCAGGTAGGCGCGGATGGCACGGGAAGTGTCGGGATCTTCCAGATTGTACTGCCAGTACTGACCCATCAGATACCAGTTGCGGGCATTGCCAGGCTCCAACTGCACGGATCGTTCAAACCCTTCGGCGGATTGTTGGGAGGCGAAGCCAGCAGACCGGGCATTCCGGATGCTGAAATAGAGAAGCGTCAGCGACGCAAGCAGCGCTGTGGCTACGAGTGATTTTCGAAGACCTCTGCTGGGAAGATAAGCGAGCATTCTTGGGTACTTTGCCTAGACCAGTAGAGAGTTGCAAGACAAAACTAAGTTGATGGTGATAGCCAACGCCCCAGGGACAGGGCAAACGAGTGGCGCCCGGGATAAACGTTGACTAGCGTTGACTGTACTTGCGCATCAATCGAAGTGGACGGCCGACAACAGAACGAAGAAACGATTGCACGCCCGGCCGGTCGTCTTTCCAGTCCTCTTCGGTCGGAGAAAGTGAAAGCCGGAGCAGATACGCGGGAGCAGAAAAAATGTTCCCGTTCATTCCAAGCCGGTATCCGGCGCGATCAAGCAGAGCAATTGATTTAGCACCAGCGAAAGGTAGCCAGGTCAAACTGCTCTTTACCAGATGAAGCGCGCTACGATCCGAATCTGCGCACGATTGAATGCTAGCCGGCAATTTTGCCCCTAACAGGTCCGCCGCCAGGAGGAGCCCGGTGTTGAGCATCGTCAAAGAGCCAGTTTGTCTAGCGCAGAGCAAGACGCTATCCCAAATTAGGGAAGGCTGACGAGAAATGAGAGCGGCGAGATCTGCAATCCACTGAAGCCGTTGCCAGAAATGTTTCGCGCCGTGCACACTGATAAACACCAACTCATCCTCCGCGGAGAGGGCGGGAACGGATTGACCATCCAGCGAGACGCTTACGTGACGGTCAAAGAAGTCATGGATAGGGATCTGGTGAGGAAAATGCCGGAGCGTCGCGTCATTGTGGAGTTCGACGAGAATGCGTGGAGCGGTCTTCGAAAAAAAGTGCTGACCAGGAATTCGGCCGGCTTCGATAGCTTTGAGCGAAACTGTAGCGTCAAATCCCAAAGCCAGCATGCATTGAGTGGCGCGCCGAATGTCTTCCCGAAAAACAAGAAGATCCAAATCGGCATACGTGCGGACTGCAGGATCACCGTACGCGCGTTGAGAAAGAACCGGGCCCTTTACGGCGAGCGTAGGAATTCGGTCGGATCGAAATCGTTGCAACAAGACAAAGAGTTCTGACGTCATTTGTAGAGCGCTGATCGCGAGTGTCCTCCGTCGAACTAAGAGCGCTTGGACGAAATCGGGAGGGATGGATGCGGCTTCACAACTACTTAAAGCCAAAGCGAGTTGGCCAGTCATGCCGTGGTCTGCGGCAAGCAAAAGGAGGCGATTAAGATCGCAGGACTTGAGCGAAGCAGCCAGTTTTTCTCTATTGGATTGAGCAGAGGCACACTGCAGCAGCGCCATCCACTCCCTGTGAAACGAGGCGAGATCCAGGGGATCAAATGACATTACAGGAGAGGCCATGGAAAATCACACGTAGTGTACGCGAATTTGCCGGATCTTTTACGAACTGAAACAAGCGGGAAACAAGCCGAAGGCGGATGCTACTTGCCGAAACCGGCAGAGAGAGTCTCATCGCCACGCCCACGGCGGCGAGCGTCAATCCCAAGACGCTTGATTTTTTGGTTGAGGGTTGAGAGCGGAATCAGGAAGCGTTCTGCAGCTTCGGTTTGGTTCCAGCCCGTGCGCTCCATCATGTCCACAATGATGCGGCGCTCAATCTCATCCATGATCTGAAATAGATTCGGCTGCTTGCTATCTGCCGCGGATCTCGCACCAGCTTCGCCCGGCATGGGAGGGAGAAATTCGGAGAGTTGCAGCCGAACACCGCGAACGATCTCCTTACTTCGAATACTTTCCGGAAGGAGATCTGTATCAACGCGCTCCTGAGTGGAAAGGACCACAGCTCGCTCCACGACATTTTCCAGTTCGCGAACATTTCCGGGCCATTCGTAGTCCATGAGCAGTTTCATGGCAGCCGGAGTGAATTGCCGCATGGGCTTGTTGTTTTCCTGGCAGTAGCGGTCAAGAAAATGGAGCAGCAAGGCGGGAACATCCTCCCGTCGTTCACGAAGGGGCGAAATCTGAAGATGAATGACGTTTAAACGGTGATACAAATCCTCGCGGAAGCGACCCTCACGGACCAGGGTGAGAATTTCGACATTGGAGGCCGCGACGATGCGCACGTCCACTTTGATCTGTTCGGTACCTCCAAGGCGCATGAATTCGCGTTCCTGAATGACCCGGAGGAGCTTGGCCTGGGTCTCCGGACTGATGGTTGCAATTTCGTCAAAAAATATTGTGCCTTGATCAGCTACTTCGAAGAGGCCTTTTTTCGAAGCGATGGCACTTGTGAAAGCGCCTTTGACGTGGCCGAACAGCTGCGATTCAAGCAGATCTACAGGAATCGAGCCTGTATTGACTGGAACGAAAGCTTTATCAGCGCGCGTAGATGCGGAATGAATGGCTTTTGCGATGAGCTCTTTACCAGTACCACTTTCACCACTAATCAGAACCGTGGAGCGAGAAGGCGCAACTTGAGAAACCAGATCGAGCAGAGACTTCATCTTGTCGCTCTTGCCGATGATGTTCGGGAAGTTAAAGCGCAGCTTCAGCGCGCGTTTGAGTTGAAGGTTCTCGTCGCGGAGGTGGCGGGATTCGACTGCTTGTGAAACCTGCGCAAGAAGTTCATCGTTTGACCAAGGTTTGGTGATGTAGTCCAGTGCACCGTTCTTAAAAGCGGCTCGGGCCATTTCAATCGAGCCGTAAGCCGTTATGAGAACAACCGAGATCTGAGAATCCCGACGGTGGATCTCTTTGAGCATATCCAACCCGTTGCGATCAGGAAGGCTTACATCCAACAAAAGGAGATCGAATGGGCGCTCTTCGAGCCTGGCTAGGCCAGTTTCACCATTTTCAGCGCAGGTGACGGCGTAGCCTTCGCTCTTGAGAAGAAGTTCAAGGCCTTCTCGAATCTCTGATTCATCATCCACAACAAGAATTGAACCCTTAGACATGGACCTTCTTCCCGACGGCGGGAAATTCAACGTGGAAGGAAGTCCCCTTGCCAGGGGTGGAGCGGACATCTATTTTTCCGGCGTGTTCCTTGATGATCCCGTAACTGACCGAGAGGCCAAGTCCTGTGCCACGGCCACTGCCTTTGGTCGTAAAGAACGGATCAAAGATGCGGTGAATGTGGTCGCGCGGAATGCCAGCACCAGTATCAGCAATCTCAATCTCCACACTCCCATTGTGGGCAGCGGTGCGGATTTCCAGCATTCCTCCGGCGGGCATAGCATCCCGCGCATTTAAGAAGAGATTGAGGAAAACCTGCTGGAGTTTATTGGCCGAGCCACGAACCGCGGGTAGGGGCATTTCGAGCTGCTTGACGACCTGGATGCGAGAGGTCTTGAGCGGATGGGAAACCAGGGAAAGAGTCTCTTCGACGACGCGATTGACATCGACATCTGCCGCCTCGCCAGCGCCAGTCCGAGAAAAGTTGAGCAGATTATTGACAATTTCACTGGCGCGGAAAGTCTGTTTTACAATTTTTTCGATGATTGTCTGACGTGGATCGCCTTCCGGCATCTGTTTGGCCAGCATCTGAATGTAATTGGAAATCACGGCCAACGGAGTATTTACCTCGTGCGCAACGCCGGCAGCAAGCAGGCCGAGGGATGTCAATTTTTCCGTCTGGGACATTTGGTTTTCGAGGCGTTCGCGTTGAGTGACGTCGTCTAGCAGGAGCAGCCGGCCGATGCGATCTCCAGACTTGCTGACCAAAGGTGTAATGGAGACATTCAGCGTGAGCGTTTTCCCCTGATGCTGCAAGCGCTGCTTGTAAATGCCAGTGACTTGTTCTTCTTCCTTTCGATTTGCAATCTCGCTGGCCAGCTCTATGGGAAGGAGCGAGCCGAGCTGGCGGCCCAAAGCATCCTGCCGGGCGACGCCGAACAGTTGTTCCATGCGAGTGTTCCACGATTCAACTGTGCCGTCCAGATCGACGGCAAGGACACCTACGTTGAGGGATTCCACAATGTTTTCGCTGAAGTCTTTGAGGCGCGCGATTTCTAGCGCTTTTTGCTCGAGTGAGTTATAGAGCTGAGCGTTATCGAGGGCGACCGCAACATAGCCAGCAATAGTTTCCAAGAGCTCCACGTCGTCGCTCGACAGAAAATCGCCATCAACGGTTTTCCCCAGGCCGAGAACTGCGACAGTGTGTTCGCGAATGCGACAAGGAACGAAATAATTCAAGTCCAGGCGTTCCAAAGTGTCGTGAACAGACGGAGTAAGTTCAGGCGAAGAGCGAGCAGATTCAAAAAAGAGCGGGCCACTTGAAAACTCAGGGCGATTCGTATCTAAAAAGCTGAGGTCGAAAGAATCAGAAAGCTGAACGCCCATGGAGCGAGCAATCCTCATTTGTCCCGGGTCGGTTGAACTTTCGATGAATATCGAGAGCCGATCAACGAGCAGGGTTTGTGAGAGTCGATCCATCACGGAACCGAGCATGGGCTCCAGCCGAACTTCGTTCGTCAGGGTGCGGCCAAATTCGATCAACGTTCGGCGATAGTCAAGCCGATCGCGGTAGAAAAAACGATCAAGTCGGCCCTGAATCCATTCGCGGAACGGTTGGAAAAGGAATGCAGCGATGACGATCGCGATCATGCCGCCGACCGGGCCAGTGGTCTGGGCATGAAAGAGGTAAGCCATCAGGCCAACAAGCATGAAATAGACTGAAGCAACTGCGGCCGTGGCAGCCGTGTAGGCCAAGCCGCGCTTAAAGATGATGTCCACATCCATCAAGCGGTAACGGATGATGGCATAGCCGAAACACAGGGGAAGCAGGACGAGACTGAGAGCAGAGAACTGTGCCCACAGTGGGGTGGAAACGTTCAGGGCAAATGGAAGGACGTAAAGGAATGTGAAAGGCAAGCTGCCAGCCAGTGTCCCAGCTGTAAGCCACTTCAACTGCTGCCGGAGGACGCCAGAGACAGATTCGCGATAACTGTGGTAAAAGACCGCGCCTGCAAGCAGAAAGCATCCACCCAGGAATATGAGATTCAGTTTGTCCAGGAGAACGCGTGCGCCCAGCCAAGGAATGAAGCCCAGCATGTTTTGCGCTGTAAAGATATGCAGAAGCAGGATGAGCGAGGGCAGGCCGTAGACTGCGCTTAGTTTCAGCAGCGACCTGGAGGTAGTTTCAGTTCGCTCTGGAAATACGAAGGCGAAGTGCAACAGGAGAGCTGGAGCTAGGAGATGGGCAACGATGTTGGACCAATAGACTTCCCAATCGAACGTGTCCAGTTTCAGGCTGTAATGAAACGAATAGAGAACGAAAGAACACAGACAAAAAACATAGAAATGTACAGCCCGTGGAGCGTTCCAGCGGCGAACGATAATGAAGAACCCGATAAAGAGGTACAGCAGTCCAACCAGGCGGAGGTAGTTTTCAATCGCACCCGGCCTGGGAGCAGGAGCGGTGACAAGCGGAGTCTCAAATTCCTGTCCATTTCTGACAAGTTTGTAGCGGACCTGACTCCAGATGCCAGCCCGCCAGAGCCTATTTGGCACTTGCGAGCCGCGACTGAGGCGAACGTCGTTGACGGCCAGGAGGAAGTCGCCTTCACGAATTCCGGCTTGAGCGGCCGGCGAATTAGGAGCAACTTTCCATGCTTGAATGCCGGAGTCTGAATCTAGCCACGCGACCCCATCATCGGGAGTTTCAAATCTTCGTCGCTGGTCAAAATTGAGGATCGCGAAAATGATCGCGGCCAGCGTAGTCAACGCCAGAATAACAGCTCCCAAACTGACGCGAAGGCTCTGTTTCATATAGTTCTATCGGGAAACGACGCCTCAGTCACGAACTTCAGGTGCAAATGGATGTCCATTCTTTGGAAGCGGCCACTAGCCCTAAGGGTTTTATTTTCATAATCTTACGACAGGTGCAGGCGGGTATGCTCTGTCATATCCCATTTATGGAAGGTTCCCTACAGCTTTAGGGAGCCATTTTCTTCCTAGAACTGGACGCTCAATCCACCCCGAAAAGTCCGAAAAGCCGGGACGAGAACGGCACGGCCATCCCGGCTCAGGGTCGTGACATAGCCCTGAGCAAAGAGATTGTCGCAGTCCGCCAGAGCTTCCCATCGGCCCAAGGAGAACTTTGGCAGAGGCTGACGGAATCCTAGGTGGAAATACGGATCCACCTGATACAGCGATTCGCCGAACCCATCGACTCGAGATAGCGTTGAGGCGCTCACCCACTTGTACCCGGCGCGAACCCGCGTCCCAAACCGCGGGACAGCCGATGTGATGGTCACGGCAAACGATTGGCGATTCAAAGTTTGTAGCGTTTCGCGAAGGCTCGCTTCATTCCTGGCGGTCGCGCTTAGACCACCCCCCGTTGAATATACGGCCGTAACTTCCAGGTTGTCCGGCAGTTTTTCCGTGAAGGCCGCTCTGCCTCCCCAACTGCTGGATCCACCGGCATCATACGCAAATCCATCCGAAAATTCGTTCTGGAAATAATTGAGCGGATCGAAATGGCCGCCGTGCCCGTAAACCGCAAGATGCCGGTTGTCTTCGTGGAAAGCGGCGATCTGAACTCTGCTATCAGAGCCAAGTTTGCGCTCGGCGGCGATCTCTTCATGCCACCCATTCTGCAAAACAGGCCTGCCATTTCGCCAAAGCAAAGCAGGAAAGGCGTCAAATGCATTCAACGCTGCAGCGAGAACAGGGCCAGAGGGAGAGTCGCTTGAGTCCAGAGAGGGGGCCGCAGTCGGAACAGAAGCAAAGATAAGGGCGGCCTGCCACTTCTTGGAGAGACGCAGGTTTATTTCAGCCTTTGGCCTGAGCGAAGAAGCCGCAGGGCCAAGACCAACCAAGACAAACTCGGCGCCGTACTTGAGAAGCAACCTGTCGCCAAGAGTTAGCGTGCCCCCTTGATCAAGATGAACGCCCCTGAAAGTCGGGCCATTGGGGCTTAACCGGGCTTCTCTCAAAACAAGTGCGGTGTGCGGTCCGAAACTGAGGGATCCAGTCGGCAACCATAGCGTCGCGATTCCGCCACCGGGCGAGTCTTGGTCGTAGCTGACTTGACCAGCGAAGATGAGCTTGCCGCTTCCGCCTAATTCCTGATCGTATGCTACAGCCGTGGCGGGAGCCGGCGTTATCGCCGAGGCAGAAAGGGGCCCGCGCGCGCCATTGGTAAACTCCATTCGAACACGAGGAGTAGCAGCGCCACCAATTTCAAGGCGATCCGGGCGAGGCGTTCTTGAGTCGTCGCCCATCCACTCGAGAACCGGGCGCATACCCGTGGCCGAGCGCAGTACCCATTTCCAATCGTCAGAGTCCGCAGCCGAGTTCGATGGAGACCGCCGCAGGCGATCAAGCGATGCAAACATAGATTCCAACTCAATCCGGACTACGGTGGTGAGATTGGAACTAATGCGGATGTGCTTTTCCAGGGAGGGCAGGAAACCAGCGAGAGTAACTCGAGCAGTGTAAAAACCGGGGGGCAGGTTTTCTCCCCGGAAAATGCCTTGCGTATTGGTCAAGAAAGCGCGAGCCGCAGAGGTGGCAACCGATTCAGATATAAACTCGACGCTAGCACCGAGTTGGGGAACACCCGAACTATCCCTCACAACCCCTGTGACTTTTCCGGAGAGAGACTTGGTCTGCGAGACAGTTGATTGCGCCCATACAGAGGCAACCAAAACAGTCAGGACAAGGCCTCTCCAGGAACAGCGCCTCCCCTGTATCACTTCGTTTTACCTCCCTGGCGCAACGCTCGCCACCGTCTTGGGTTGAGCAAGTGGGAGCTTTATCGTGAACTCTGCTGATCGCGAAAGTTTCTGGTTCGAGAGCGAATCAGTGGCGTTGACTTCGAGCATGTACCTGCCAGGTTCGAGCGTTGTAAGAGGCAGGAGCCGCTCGATAGTTACCTGATCGCCAGTCTGCTTAAGTTCTTCTGTGGTGACTTGGAATTGCATCCCGGGCACAATCTGACCGCCCTTCTTTACAGTAAACTGAAAGGTCCCTTTAGACTTGTGCGTTTTGTCATCGGACTTTAGATTGTAAATCTGCAAGTAAATCCCCAGCTTGTCCGCGGTCGTAAAATCACCTTCCAAGCGGGGACGAACTTTCGAAGAGCCGAGGACGAATTGGCCGGACCCGATCTGTTTCGCGGGGACGTGCTCAATTTGGTCGGCCAGAATCAGAGAGCTCGCTTCCAGTTTTTCGTCTTCATAGCGGGGAACGGCTAGACGCGTATTTACAACGCCAATATTGCCGCTTTGAACGTCTTTAATGACCAGATCCAACCGATACAACCCGGGGCGAAGAGGAACAGCCTTCTGATAGATAGATTGGAGTTTCAGCGATTGCTGAAACAGGGAATCCGGAAAATCACGGCTTACGGCGTCCTCAAAAGTTTGTACAACTCGGCCGGTGAGGGTTGTAACGCGACCGAAAATATTCATAGTGGCCGAATGTATGCCTTCCTTGGCCAGGAAGGACAGCTGACCATTGGGAACCTGCACAGTAATGGGAACGAGCACGGTTTCGTTTGTAACTTTCATGAAATCGGCTCGCCAGTTGAAATGCAACTGATCACGAACGATTCGTGAGGTGACGACCGCTTCCAGGTCCTTGAATTTGACCTCCGGTGGCTTGTTCACCTTGGCGTAAAGCTCCAAACGACTGAACTCGTTCATGCTAGCCGGCTGACCCCCCATAGCGGTGGGTAAGTTAGTGCCATCGGAGCGAGTAAATCGGTCTGTCTTACTCGCCATTCCCATGGATTCCATCAAACTCAAACCTGCTCCCGGAACATGAAGGAGGGCATCCTTTTCGGAGGGATCCATCGTTAGGTGGTATTCGCCCGAGCCGCTGGGATCGACGAATTCCAAGATGATGTTTTCGCCTATCCCCTCTAGATAGCGCCAGCGCCAGGTTTCCCAAGGATAAGTAGTCGTCGAACCTCCACCTTCCTCCATGGGCCTGTCGTAGGTCCCCCCGGATGGATGAGACTCAACTTCATCCGCCGGACCCCACATGATGTACATCCGTCCCCGGTCGGTCTTCCAACCCGGAATTCCCGAAGCGAAATGCTCATTGGCGTAAGCAATACGGCGATAGTGCTCTTCCTTAAAATCGTTCGTGGGCAGGTCAGGATTACTGCTGCGGCGCAGCCAGAATTGCTCAATAAACTGTTCACGCTCTTCGTTGGTATCGTACTCAAGGAAGGCGTTCCGTTCAGAGGGGGAAATAATGTAGGCAACATCTTCGGTCAGCCATTGCCTGTAGGCACTGTCCAGTTCCTTCAGGGTCTTCTTGCGCTTTCTCTTGGCTTCCTTTTCGTCTTTTTTCTGCTGAGAAGCAGCCGCGGCCGTATCCTGCGCTTTCTGGCCGCAGATCGGTGAAATCACGAAAACAAGCGAAAAAATGAGGGTACAGAACGGACCGACCACGCGTGACATGAAAACACCTCTGCAGACTAGGACCAAAAGGATTTTACCCTCGGATAGGCATCCCGTCAATCACAGGAATCCCCTGTATTATGAGATACTTGTCCCCGGGAGAGGTTAGAAAGAAGATCTTTGGTTTTGGTTGCCTGCCCTATCTTGCGCCTGAATGATGGTACGGGGTTGGAATTGGCAACCAATTACTTATTGAACCCGGAGTTGGCCGGTCTCAGTTTCCAATAGAGTGTCAAAGATTGCTAGAACGTGGCGGCGGTAGTCAAGGATGCGGGTAAAAACATCGCGGAGCTGGGGATCGCGTTCGGCTTCGCGATGCCATTTGGCAAGCACCGCTGCCGGAACTTCGATGTCATGGCGAAGCTCGTCGGCAGAATGTCCCCGCAAGAATAGGCCATAGAAAAATGCTGCCTCTCGTTGAGGAAACTCAAGATCAGTCAATACTTCGACCGGAGCGAATTGAGGAGCTGTTGCCATGGGAAAGGTGCAGTTTACCGAAAACATCTCCCGCGTCAAGTAGAACTAAGGTTTCGGTGGAGCGAGTTGGACAACTGGAGCAAGATCATGGCCAATCCTGCCCAGTTCAGATCTTGGGCAGGACAACTTGGTCATTGCTTCCCTCACTCTAACCACCCTAGGATGCTGTGAACCATGGCCGGGATACACAAACGCAAAGATAGAAACTTTGAAAATCGAGCTTTTCGAGCTCTGGTTCGAATGGGGACCGAGCGTGGCCTCCGTTCAATCGAAATTGATCCCGAAGCATTCAGAATAGAGTTGTCTGAGAAGCATGGACTCTGGATTCCAAGTTATGACCGGCTTCGCGAAGTTCCCATTGAAAAGCTGGATGAGATTGCGGCAAAGTTGATTCGCCAAGCCGAGCGCAAGGCGCTTCTCAGCGGCTTGGGATTCGGATTGGGAGGCTGGGTTACGTTCGTCCCGGACATGAGTTTCCTCGCCCTAGTCACACTTCAGTTGATCCAACGACTTTCGCTTCTCTATGGAACAGCGACCCAGGGCGAGGATGAACGTCTCGAGATGTGGAAAGCCGCAGCCGCAGCATCAGGGATTGATTACGGAAAGGAGTTTGCTGAAAAGAAATTTGCCAAACAGTTAGCACCGAGAATAGCTCGGCGTCTTGCGGCCAAAATGGGTACAGAAGCCGCAGAAAAATGGATTGGTAGGTTGATTCCGCTGGCGAGTTCGGCCCTTGGCGGAGCCCTGAATTTTGGATTTGTAAGGGGCTGGGGCCGGAGAGTTCAGAGGAATTTGAGTGAGAAGCGTAGAAGGGAAAACGTCCGAGCCACTCCTTAGCAAGGATGAATGAACTGGTACAAATTCGACTTGCAGAGTCCTAGAGTGGTGTGAGTCTGTTTGTCCAGACCAAAGCTGGAGGTGAGTGTGACCAAGACTGAAAGAACGAAAATAACTTACCGAATAATCCTCCTTGGGGTGGCAGTGGCGTGTGTAGGATTGCCTTATAGTTCAAAGTCGGAAACCCTGATTTTGGCGGGCCTCTCTCCCCAAAGCAGCGAGCCAGTACCGGCGTTTCATGCGCATCCCCCGCAGGGAAATGTGCCCGAAACGATGAGCCCCGAACTGTTTAGCGATGTCGTCGTGCAGAATGCTTACAAGGTGGCTGCAAAGATAAAAAAACTTCTCTACCAACAGCCTTGCTACTGCCATTGCGACAAGAGTCAGGGTCACACAGGTCTTCTTGATTGTTTCGCCAGCAAGCACGGGGCTGGATGCAATATCTGCATCTACGAAGATTTTTACTCGTATGAGCAGTCACGCAAAGGCCAGACCGCCGTACAGCTTAGGGAAGGAATTATAAGAGGTGAGTGGCAGACTGTAGACATTTCAAAATATCAGAAGCCGCTCGGTGAAAAGCAACGTGGCGACCGAGCGCCAACGCCTCGTGCGGCGCCGTGACAGTTTATGAGCGGTCAAAGATCAAATGCAACGCCAGCGGCTAACTGAGAATTGCTCTGAGTCTGGCTAAAAAAACGCGTCAGGAGGTAATTTCCTTCCACACGACCGAAAAGATGTTCACGGATGGGTAATCCGCTCCCCCACCTAGCTCCACTCCCAACCCGTTCTTGCCTCCGGCCGCAGTTCGGGGAAATTCATGAGCCCCTCCTAGGATGGCGTGCATCCAAGGGTCCCACTTGGGTCGTCGCCAGATGATCTTTGGTCCGGCTCCATAAGTAAGCAGCTTCACGTGCTCATAGAGAGCGATGGCGCAAAAGAACTACAGGTGTATGAGGGGTGGTCAATTAGCGACCATGCCTCAGATATTGATCTGTCTTATTGAGCCAGTCTTCTCTGGGCGGATCAAATACATCAACGTCAACAGTCTCCTCCAGAGCCCACGCTTCATGAGGCATGTTGGATGGAATGCACAGCACCTCGCCGGCACGAACAATAATCTCCTTTCCATCGATGGCAAACTTCAGAGCGCCTTCCAGGATGTAAGTGACCTGTTCGTTGTGATGAGAGTGCTGCGGCACGTGCGCTCCTTTCTTAAGCAAGACCCGCGCCAGCATAATCTTGTTGCCAACCACCATCTCGCGCTCGATCAGGGGATTCAACTGTTCGCGCTCGACGTCTTTCCAAGCTACATATTTCGGATGAGTGTGATCGCTCACTTCAGGCCTCCATACAGCCTTGCGGCATTGTCATGCAAATAGCCATGAGCCAGTTCCAGGGCCTTCCCTTCACTGAAGGCTCCCTCAGAAACTAGTTCAGCCAAAGCCCCAGCCAGCGCTGTTCGAGTCGTGTGAGCCGCTAGCCAGAAGCTTTCTTCCGCCCCCAACGTGTCGTTGAACGGAAAGGCGTCGGAACCATACATCATTTTGTCTGGGTAGAGCGTCAGCAATTGTTTCAGAACGTTTTTGAATTGTGATGGATATAACAGCTCAGACTGGAACGAAGTATCGAGGTAAACATTCTTGACTGCGGTCAGAAGTGCCGCCTCTGTTTGATGCGGCCAGCCTCCATGGACCAGGACAAAAATGACATTCTTGTAGCGGGCGTCACGAAGGACGTTTTCCAGGTTCAGGACATTTCCTTGGCGCAAGCTGAAATAATCGCCAATTCCGACGGCAGTGTGGAAGTGGATAGGAAGTTTTAACTTTTCAGCCTGAACTACGATGAAGCGGAACAGGTAGTCCTGGAAGAGCTGGTATTCATCAGCGGCGGGGATTCCACCCTGGCGATACTTCTGGTAGAGATCCGCGGCCATCTTGCGTGGCGGGTCTGAAAAATACAAGGTGCGAAAATAAGCCGCTTCAAATTTGATCGCCGCGCCACCGTTTTTCTGATTCTCGACCATGGTGCGCTTCACAAATTCTTCATATCCCGAGAGGTCGGTGGGCAGCCCCTGGAGGCCTTCTTGCTTCATGTATCGTGCGAGCATTTTTTCCTGAATCGGAATGTAAACGCCCATATCCGGCGTCTTGCCTGCTTGATCGTGATTGTCAAATGGATAGAAGAAAGAATCTCCAAAGAAAACCCAATGGAATCGCTGGGGATTCAGATAAGGAGCCATGAAAGCGCGGTTCGCGAGGCAAACATCGATATTCAACTTGTCCAGAATCCCGTCAAAGTACGCCGGATTGCCAGATTGTTCGGCTGCCCGCTTGATCGCAACGAGCCATTTGGAATGTTCCGGCGCGAAGTCGTCGAACGGATAACCAAAAAGGGCTCGTGAAGCGGTGACAAACTCCGGGTTGTCGCCCCGAAGGCGTAAGAAGCTGCTCTGGTCGGGCGGGGAGGCCATGGCGTCCACATCAGAATCATCTGCAAATGCCGGGTGGGAATGATTGTCGTAAAGCGGAATGGTTTCAATTTTCCGGAGCAATCGCTCATAGGTGGCGGTCAATTCGCTGGAGGGGAAAGGCGCAGACTGCGCCTGGGCGGCCGTCTCGAGAGCCATGGCCATCAGAATCACGCGCATCAGGACTAAAAGCTTTCTCATTCCTACCGACTCCGACAAATTCAACTGCTCAGTAATTCGACGAAAATCGAAGTTCTTCGATCCCTAGATTTTAGCCAGCGACCGAGGCACGCCAATGTAGGGAAATTCTTTGAATGCGCTCCAGTGCCTCCTCCAGAAGATTGCGTGCGCTGACCAAGGAAAACCGCAAGTATTTTTCTCCCCGTTCACCAAATGCGATTCCTGCGATTCCGGCAACACCGGCTTCTTCGAGCAGCAACCTTTGAACTTCAGCTGCGGGCAGCCCCGTATCTTCGACATTTGCCCAAGCATAGAAAGCGCCGTCCGGGGGGGAGCATCGGAAACCAGCAATTTGGCTTAACCCAGCGACGAACAAATCCCGCCGCTGTCGGTATTCAGTGACCATGGCATCCACCGAGCGGGTTGAATCGGTGAGCGCCTCGATTGCCGCGAGCTGAGTGAATTCGGCAACACAAGTAAAAGTGTTCAAGACGAGAAGATCCATCGCGTCAATCACTCGAACCGGAGCAACGGCATACCCCAGCCGCCAGCCTGTCATAGCAAAGCTCTTTGAGAAACCATCTACGATGACGGTGCGTTCTGACATTCCAGCCAAGGACCAGATGGACTTGTATTCACCGCCAAAAAGAATTCGCGCGTAAATTTCATCGGAGAGAATCCAGAGATTGTGTTTCTGCGCCAGTTCCGCTAGTTTTTCCAAGGTTGCTGCGGAAAAAACCGAGCCGGTAGGGTTGTTCGGTGAATTGAAAATAATTACGCTGGTATGTGGGCCAATTTTTGCAGAGATCTCGTCCAAATCTGGTTGGAACTTGTTCTTTTCTTCCAATCCGAAGGGGATCGCCGTGGCGCCTAGACTGCGTGAGAGAGAGGGGTAGATCGGAAAGCTGGGATCGGGGTAGAGGACTTCGTCGCCGGGTTCGATCAGAGCCATCATTGCCAGTGAAAGCGCCATCTTGCAACCCGGAGCTACAAGCACCTGTTCGGAGCGCGCGATGACTTTACGTGTGCGCTGTAGATATTCCGCGATAGCAGCTCGCAGGGCTGGCACTCCGCGCGTGGGACAGTAACGATCGCGGCCGGACACTACTGCGTTGCGGAGCGAATCCACCACGGGAGCTGCGGGGTGAAAGTCTGGCTCTCCCAGCTCCAGATGGATGATGGAGCGTCCAGCGCGCTCCAGTTCTTTCGCGCGAGTGTAAACCGAGAGAGCGCCTTCTCCAGTCAATTGTGATACGCGAGATGCAATGCGGGTCATCGTCGTTTCCGAACGGGCATCTTATCACTTCGCGGCCTGCAAGCCCTTGACGGCAACCGGACGCAGCGAGATTATTAATCGAGGCGTAGAGGACGCAACCCCGCATCCGTTCCAAACGTCTAAGTAAATAGATCTTGTCCCCCCGAGAGCAGGCTTTATGACAGCTCACAAACTATCAACAATGGTCTCTATCTTCTTACTTGGTCTGACCGCGTGGAGTGCGCCTCCTTCCTTCGCGGACTCGAGTCATGCCCGGGTCATCCGGGTCAGCTATGTGCAGGGGGATGTGCGATTTCTGCGCGAATCAACTGGGGATCCTTTGGCTGATTCCAATGCCGCATGGGAGAAAGCTGCCCTCAACCTGCCGATCCGGCAGGGAAGCGTCCTGTCGACTGATGAAGGCCGTGCCGAAGTGGAATTTGAAAATGGAACCGTGGCTTTTATGAAGGAACACACGGCGCTTGAGTTTTACGACCTGACGCTCCGCGATGGAGTCCACACGACTCGCCTCATTCTTCGCCAAGGGAGCGCCTGGTTCCACACGTTGCTGGTTGGCGATGACTATTTTAGCGTGACGGGCGGTGACTTCACGATCGAAGCCCAACGCAACAGCAGCTTTCGCCTGGATAGCTACGACGACGGAAGCACAGAGGAAACTTTTAGTGGGTTTGTGACCATCTTGCGGAAGCAAGCCTCTGTTCGCGTTGCAAAAGGTCAGTCCTTTTCGGTCAAAGCTGGCGACGATTCCTCCGCGGTCACAGCTCTGGCTCCTGACCAGGATGAGTTTGACCACTGGGTTTCGAGCCGAGTGGAAACCGAAACGTCGGCCAACAACAACACCCTTCAGTACACGAGTTCTCCTTACTATGCCGCTGGATTTGGCACACTCTCATCCTTCGGGGCCTGGTCATCCTGCGGGAGTTTTGGGGTTGGATGGAGGCCATTTGGAGCAGGCCTCGGATGGTCCCCATTTTCGAGCGGACAATGGTTTTGGGATCCTGCCTATGGCTGGACGTTCATGAGCGCACAGCCTTGGGGTTGGGCCCCGTACCATTATGGGGGCTGGCTGTTTGACGCATCCTGCGGAGGCTGGTTCTACTCGCCACCGATTTACTTTCGCAACCCGCCTTATGTTTTGAAGCCAGGGAAGCGCCCTGTTTTGCCAATACACCCGCCGAAACCTGTGTATCGGCCTGCCACAGCAGTTTTCGTAAAGCAGGGAGGAAGAATTGGCGTCGTACCCTTGAATCCGTCTGACAATCCCGGCAATACTCCAAAGAACCTTGAGCATGGCGTCTTTTCCTTTTCGTCAACTGGAGTTGAGAATGGAACGCTGCTTGACAGCAGTTCTGGAAAAAAGTGGGGGACGTTGAAGTCTGCGCCACGAAATGCGATCGAGAGCTCGGTGAGTCGTGTGGAACCACCGGGTCGCTTCCCGCGAAGCATTGCGGAGGTAAAGCCACTCCTCTCGAGGGGTTCTATCGGAAAAGACTCGTCGATCATTTACGACGCCAAAGATCATCGCTACGTGAGTTCGGACGGAAACGCTGGTCAATCCAAACTGCAGGAAAAGAACCCTGATTCTCTGAAGGCCTCGGGCAATTCGGGATCAGTCAAGAGTGAGGCCGTTTCAACCTCGGCAGGGCAAACAGCCGGTCGTGTCAGTTCGAGCGACAAGCGCGCGTCCGTTCCAGATCGGCCTATTGCAAATCAGGCCGCTTCGAGGCCTGCGCCCGCAAGATCTATCGTTCCTCCACCGGCTCCCCGTCCTTCCGGCGGGGGAGGCTCCAGGTCCGGGAACACCGGCGGGGGTTCAAGTTCTGCGGGAGGAAGCAGCGCGGGGCGAACCTCGTCGACTGGAGGGTCCACGCATTCTTCAGGCGGATCGCCCCACCCATCTTCGTCAGGACGCCCGCATTGATACTTTGGACCGAGCCCGTTCTCGGCTTACTCAAATCTCTGGTCATGACCGGGTTCAACTGTTTGCAGAAAGTCCTTCCGTGAAGCTATCAGCCAAAAATCATCCCGGCATAACCTACCACTGCCTCATAATCACCAGATACGTCAGCAGACGTCGCGTATTTCACTAGCTCTGCTTTGCGCCCGCCGAGGACTTTGATTGCGGTCAACATGGCGATCGCAGGTCCAAGCCCACACATCGAAATATCTGCTTTCAGGCAGACTTCATAGAGCCCGCGTGGATCCAGCGCTAGTAATTTCTCGATGGCCATGCGATCTTTGGCGCGCGTTGTGGAGTCGTCTTCATAGTGATTCAAATCTGAAGTTGCAACCAGCAGCACCTTTTCAGACATCGAGTGGATGACGCGGCCAATCGCTTCTCCAATGTGGACCAGCGAGTCGAAGTGAATTGTTCCCAGGGCGATCGGGGCGAAACTGAATCCCGGTGCTAGCAACTGGAGAAAGGGCAGCTGTACTTCCAACGAATGCTCCGCGCTGTGAGCTAGTTCGTCCTCCTGGAATATTGAACACGCTTTCATTAAATCCGCAGCCAGCAGGGTGTCTATCGGGACCTCGCCCAGTGGGGTCCGCCAAGCGCCATCGCAAACGATGGCTGCGGCCGCGCCAGGAGGTCGGTGCCTTACCCCAAGAACAATCACTTTCTTGGGGAATTGGATTTTGTCAAGGACGGCACCCGTGACATGTCCGGAGTAGATGTAACCGGCATGCGGAACCAGGCACGCCTTCGCTTGAACAAGAGGCGCCACTAATTCTGTCTTAAAGAATCTGCGAACGACTTGCTCGAGCTCGGCTGGATCAGAGGGATAAAATCGGCCGGAGACTGCGGGAAGGCGAAGCACTTTTCAACTCAAGAACTCAGACCGGTCTTGAGGGTTTTCCTTTGAACTTAAAAGCTTTTCGCGTGGCTGGATCATAGTAGACAGTCACTTTGTCCCCATATTGATAGCCGCCCGAGTCCACTATTCTCTGCATTTTTTCCGACGCTTGCTGATTAAGAGAAAATGTCTGGATGGAAGCATCGTTGCCCTTCGCGCGCAGGGTGATTTGGACAATGTTCGCAAGTTGCACATATCCTACAAACTTGGTGAGGTTAGTAGATTTGGGTTTGGAACTCTTTACCACGATCGGCTTATTGGTATCCAGAACAGCAGGTGATCCAGGGGTCTGGCCAAACGCAGAAGGTGTCGCTGCGACGGCGATAAAGAGTGCCGCACTCAGACGCACTCTGCGGGAAAGCCGAATCTCAATCATCTATTTCTTCCGTAGCGATACGCAAAGACTTGAGAAACCGAATATCTTGGGGGGTCATTGCCAGTTTGGCAGCGGGTTTCTTGTCGCTGTCTTCCTCCAGGGCTTCCTGGTCTACCTGAATACGCAGCGATTCTAGAAAGCGACGGTCTTGCGTCGTTAATGAGGCCGCTTCGGGATTGGCGGCGTCGCGCTTCGCCAAGCCAATGGTTGCGTCAAGCTTAAGCACGATATCATAACCGTGCGCGCGGACTCCTGCGATGGCACCGGTGATACGGTCGGACTCGGATACCGTGTCATTGATCGCGTGACCCAATTCACGGAGCAAATTTTTCAGGTGATCGTCGAGTTGCAAGGCAGGCTCCCCCGGACATCTTCGCCATTCTAGGCCTTCCAATTGATAGGATACAAGAGAGCTTCTAGGTGTTGTCTCCAATGCGTTTACAGTACGGAAGGTCAGGTCGTTGGATCGCGGACCGGGCATTTGTAATCCAGCAATTCCATTTGGCGGGTGAATTTAAGCTAAGATGCTCCCATGTCTGCAGCGACCTCCAGTACGGCAGGTGCATCCTCGGTGGGTGGATTCAAGAGGTTTTGGCGAACTCTGAAACAGCTCTTCTACGAAATCTGCGGGGCACTGTTCGCGTTTCTGGCATTGGGGTGGCTGAATGCCGCATTGCGGGCCTGGACGCGAGACGTCTCGACATGGCTCGTCTGGGCCGCTATTGCAGTGGCCCTGTTTTTCGTTTTTTTTGCCGTGACTTCTTTCAGTCGTGCAAGAAACCTGTAGAACGAAGATCGACAGTGATAACGCCGGGCAATGTCTGAACTCAAAAAGAAAGCTTCGAGCTTGCAGCAGCGGATGAAAGTGTTCAAAACCCTTTCCGGCTTACCCCTTGACAGGAGCTATAGCCAGAAGGCGATTGATAGCGTTGAGTTTGAGAACTCGCTCGGCTACCCCGGCGAGTTCCCCTACACGCGCGGAATCTATCCCACGA
>Ga0075017_100000282_pt1 | contig 26620 bp, 10 predicted proteins | sample AleBraG_ABR_2012_FD_71475 | JGI IMG/M metagenome (GOLD analysis project Ga0075017, IMG submission 71475) | Freshwater sediment microbial communities in response to fracking from Pennsylvania, USA - Alex Branch Run_MetaG_ABR_2012 | ecosystem: Environmental > Aquatic > Freshwater > Creek >... | reverse complement strand
CGCTATCTGAAGCGGGTGGTGCCGGCTGCTTTCAATGTGGGGCTTCCGAGCTGGGAATTCGACGCGGAGTTCGATATTCGCCGCCACATGCGGGAGGTGAGGCTTCCCCACGGCACCGCAATCGAGCTGAAAAACCTGGCAGGGAAACTATTCAGTACGGTCATGGACCGGAGCCATCCCCTTTGGGACATCACGCTGGTTCGCGGACTGAAAGGTAAGCGAACCGCGATCATCTTGCGCATGCACCACTGCCTGTGCGATGGCATTGCCGGCGTTGGGATGATGAATATGCTGCTCGATGCCAGCCCGGAAGCGGCGTGCCTGCCGAAGCGGAAAGTGAAGTTGCACGTTCCACCGCCCAAGGACCCTCTGAGTTCCCTAACCGCCGGATTCGTCGATTCCTATTCCGACCTGGTCAAGCGAATCCTTTCCGCAATGGCTGACTTGCTCACCATGGCGGAGCGGGTTGCCGCCGATGGCGGGAATCTCGATCCGAAGGAATTCGCCAGCCTGTTCCCGGAAATCTCGGCGTTCACGGAACGGCTGCGCTTCAACGTTCTTTACAAGGGACCGCAGAAATTTGCCTGCACCGAAATCCCGCTGGCCGACGTCAAAGCGATCCGGAAAGAATGCGGCGACAGCGTGAACGACGTCATTCTGACCATCGTCACCGCTACGGTGCGGCGCTACTGTGAACTACACGGCGAGCGGGTAAAGGGAAAGCTGCTGCGCCTCATGGTTCCCGTTAATCTGCGCGGCAGCGTCATCACATCAGAGTTGGGCAATCGCATCTCCCTGGTGCCGGTAACCGTTCCGCTCGACATTCGCGACCCGCGCAAGTTGCTGGCCGCCGTCCACAAGCGAACCGAGTTTCTGAAGCGAATGCATGCGGCCGAATTGGTCAGCCTCGCCGGGGGACTGATCGGCATGTTCCCGACTTCCGTGCAAGGGTTCGCCGGACCGCTCGCCAGCCGGTTGCCCATCACCCCCTTTAACCTGGTCTGCACGAACGTGCCCGGGCCGCAGTTTCCGCTCTACCTGATGGGACACAAGATGCTGGAGTGGTATCCGTATGTTCCTGTTGGAGGAGAGATGGCTATGAACTGCGCCATCCTCAGCTATAACGGAAAGGTGTACTTCGGTTTCAGCGGAGATGTGCATGCCGCGCCCGATCTGCGCCGCATGGAGAAGTTGTTACTCGCGAGTTTTCAGGAACTCCGGGATGCAGTCGATCTCAGGAAGCCGGAGAAACAAAAAGAACACAAGCAACGGCGTGCGGTGCCAGCCGCAGCCGCGAAGGCGAAGAGGACACCCAACGTTCCAGTTGCGAACGTTGCTTCGCCGATGGAAGTGAAACGAGAACCGGAGCCGGCGACAATTCCTGAGGACAACATTTCCCCCACTCAGCGCGTTGTCGCCTAGAAGGCGAAAGCCGCTCGCGATAACTTTTCGCCCCCAGCGATCGCCCACTCGCGCTCTCGCGAGCACCGAACACGTGACGTCTTTACAAAGATGGCCAATCCACTTACGAGGCAAGTTATGTCAACCATGAATCGCTTCATACTTTCCCTTCTCATTATTCTTGTCGGCCTGCCGGCCATCGCGCAGCAGACCGACATCAACAAATACACGCTGTTTACCGGCTTCGACTACATGATCAGCCCGGCCAGGAACCTGACCGAGCGTGGGTTTGAAGCTGATTTCGGCGTCACTGCACGGCCATGGCTCGGCCTGGGCGTCGATTTTGGTGCACTGGGCAGTGATGTGATCAGCGGCGCTGGAACGATCAGCGGCGGCGAAACCATCTACGCACCCATATTGCTGGGGGTCCCGCCGCCGTTCGGTCCCATCCCTCCAGACTCGATTAAGGTTCCGTTCAAGTCGACGACCTACACCTTCGCAGCCGGGCCGCAGTTCTACATTCGTAAGTGGGAGAAAGTAACTTTTCTCGTCCGCCCCGGCCTAGGCGCCATCCACGAGAACGCGAACATTACCTTTCCGCCGGGACTCGGGATACTTTTCCAGACCCTGCAGATTACACCCCCCAGTGCTCATCAGACCGATACGGAATTCTTCTTCGGCTTCGGTGGCGGGTTTGATGTCAACGTGTCGCGGAAAATCGGCGTTCGTTTCGCAGCCGACTGGGTCAATACGCACCTGTTTTCAAATTTGCTGGTACCTCGGCAAAACTACGTCCGCTTCTCGATTGGGCCGACATTTCGTTGGGGCCACTATCGCTAGCTAGCGGACTGTAGGTCCGAAGCAGGAATTACAGAGCACGCACCATCTTCCTGTTCCGAGTTAGGAGGATTCTTGCCATGCAACCGCAGACCCTGAACGACATCTTTTACGCCATCATCGAACGCCGGCAGGAACGAGTCATGCTGGCGCGGGAACGCAACCACTGGGTTCCCATTAGCGCGCAGGAGTTGTATCGGAATGTCGCGGGCATGGCAAGGGCTCTGAAGCATTGGGGAGTCGCCAAGGGAGACCGCGTCGCCATTCTCAGTGAAAACCGGCCGGAGTGGACCGTCACCGATTTCGCATCGCTGCTGTTGGGGGCAGTCGGCGTGCCCATTTACGCCACGCTGACCTCCCCGCAAACTTCTTATATTCTTCGCGACTCAGGCGCAAAGGTGGTTGTGGTTTCGACGCAAGAGCAATTGAAGAAAGTGCTCTCCATCAAAGATCAGACTGCGATTGAGAAGATCGTAGTCATGGATCCGCTGGAGACCGCCGACGCGGTGCAGATGCGGCCTCTAATGCACAGAGGGCCCTGCGGATTCGATCTGGAGCTGGAGCGATTTGCGCGCACGATTACGCCGGATGACCTGGCCTCCATTATCTACACCTCAGGGACGACGGGCACCTCCAAAGGCGTTCAACTCACGCACGGTAATCTGACTTCGAATGTCATGAATTCGTTGACCGGCTTTGAGGTTCGGCCCGAGCACGTTAGCGTCTCCTTTCTGCCGCTGTCGCATGTAACCGCCCGCCACGCCGATATGGCGCTGCTCTACCGCGGCGTGATCCTGGCCTATTGCCCCTGCTTCGAGCAACTATCGCAAACTCTTAAGGAAGTGCAGCCAACCATATTCGTCGCCGTGCCGCGGGTTTACGAGAAGATTTTTCTCAAGGTCGAACAAGACACGCAGCCCAGGGCAAAGCGCGCCATCTATCGCTGGGCACTTTCCGTGGGACAAGCGCATCGAGCGAAGATCGTCCAAGGAACAATCCCGAATTCACTGCCCTGGAAGCTGGCCAACAAGCTCGTTTTTTCCAAAGTGCGCGAATCCCTGGGCGGCATGGTTGAGATATTCGTCTCCGGAGGCGCTCCGTTGGGCAAGGAACTGGCGGAATGGTTCGCCAGCATCGGAATTCGCATCCATGAGGGTTATGGCCTGACGGAAACCTCTCCCGTCATCGCGATTAACAATCCCCGAGCGCACAAGATGGGGACGGTAGGCCGCCCGCTGGCGAATGTCGAAGTGCGAATTGCGGAGGACCACGAGATTCTCGTGCGCGGGCCATCCGTCTTTCGTTCCTACTGGAACCGGCCCACGGAAACCAGAGATGCGTTCGTGGATGGCTGGTTCAAGACCGGCGATATCGGCGGGATCGATGAAGACGGATTCCTGAGTGTCACCGATCGCAAGAAGGACCTGCTGAAGACCTCCGGGGGGAAATTCATTGCACCGCAACCGGTGGAGAATTCTCTGAAACTGAATGCCCTGATCGGAACGGCAGTTGTGCTGGGCGATCGCCGAAAATTTGCGTCCGTGCTGATTGCACCACATTTTCCGCTGCTCGAAGAGTGGGCCCGCGATCACCACATCCCCTTCTCCACACGTGAGACCCTGGTCCGCCATCCGAAGGTCATAGCCCTTTATGAAGAGATCGTCGGAGAAGTGAACCGCGGCTTGGCCCGTTACGAGACACTGAAGAAAATTCTCTTAGTGCCCGATGAGTTTAGCCCCGACGATGGCACCCTGACTCCCACTCTCAAGCTGCGCCGCAGGGCCATCGAAGAGCGTTATCGCCAGCAAATTGACGACCTCTATCAGGAAGCGCGCCAGACAGCCTGAGGGTAAGCACTCCGGCACGTCCCTCCCATATTGAAACAACCCCTCCCCGAAAATAGTCCGCTCGTGACCGATATCACTCACGCCACCACCCTCTGCTTTCGATAGACCATTTGTCACTGCAGTGTCGTGAAATGCGGCCCAGAGAAAAAAGCGGACGGACCACAGCCAGCGTCTCCCATTCAACAGAAGATTTTAATTTTCCATTGGATGACTGCTTGCAATCACTCCTTGCCGCGATCCTGAGCAGCGTGGAGCGCAGCACACAGTGAAGAGGGCCGTTTTCAAACGGCTACGATCCGCAGCGTTTCAGAACAGACGAGGACCCAATGCATAGTCGAAGATTCGCAAGATTCCTGATGTTGGTTTCAACCAGCATTACGATTTTTCTGGGCAGCAATCAAGCCATGGCGCAAATGAGGTCCATGGCGATGCCGCGGCCGGGAGAGCAAACCGCCGGTCCGAAAGGTCCAGGGCCGTGCGATGGAATGGATTGCATCACCAACAAGATGCGCAAGGCCGCAGCCGCGCGGGCTACGACACACCGGGCACAGGCGGCTGCGCACAAAATAGAGGGCGCCGCGGCCCATCCGCGCCTCGTTCCAACGACGGGCGGAACGCCTGACTACTTCGGGGTTTATCCCAACTATGCCAACAGTCCTCTACCCACCATCGTCAATGGAGTGCCGTCCGGTGGCATCCGCAAATTCGTGGACTCGCTGCCCGGAGTGGGGTTGCCGGGATGCAATCCGGCTACTACTTGCAACGCCAACAATCTCGGAAACTACATTCCGATCGCCGTGGCGGACGAAGATACATATCCCGGATCGGATTACTACCAGCTCGGCGTCTTCGACTACACCTACCAGTTTCACAGCGATCTGCCGAATACCACTCGCGTGCGGGGTTACCGCGATCTAGCGGCCGGAGCCGACGGACAGAATCACTATCTGGGACCGCTCATCCTGGCTCAGCGCGACAAGCCGGTGCGCGTGAAGTTTACCAATAATCTGGCCACTGGCGATGCCGGCAATCTATTCATTCCTGTCGACATGAGCGTGATGGGAGCCGGCATGGGTCCCGACGGAACCATGTATACGCAGAACCGTGCCACGCTGCACCTGCACGGTGGCAATTCACCGTGGATCAGTGATGGAACGCCCCACCAATGGATTACGCCGGCGGGAGAAACTGCGACGCTAAAAAAAGGACTCAGCTTCCAAAACGTCCCCGACATGGCGCCCGGACCGTCGAATGAGGCGCCGAGTGCGGGTGACGGAATTGCGACCTTCTTCTGGACCAACCAGCAGAGCAGCCGCATGATGTTCTACCACGACCATTCCTACGGGATGACTCGGCTGAACGTCTACACCGGCGAGGCCGCCGGCTACCTGCTCTGGGACCAGTATGAGGAAGATCTCATCTCCGGCACGAACGTCACGGGCATCAATGCGGGGATGAAAAAACTCTTACCTGATCTCGGCGGAGCCTTCCACTTTGGCATTCCCCTGATCATTCAGGACAAAACCTTCGTGCCGCAGCCGACCCAACTGGCTGCGGAAGATCCGACCTGGGATTCGACCAATTGGGGCGGCTATGGCAACCTCTGGTTCCCGCATGTGTACATGCCGAATCAGAACCCCGCCGATCCGGATGGCGTGAACGCCATGGGCCGGTGGGACTACGGGCCGTGGTTTTGGCCGCCGATCAGTACCGATTCCAATCCGCCGCTGGCCCACGGCACGGCTGCCAACCCGTACTACGTGTCGCCAACCGAAACTCCGGCCGAGCCCTCGCAAATGCCAGGCACACCCAGCGTCTCTCTCGTGCCGGAATCTTATATGGATACGCCCCTCGTCAACGGCGAGGCGTATCCGTACTTGTCGGTCTCGCCGAAAGCCTATCGATTCCGAATTCTGAATGGCTCCAATGACCGCAGCCTGAACCTGCAGGTGTACTTTGCCGATCCGGCGAATCCCACGGAAGTGAAGATGGTGGCTGCAGTGCCGACCGTCGGCTTCCCCCCGACCTGGCCGACCGACGCTAGAGATGGAGGAGTGCCAGATCCGGCAACAGCCGGGCCGCCCATCATTCAGATCGGAACCGAGGGAGGCTTCTTGCCTGCCCCGGCGGTGATCCCAGCCACTCCGATTGGGTACGAATACAATCGCCGGAGTGTCACGGTACTCAATGCATACACGCATGCCTTGCTGATCGGACCTGCCGAGCGCGCGGACGTGATCATCGATTTTTCATCCGTTCCGTCCGGCTCGACTCTGATCCTCTACAACGACTCACCCACGCCGATTCCCGGATTTGACTCGCGCCTGGATTATTACACTGGCGACGAGGATCAGACAGCCATCGGAGGTGCCCCTTCTACCTTGCCGGGCTATGGCCCGAACACGCGCACGATTATGCAATTCCGTGTATCCGGCACGGCTGGATCGGCGTTGGACATGAACTCGTTGAACGCGATCCTGCCGGCGGTCTATGCCGCTTCGCAGCCCCCGCCGATCGTTCCTGAAGCGGTTTACGGGAGGGCCTACGGCACGCCGCTGAGCGATACTTATTCGAAGATCGCCGCTAACTTCCTTACCTACACCCCGCCGCCCGGTGCTGCGCTCCCGACCTACACGCCACCGGAAGGTTCCCCCATTCCGCCTGCGTCCTGCGTCAACGGGACCTGCACGGTTCCCATGCTGCCGAAGGCCATACAGGAATTATTCGAACTGAACTACGGCCGCATGAATGCCACGCTGGGCGTGGAGCTGCCCTTCACCAATGCCAACACACAAACCACCATCCCGTTGGGCTACATCGATCCTATTACCGAGACGCTCAACAACGGCGACACGCAGATCTGGAAGATCACGCACAACGGCGTGGATACCCATTTCATTCACTTCCATCTTTTCAACGTACAGGTCATCAATCGGGTGGGTTGGGATGGAACCGTGAAGCCGCCCGACCCGAACGAAGTGGGATGGAAAGAAACGGTCCGGATGAATCCACTGGAAGACACGATTGTGGCGCTGAAGCCACTGATCCCTTCCGTTCCCTTCGAAGTTCCCGCGAGCGTAAGACCGCTCGACGTGACCAGTCCGCCCAATGCAACCATCGAAGTGACAGATCCGGTTACGGGTGTGGCCGGACCCGCCACGAATGCCGTAACGAATTATGGTTGGGAATATGTCTGGCACTGCCACATCCTCGGCCACGAAGAAAACGATATGATGCGGCCGATGGTGATGAATGTGCCGTCTGAGGACGCAACTGCCCTAGCAGTGCTTACCAACCCCTGGCCAGGATTGAATTTGCCAGGCACGGCAACCACGTTCTCGTGGATTCCGGGCGTTGGTGACATCGGCGGGTACCAATTGCTGGTCGGTACCACGGGCGTTGGCTCCAGCGATTTGTTCGTGGGAGGAACGAGCGGCAATCCCTTGTCTCCAAGCACCATTTCGCAAGCGGTCAGCGAGTTGCCGGCAGACGGCAGCACGATCTATGTACGACTCTCCACTGAGCTGGATGGTACCTGGTCGTCTAACGACTACACCTATGTCGCGGCGAAGTCGGGCTCAACCATAGCTCTCGCTTCCTCGCTGAATCCAGCGGTGGCGGGGCAGTCCGTCACATTGACGGCAACGGTCAGCCCGGTTGCCTCGGGCACACCCACAGGAAGCGTCACCTTCCTCGAAGGCGGCGTGATCCTGGGGACGGCTCCGATTACGACCGGAACCGCTTCCATCGTCAGTTCTGGTCTCGCCGCGGGATTGCACCTGATCGTTGCGCAATACTCGGGAAGTTCCAGCTTCGAGGCCAGCACCTCGAACGTATTGAACCAGACCGTGAACCCGGCGTATCCGGACTTCACCCTCGCCTCGAATCCACCAACCGGCACGGTGGTTGTCGGCAGTGCCATCGCCTTCACGGTCACTTTGACTCCCGTGCAGAATTATTCGGGCACGGTAACCTTCAGTTGCGACACGCCGAAATCCGGGTTGAGCTGCACTGCACTTCCCGGCAGCGTCACAGTGAGTGGCTCGCCGAAGACCGTGGTGCTGATGGTCAGCGTCAGTGCCAGCGCTGCTCTCGTGGTTCCGCCCAAGCCTGGTTTCCGCGAGCCGGCAGCGCTTTTCACCGCAAGTCTTGGAGTTGCAGGGCTGCTCGGGGCGTTGCTGCTGGGATTCGGACGGAAGAACCGCTCGCGCAATCTGCTGCTGTTGACCTGCTTTACCGGCTTGATCGTGCTGGCCATGTCCGCCTGCAGCGGAGTTTCTTCGGGCGGCGGAGGCACCACCGGAAAATCCCCGTTGGTTGGCCAGCAGACCGTCACCCTCTACGCCAATGGTGGAGGAGTATTGCCGGTCAGCCACCGACTCACAATAACCTATACAGTCCAACAGTAATTCAGCCGCAAGAATGCAAACCCGTTGACCTGGTCCGAAGTATCGGACCAGGTCAACTTTTTATTGCTGGAAGAAGCATCCGGCTCCCGCGGCGTTGCTCATTTGAGTCCGACAGCCGCAAACGCGTTCTGCGCTTCCGCATTCGACATGAATGTCGTCCAGATGAAGTTACTGCGCTGATTCTCGGCCATCAGCATGGTAATGCCGGTATCGATGCCGATCACGTCTGGGTCATACCAGTTGGTGAGCGGATTGAAGGCATCGACAAAGCCATAGCGCTGCCACGCCGTCGGATACTGTGCCTGGATGTTGCGCAGGACAGCGATACAGGCTGCCGATACAAACGGCAGTGATCCGCCGGCGGCGCAAGGCACGATGCTGCCATCAATCGAGCCCATAGTCGGAGGACCACCCCACGCGGTGTATCCAGCGATCGAGTCGGATGCGCTGATGCCCCACAGATTGCCGTTGTAGTCGCTAAACTTCGGCTGCAGCGAAAGGCAGAATAATTTGTGCGCCAGTGTTGCGGTGACAGAATTGTCGAAGTAATTGGTGTACTTGTCTCGCTTGTTTCGAAAATCGAACCAGGCATGGGAGTACTGATGAATGAAGAGTGGCGCTTGAAGATTGGTGATATACGTCAGACCCTGATAGGTATAACCCGGTCGGTTGAAGGCATCCCACGCGGACGCGGGAACTGGGTTCGTCGTGGATCCGATTGCGAGCAGGTACATCATCATCAGCTCGCAGTATGTATCCCAGCGGGAACTGAAAAAACCGGATTCCGGAGTCCAGCCCATGGCAAATGCGGATCCGCCATAGAGCATCCAGGGCCACTTCACGCGGTTAAAGATCTGCGAAGCGAGACTCTGAATCTGTGCGTCCTGAAAATACTGGCGGCAGGTCAGCACACCGCATAACAGCAAGGCCGTGTCGATGGACGAAACTTCGCAGTTGTTGGCGCGCGCGCCGGTGTTCATATCCACAAAGTGGTAGTAGAAACCGTTCACGTTGGTGAATTGGTTGAGCAGAAAGCTAAGCGTGCTGGTGACGCGAGCTTGAATCTGCGTTGGGTCGCCGTAGCCGCGCTTGTGGCCGATGCACAAGGCACCGAGGCCGAAGCCAGTGGCGGCGATGCTGGCTAGGGTTCGCGTATCGTTACCAGCCGCCAGGGCGCGATCTTTCACGAGCCCTGTCGTGGGACTAGCCTGCTCCCAGAAGAATAGAAAACTTGCGCGCTGGATTTGATCGAGAAACGCGTCGTCGGAGAGCGCCGGCACGGACGCCGCTGGGGCCGGCCCGGCACTGCAAGCCATCAGCCCCAAGCCGAGCTTCGCGACCGGAGCGGCGAGCAGTGCCCGTGCGGACCAAGACAGAACTTCACGACGCGTTAGCAGACGATGTGGCAGTGGCGTGCCCCTAATCTGAACCAGCGCAGTTGGCGATTCTCAGCTCAAACAAGATTCAGCTTGAGCGTGGGGATGCATTCTTCGCTTCGCAAATCGGGGAGGTAGCTGATTTCTTCGATTGAACTGCGGGGGGAGCGCGGTAGACCCAGCGTTTTGTGGGCCTTCAGGATATCGCCGATATCCGAATCGAGTCGTGAACCATCCACGCCCGAAACCGCATTTACTTCGTTCCATTTTATCTTTTTACAGCGAGTGGGAGTAGCAGTATTTACAGGCCTTTCGGCCCGATTTTGACTTACCGTTGGGAGCGGACATTAGCCATTTTGCCGTCGAGTTCAGCCAATTCCTGGATGCGCTCGAAGTACCCACGCTCGTCACCTTCACAAAGGCTGTTCTCGGCGTTCAAATGTTCGCGCGCCGACGTCAATTGCTGGCGCGCCTCCCCCAGATATGCAAGATTTTGCGTCTTATCCAAGTTTGCCATTGAAAGGGTAAAGGCCAATCGATAAAGATGCTGCAAGGATTGGCCTCGAGCCAAGGCGAGGGAGTGGCTGCCATCATTCAAGGCTGCCGATCTACTTAAACTCTCCAGCCGAAAAGCGGCCGCAGAGAGCGTGTCCGCCAAATTCCTCAGCTCGACAGATTGATCAGCCGGAACACAAGGCGTAGCGACGCCCGCGCTGGCTTCGTTGGCATTGGCGCCGTTGCAGGAGTCTTGGGTCATTTCGCAGAGCATCTCGGAAGAAAATCGGATGGAGGCGCTTTCGAGAAGCAGATCCTGCTCTTCCAGGTCTGCATTCGGCGCGTCGTGCAAGGTTGCGTTCTGATAAGCGCCGGACAGAATTTGCGCCACCCGGTTCATGGAGTCACAGTTCTCGGCAGGATTCATAGAGACACCGCTCGTCCAGGCTGCGAAATTCTCGCCTCCAGAACGTGATGGCGCCGGCGAAGGCTGACTGCTCCACGAGGAGGTCGTCAGTATCGTCGGGGCTACCAGAAAAGTAACTGCCAGCAGCGCTTTCGGAGTAATCCACATCATGCACGGCCTTTCGGCGAGAGATGCTCCATGAACTGTATTCTACGGAAGACTCCACGCATGGCAGGATGCAGAATAGGCAACGTCTGGCGCAAACTCCCTCCAGTCGTCTCGGCATTTACTCCGAAGCACTTTGCCCAAAACAGGAAGGGCGGCCGACCGTAGCAAGCTGCCCTTGCACGCTCATGGCCAACGGCGGCTGCGAAGGATGGTTCGCCCAATTGCAGGCAGTCACAGCGATTTGTCACGGTGCTGACGACGCGACGCCGATTGGAGATGGGCTGACGGAGCAACAATTACACGCAACTCGTAATTTTTGAATAACTGGTTCGCGGGCAAAGAAAAAGGGCGCGCCCGAAATCTCGAGCGCGCCCAGCATGAGGCTAGCAAAAACTCTAGAAGCTGAACCGGGCCCCCAGCGTGGCGGTACGGCCAGCAAGTGCGGTTTGAGCCTGTCCGAAATTGGAATTTCCTATGTTGTTGGAAATCGAAGTTGAATCAATGTTCAGATTGTTGAACAGATTGTAAACATCGAGTCGGAACTCCAGCCTGGCATTTTCCCCGAGTACGCGCATGTTCGGAAAGCCAAAGCCCTTTGACAGCGTCATGTCGATATCTCTGTAGCCCGGGCCCTTGAGAGAGTTGCGATGGACGCCAGGAGCCGGCGGGAGCGCGGTCCCCGAGTCGGTGTTTTGATAAGCCGTTACGGTTGGAACCGCGAAATACGCAGCCCCGCCGTTGGGGTAGTTGGAACCAGTCTTGAATGCATTGTTGCTGGTGCTGGTTCCTGGTGAGCCTAAAATGGCCGCGGGATAGACGTTTCCGTACCCGCATTGTCCGCAGTAGAGGCTTCCACCCTGCACGCTCACCAGCGGGCTCCAGGGGAATCCAGAGTGGACGTTGAAGATTCCGCTCAGCGACCAGCCGCCGGCAACTTTCTCCATCCAGCTGTGGCTGCCGTGGAAGAAGACCGGCTGCCACATGCCAAAGAGTTTGAAAGCCTTGCCGAAGTCATAGTCGGAACGACCGTAGCTTAGGTTTGGACTAAACGGATAATACGGTTCGGTATAAGGCCGAGAGGTGTTGTCCAGGCTCTTCGACCAGGTGAATTGAGCGTCGGCCATAAACTGGCGCGAGAAGTTGTGTTTGATCTCGGCTAGCAGTGCGTTGTAATTGCCGCTGCCGATAGAGCTCCAGTAGTCGCCGCCGTTGATGCCGGTAATATTGGAATCCACCACGTAGCCCTTGGTGGCAGGCACCGCTAGTGGATTCTGGTGGAACAAAACGTCGCGCGAGAGGCTGCCCTGATAACCGATGGTGGCGACGAGGTTGTTTCCCAGGTCGTATTGCATATCGAGGGAGTAGTGGTGGACGCGCATGGTCGGCAAGGTGCCGGGCCAGATCGCGACGCCAACAGCCCCATTTGTGGGTAGACCATTCGATCCGAAATTCAATGTGAAGTTCGGGTTTGGTGCATACCCGTAGGGGTTGTGCGGATCCGTGGAAACGCCGTAGATGATGCCGGGGTTCGCGGAAGTCGGAGTGTCCATCGTGACGTACTCACCAATCGACAGCCCGGGATTACCTTGGACATTCGCGGTGATCGCGATTTCCTCCTGGTTGTAATTCAGGCCGTATCCGCCGCGTAACACCATTTTGTCGTGGAAGCGCTCGGGACTCCAGGCGAAGCCGATCTCCGGGCTGAAGTTGTTCTTCTGCGCAGTCCAGGCGTCAGACTGCTTGGTGACGTTCAAGCCCGTGAGGTAGGCTGCACCCGCTCCCGGATGCGCTACATAGAGGTTGTTCTGTTTGGCACTGAGAGGGCTGAAGTAGGACCAGCGCAGTCCCAAATTCACCGTCAGGTTCTTCCGGAGCTTGTAGTCATCCTGCACAAAGACGCCCCAGATGTTCTGACGGTCATCCTGCCGGAACGCGGTCGGCGAGCCGGTGTGGGGATCGAACGTGACGTAGCCTTCGCGGCGCGGCACATCGTTGAGAAAATCCCACAGGTTAAAGAAGCCATAGCTTGGGATGGAGCAACCAAAGCACGCATTCAGATAAAACAGCCGGGTAAGCTCACCCCCGAACTTGACGGTGTGAGGTCCAATAATCTTGGTGGCTACATCCTTGAAAGTGTAAGTCCACTGATCAAGATGGCTGCCAACATTTGGACCAAAGCCGTTGATCGAAGCGCTGCCGATGGAATAGTCGAGACTGGCGGACGGCAGTCCGACCGGAGATTGCGGGTTCGAGGTGAGTTCATTCCAGCGCCATCCCGCCGCATTGGCGCGTAATTCGTTAAGAAAAGTCGGTGAAAAGGTGTGGTTCCAGATCGGGGAGAATGCGTCGTTGATCTGGTTGTGGTGGAAGACGTCCAGGGCGCGCTTGCCATTGAAGAAATCGCTTGATGACGGGACCCAGTAGATGGCAAAACCGATGCGGTCCTTAGAAGTGACGTCATAGTCGAGGCGGCCGTTGTACTGGACTTCAGTCTTGGTGGTTGGACTCGAGGTAATGTAATTAGCGATGTCGGCCACAGTCCCTAAGTTTTCGGGACCGCCGCTGCCGTTTCCGCCGAGACCCGGGGTCGACGGAGAGTTGGCCCAACTTGGATCCTGCCCACCCACGATTTGTCCCAACGGGAACAGCGACTGGTTCAACGGCGTGCCGACATTCAGGCCACCGGAAACAGCGTGACAATTGACGCCTTCCGTCAAACCGATGTCCTGGCAGACGTTGTTATTGATCCCCTTGTTCAGTATCCCGTTACCGGGGTAGTTAGCCAGAGTCGCCGCAATACTTCCGGGCGTCGCCAATGCGTCAAAAGCAGGGGTTTCAGCCCACTGGTTCCCGGGCACGTTGGTGTGCTCACGGATAGTCTCGTAGCTGAAGAAAGCAAACACTTTGTTTTTCAAAATCGGCCCGCCAATGCTGCCGCCGATCTGATTGAAACGGCTCGGGTCTCTCAACTTACTGTTGGGTCCGTTCCAGGGCTGATAGGCATTCAGGCCGGGACGGTGAGCGGTAAAGAAAGCGCTGCCATGGTACTGGTTGGTCCCGCCTTTTGACGTGATCTGAATCTGCGCGCCGCTGAAGCGTCCGTACTCCGAGTCATAGCTATTGGCCACGACTTTTAGATCCTGAACCGAATCTTCCGAGGGCGTGATGACCGTCGTTCCACCCCAGACGGCGCTGGTCGTGCTGATGCCGTCGATGGTGACGCCGTTGGCTGGGGTCTGGTTGCCATTGGCACTGATGGCTGCTCCGTTCTCAGTGTTGAAGATGCCCTGATCGCCACCCGATGCGCCTCCGCCCGTTTCTGTGCCGGGGAGGTTGTAGCCTCCACCCCCGCCTCCCTGCGAGCCATCGCCGAAAACTCCAGGAGCGAGTTGCGCAAGCTTGAGAACGTCACGGCCGAAGGACGGCAAGTGCTGCACCTGGTTTTCCGAAATGACGCCGTTGATGGAGGCGGTCTCCGTGTCGAGCAGCGGCGCGGCCTCGGCATTCACGTTGATGGTCTGCGATTCCGATCCGACCATGAGGCTCACATTGACCGCGTTCGGCTGATCGGGGATCAACTCCAGATTGTCGATGACTTTTTTCTGGAATCCCTGCTTCTCCACTTCCAGACGGAAGACTGCCGCGGCGGCTAGCGCGTTGAAGTTGTACACACCGGCGTCATCGCTGACCCGGACTTGCTTCTCTCCGGTCGCCGGATTGGTGAGCGTGAGGTTGGCGCCGGATACGACCGCGCCGCTGGCGTCGGTGACCACGCCTTGAATTGAAGTCCGATATTGAGCTTGCACCAGGGTGCTCAGGAACAACGTACACACCGCAACGACTATGACGTGTAAAACGACGCTGGAACGCCTCATGGATCCTCCTTGCTGCGAAATCATTTCCAAGTCATCCATTCTCACCGGACCAAGTGTATCGGAACTTTCGATACTAAATCTCTGAAAAACCGATTTAGTTGAATGTCGGCCTGTGTATAACACGCACGAATTGGCACAGTCAAGGAGTTAAATCACAGGTGAAAGAAGGGCCGTAAAGTGAGCGGAGAGAAAAGCGGAATTTGTGTCAGCGAGATCGCGGGCGAGAGCGCTCGGGAGCTTTTTGCGCTACGGAGCAGGTAGTTCCGCGGACGATGAGTTCCGGTTCGACCATGGTTTCACCGGCCTGGCGATCCGTTCCAGAGCGCCGAATGCGCCGCAATAACGTTTCGGCAGCGATCCTTCCCATCTTTCGCAGGGGCTGTCGCACCGTGGTGAGCGGTGGATTCTGGTAGGCAGCGCTTTGAATGTCGTCGAAACCGACCACAGAAACGTCCTCGGGCACCCGTAAGCCTGCCTCGCGCAGGGCGAGAATGGCGCCCATCGCCGAGATGTCATTGAAAGCAAACAGGGCCGTGAAGGGTTTGCGCGTTGCCAGCAGCTTTTCCGTGGCCTTATATCCCAGGTCTGGGGATGACGAATCGCCCTGCAGTTGCGCCACCAGTTTGGGGCCGATGCAGAGTCCTAGGCAGGCCGCGACTTTTTCGATATTCGTCCAGCGGACATCGGTGTCCGAGCTGAACTCCTGGCCCTTGATGAATGCGATCTGGCGGTGACCCAGGTGGGCCAGATGCTGCAACGCGACCTCGGCGGCGCGGGCGTGATCCAGAACAATGTTAGTCACCCCCCTGACTTGCGTGTGACCAGAAACGGTGACCACCGGCACGCGCAACGGAAGAGTCCAGGGAGTGTCGACAGCGATCAGGCCATCGACCGATCGTTCGACGAAGAGCCTGGGATATTCGTCGATCAGGTCGGGCCGGTGGCGGTGACTGGCGACAAAATAGAAATAACCTTCCTGCAGGAGATGGTCCTCGACGCCACTCATCACGTGAGCGGAGTAGCCGTCGCTAACCTCGGGCACCAGGACTCCGATGGTGAAGCTGCGCTGCGCCCGCAACGAGCGCGCAAAAAAATTGGGGCGGTATTTGTACTTGCGGACCGCGCGGAAAATTCTGTCCTTGGTTTCCTGTGGGATGGAGTCGGCGACGCTGGAACGATTGAGCACCAGAGAAACCGTCGCTGGAGCAAGCCCCACGAGCGCGGCGAGTTCTTTCAGCGTGACCGGCTTGCGGCCCCGGCGCGCGTTGTCGTTTGTGCTTTCATCAGATTCCTTGCGCTTCACGCTGCGCAGTCTCGCACAAACTGAACGGGTGGGCAAGCAGAACACGGCGATCGCGCCGCAAGACTTGGCTTGACATCCGCCAGAAAAACGTTTTTCATACGCAGCGAGAGTCCCTACTAACTCGATTTAGTTGCTTTCATACTTAGGGCCCCAGGAGGTCTACGGGCATGCCAGGACACAAGGCTCTTCATCCATGCGGGTTTGGAGTTTATTTCTCGCGTCAAAACAACAAGCTCGCGTTGTTTCTCGTGGTGGTCGTTGGACTGATGCGCGCGCCGGCTTTACAGGCGCAGGCATCGCCTAACAGCATCGCTGATTCCAACCTTGACGTTCGCGTTGAGTCCATCCTGCACACGATGACGCTGGACGAAAAAGTCGGCCAGTTGGTGCAGTATTCGGCCGGACAGCCTACCGGCCCCGGAACCGGCCGCACCGATTACGACGACATGATTGCCCGCGGGCAAGTCGGCTCTCTTCTTAACGTCATCGAACCGCGCCAGATCAATGCCTACCAGCGCATTGCGATGGAGAAGTCGCGTCTTCACATTCCCCTGCTGTTTGGGCTGGATGTAATCCACGGCTTCAGGACAGAGTTCCCGATTCCTCTCGGGCTGGCCTCGACTTGGGAGCCTTCGATCGTGGAGAAGGCATCGCGAGTAGCCGCCATGGAAGCTTCTGCTGACGGCATTCGATGGACGTTCTCTCCCATGGTAGATATCGCGCGGGATGCGCGCTGGGGCCGAATGGCGGAGGGAGCCGGCGAAGATCCCTTCCTCGGATCGTTGATGGCGGCGGCCTACGTCCGCGGATATCAGGGCTCGCACCTTGATGCGCCGGACAGCATTGCGGCGTGCGCCAAGCATTTCGTCGGTTATGGTGCCGCCGAGGGCGGACGCGACTACAATTCCACGGAAATTTCCGAGCACACTCTGCGCGAATTTTATCTGCCTCCATTTCATGCGGCGGTCGAGGCGGGGACTGCATCGGTGATGAGCTCGTTTAACTCCCTCAACGGTATTCCATCCACCGCGAACCCCTTCACGCTGAAACAAGTTTTGAGGAAGGAATGGGGATTTCGCGGATTCGTAGTGAGTGACTGGTCTTCGATCGGCGAGCTCGTACCTCACGGCCTTGCCAATGATGAGGCAACCGCATCGCGCAAAGCATTACTCGCCGGCGTCGACATGGACATGACCAGCAGCTTTTATCACGACCAACTGGCGCAGCTAGTGCGTTCCGGCGCCGTAGCGCAGGCCGAGCTGGATGACGCGGTGCGGCATGTGCTGCGCGTAAAGCTGGCTCTCGGTCTCTTTGAGCATCCCTTCGTCAAAGAGGAGGACGCGGCCAAAGCTCTGTTTCACCCGGAGAGCATCGCAGCGGCTCAGACCGCTGCTGAGCGCTCCCTGGTTCTTCTGAAAAACGACAGCTTGGCTGGCAAGCCACTGCTGCCGCTGTCGCGGGACCTTCAGAATGTGGCCTTAATTGGACCCTTGGCCGAGGAAATGGCAAAACCAGGCATTGGTGAGCCCAAAGATCTGCGTGTTTCCATGCTCTCAGCAATCGCTCAGGTCGTGGGACCGGAGCACGTCGTGCGCTACGGAGGAACCGGCATTGCTGGCGGGAGTAATGAAGACATCGAGGCCGCGGTTGCGGGCGCCAACAAAGCGGACATTGTGATTCTCACGCTTGGAGAAGACCCGGACATGAGCGGCGAGGCTGCCTCCAGAGCGTATTTGGGCCTGCCCGGGCGGCAAGAGGAACTTCTCGAAGCGGTTGTGCACACCGGCAAACCGACCGTACTCATTCTTTTCAGTGGCCGGCCTTTGACCTTACCTTGGGCCTTTGAACATGTTCCAGCTGTGATTGCCGCCTGGTTTCCTGGCGTCGGCACAGGCCCTGCGCTCGCCCGCACGCTTTTCGGCGAGGCCAGTCCCAGCGCACGTCTAGTTGTCAGTTGGCCGCGCACCGTCGGGCAGGAACCTCTTTACTACAACGCTTTGAGTACCGGACGCCCGCCCGGCAATACAGACCTCACGCACCGCGCCACCAACGTTGCCGAACGATATGTGTCGCGCTACATCGACGAACAGAACACTCCGCAATTTCCATTCGGCTACGGTCTGACTTATACGATCTTTGGCTATGGCAATACCAGCGTCAGCGAACCGCATTTGAGCGCGGCCGCGCTGAACAAGAATCTGAGCGACCTCGCCAGTCCCGTCCTCAAAGTTGCAGCCGATGTTTCGAACACCGGTTCGCGGCCTGGAGAGGAAGTGGTGCAACTCTATATTGGGCTCCGCGGAACCAGCACTGCTCAGCCCGTTCGCGCGCTGAAAGGATTTCAAAGGATTAAGCTTGCGCCGGGCGAAAGCAAGCGAGTTGAATTTGATTTGAAGCCTGAGGCGTTTGCGATCTGGAATGATCACAATCTATTTGCCGTGGAACCGGCCAAGGTAAATGTGTGGATCAGTCCGGACTCTGCGCATGGCGTGCCCGTGGAAGTTGAGATTGGCCGGTAACAAATCATCTACTGCGAAAGCGCGAAGATGGGAAGGAGTTCGCGATGAAAGGCAAGATTGGGGCGCTTCTTCTTGCTGCGCTCACCTGTTGTCCGGTGCTGCTGCAAGCGGGCACCGAATATTATCGCCACACGGTTTTTGATAACAGCCTAACTCCCGACGCTTACTTCTATAGCTCGGCCATGGCAAATGGATCGAGCTTCCTCGAGCAAAAAGACCAGCATCTTCCGGTTGACACGAAAACATTTCTGACCCCTCCTAATGCGCTTCGTCTGCAATGGCAATCACAACCGGACGGAGGGTGGGAAGCCGAAGTGCGGGCCGTAAGTTTCCGCAATCGCTTCCCGGAGATGTCGGGTCATAATTTGTATTTCTGGTGTTTCGCGCCCGAGGCCATCGCGTCGGTGGATCTGCCGGAGGTACTGCTGGCCACGTCGCGCGAGGCGGTCGCGGCATCATTCACCGCACCTCTATCGCTGGGCAAGTTTACTGGCGATTTGCCTGCGCGACGTTGGATTCGGGTGCGAATTCCCCTGGCCGAATTCCGCGCCGCAGCCATTTATGATTTCCGCCCCCAATATCTTCAGACCGTCATTTTTCATCAGGGCCGGGCCGATGGACTGCGGCACACGCTGATCCTCGACGAATTTCGTGTCGACGATGATCCGCCGAACGCCGCCGCCCTGCCCGCGCCGCAACACGTTCACGCCACCGGTTTTGACCGGCACGTGGAAGTCTGCTGGGACCCCGTGAACAGCCCGGAGTTGGGACGCTACGTGATCTACCATTCACTCGACCAAAAGAATTTTGAGCCCGTGGGCATTCAACTGCCGGGAATCGAGTGTTACTCCGACTTTCTCGGCAAGGCGGGAGTAACTGCCAGTTATAAAGTCGCGGCGTCAGATCTGCAGTACAACTTATCCCAGCTCTCCGCGGCAGCCAGTGGCTCGACTCGCGAGTTCAGCGACGACGAACTTCTCACGATGCTGCAGCAGGCTTGCTTCCGCTATTACTGGGACGGCGCTGATCCCAACTCAGGCATGGCTCGCGAGAATATTCCGGGAGACGATCGGATCGTTGCCACAGGAGCAAGCGGCTTCGGCATCATGGCGCTGATCGTGGGTGCAGATCGTGGATTCATCACCCGCGCTCAGGGAGTTGAGCGTCTCACCAGAATCGTTACCTTCCTCGAGAATGCGGATCGCTATCACGGCGCGTGGTCGCACTTCATGAACGGCAGCACCGGCAAGACCATGCCGGTATTCGGAATGTTCGACAACGGCGGCGACCTGGTCGAGACGTCTTTTCTGATGGAAGGGCTCATGGCCGCACGACAGTACTTCCGCGGAAACACGCCAGCAGAACAGGATCTCTATCGCCGCATTTCGCAACTCTGGGAATCGGTGGAATGGGACTGGTACCGCGGTGATCCGAAGAGCGACTTCATTTATTGGCACTGGTCGGCGGAGTGGGCCCGCCAGATTCATCATCCGTTGATTGGATTCAACGAAGTAATGATCACGTACGTGCTGGCCATGTCCTCGCCCACGCACGGCGTCCCCGTGGATATGTATTACTCGGGATGGGCGAGCCAGTCGTCGACGGCGGTGGGATATCGCGGAGGCTGGTCGAGCGCGGCCGACGGAGATCACTACGCCAACGGTCACACTTATTACGGAACCAAGCTGGATGTTGGAGTAGGCACCGGGGGCCCGCTGTTTTTCACGCACTACTCTTATATGGGTTTCGATCCTCACCGCATGCACGACCGCTTCACGTCTTCATACTTCGACAACAATCTCAACCTCGCCCTCATCAATCGGGCCTATTGCATTGCCGATCCTAAACACTTCCAGGGATACGGCGAAAACGCCTGGGGACTAACCGCCAGTGACGGTCCGGAAGGCTACGTTCCCCATGCGCCCGACGCCAACAACGACCGCGGCACGATGACCCCGACCGGAGCGCTGTCGTCATTTCCCTATACCCCGGAAGCTTCCATGCAGGCCTTCAAACACTACTATCGCGACCTGGGCGCGCAACTCTGGGACATTTACGGCCCGCGTGACGCTTACAATCCAACTTATAACTGGGTTTCGCCGATTTATATGGGGCTGAACCAGGCACCGATCACCGTGATGATTGAGAACTACCGCACCGGATTGGTCTGGAAGAATTTCATGGCGAACCCCGAAGTTGGCGCAATGCTGGGAAAACTGGACACGCTCACAACGCAATAAACGCCTGCCAGCGGAACCCAAGTTTTTGCTGCGACGCATCGAAAATCTGAGTTGTACTTGCCTGGCCGAAAAGCGGTATCAACAAATGCGTACATAGCGGAGACCCTGTCGTCGTCGCACAAGCACGCGGGTTCTTCTGTCTTCCATGAAGGTGGCTACGCAGTACAGTGATCGCAACTCGCGGAACGAAATCGGCACGGACCGGCTTGCCTCCGGCGCAGGGTCTGTACGATCCACGCAATGAGCACGATGCCTGCGGCATAGGCTTCGTCGCGAGCCTGCACGGTCACAAATCTCACGACATCGTCCGCAAGGGAATCGAGGTCCTGATCAACCTCACGCACCGCGGGGCCTGCGGCTGCGATCCCGAAACCGGCGACGGCGCCGGCGTCCTGATTCAGATTCCCCACGAGTTCCTCTCCCGAGAATGCTCCAGTCTTGGCTTTACTCTCCCCGCCTCAGGCGCCTATGGCGTCGGCATGACGTTTCTGCCAGTGGAGAAGCACCAGCGCCTGCAATGCGAGGGGATTCTCGAGCGCATTCTGCGCGAAGAGGGTCTTGCAGTGCTCGGCTGGCGGGACACACCAGTCAGCGCCTCCGCCATTGGGCGCGTGGCGCGCGGTTCCCAACCCTACATCCAGCAGATTTTCGTCAGCCGTGCCGTGGGTATGGACGAGAACACCTTCGAGCGGAAGCTCTACATCGTCCGCAAACGCGCTGAGGCTGAAGTTGCCGGCTCTGACATGGAGGACCGGGATACCTTCTACATCCCGTCGCTATCTTCCCGAACAATTGTCTACAAAGGATTGCTGCTCGCGCCCCAGATCGCGAAGTTCTACGGGGAACTCGCCGACCCATCGGTGAAGAGCGCGCTCTGCCTGGTTCACCAGCGATTCTCAACCAATACCTTTCCCAGTTGGAAGCTGGCCCATCCCTATCATTACGTCGCTCACAACGGCGAGATCAACACCTTGCGCGGCAATGTGAACTGGATGCGCGCCCGGCAGTCGCTGCTGCGTTCTCCGCTCTTCGGCGAGGACATCAACAAGTTGTTCCCCATCATCGAGGCCGGGGGCAGCGATTCGGCCAATTTCGACAATGCGGTCGAACTCCTGTTTCAATCAGGACGCAGTCTGCCTCACGTCATGGCCATGCTCATCCCGGAGGCCTGGGCGGGCAATCCGCACATGACTCCAGAGAAGCAGGCGTTCTACGAATACCACGCCTCGCTGATGGAGCCCTGGGATGGACCCGCTGTCATTGCATTCACCGACGGCCGCGTGATCGGCGCGACGCTCGACCGCAACGGCCTGCGTCCGGGACGCTACACCGTCACGCACGACGATCTCGTCGTGATGGCATCGGAGGCGGGCGTGCTGGATTTCGAACCCGAGAACGTCAAGCTGAAAGGCCGCTTGCAGCCCGGCAAAATGTTCCTGGTCGACACGGTGGAAGGCCGCATCGTCTCCGATCGCGAAATCAAGCAGCGTCTTTCCTTTCAGCAGCCGTACGCTGCGTGGCTCACCGAAAATCAGGTCAAACTCGATCAACTGCCCGAGCCTTCTCGCGTTCATGCGGCGAATCATGAAACTATCCTCGGTCGCGAGCGGGCCTTCGGCTATACCGATGAAGACCTGAAAATGATCCTCGAACCGATGGCCTGCAAAGGCGAAGAGCCCATCGGTTCCATGGGCACAGACACGCCACTGGCCTGCCTTTCCGACCGGCCTCAGCCCTTGTTCAATTACTTCCGGCAGTTGTTTGCGCAGGTCACCAATCCGCCAATCGATCCGATCCGCGAAGAGATGGTGATGTCTCTGATTAGCTACATCGGGACCGAGCGCAACATCCTCGAAGAGACTCCCAGGAACTGCCACACCCTGAAGCTGCCGCATCCGATTCTGACGAATCGCGAACTGGAGCAACTGCGGCGAGTATCGAGTGGGGACCTGCTCGCCATCACTTTGCCTGCGCTATTCCGCGTTGAACAAGGGGAGGCCGGCCTCGAGCGCGCTCTCGATGAGCTTTGCCGCAGCGCTTCGCTGGCTGTTACTTCCGGCTACACATTGCTGATTCTGTCGGATCGTGGAGTGGATAAGAATTACGCTCCCATCCCGAGTCTGCTGGCGCTGGCTGCCGTGCACAACCTCCTGGTTCGTGAAGAGACGCGCACTTCCGTCGCTCTGATCGTGGAATCGGGCGAGCCCCGCGAAGTCATGCACTTTGCCCTGCTGATCGGATACGGCGCAAGCGCGGTAAATCCGTATTTGGCGTTGGAAGTAGTGGAAGACATGGCCCGGCGCGGCTATCTGCCAGAGGGAATCACTGCCCTCGCCGCGACCAGAAATTTCATTAAGGCCATTAACAAAGGCCTGCTGAAGACCTTCTCGAAGATGGGAATCTCCACTCTGCAGAGTTATCGCGGGGCGCAAGTCTTTGAGGCGATCGGGCTGAACAAGGAACTCGTCGACAAATATTTTTCCGGAACCACATCTCAAATCGAAGGCGTCGGCCTCGACGTGCTCGCCCGCGAAGCTCTGATGAAGCATGAGCACGCGTTCCGTCCGCTCACAGAGTCCGATTGCGAACTTCCCGTCGGAGGCAGTTATCACTTCCGGGCCACTGGCGAATACCACCTGCTCAATCCGCAGACCATTTCGAAGCTGCAGCATGCCGTGCGGCAATCCGATTTCAAGACGTTTCAGGAATACACAAAGTTCATCGACGATCAGAGCCAGAATCTCGCCACTTTGCGCAGCCTGATGAGAATCAGGAAATCCGAGAAGCCGGTTCCAATCGAAGAAGTCGAACCTGCCAAAGAAATCGTGAAACGCTTCACCACGGGAGCGATGTCGTTCGGTTCGATCAGCAAGGAAGCGCACGAGACGCTAGCCATCGCCATGAACCGGATCGGCGGAAAGTCGAACACGGGCGAAGGCGGCGAAGATGAGGGGCGATTCAATCCCGATTCCAACGGCGATTCCCGGCGCTCGGCGATCAAGCAGGTGGCATCCGCGCGGTTTGGCGTCACTGCAAATTATCTGGTGAACGCCGACGAACTGCAGATCAAAATGGCGCAGGGCGCCAAGCCCGGTGAGGGCGGCCAGCTTCCGGGTCATAAAGTCGACGAAGTAATAGCCCGCTTGCGGCATTCCACTGCTGGCGTTGGGTTGATTTCGCCGCCGCCTCACCACGATATCTACTCCATCGAAGACCTTGCCCAACTTATTTACGACCTGAAGAATGTAAACCCCCGCGCTCGCATTTCCGTAAAGCTGGTTGCGGAAGTCGGAGTGGGAACGGTGGCGGCGGGCGTGGCCAAAGCACACGCCGATGTTGTGCTGATCAGCGGTGATAGCGGAGGCACCGGCGCTTCCCCGCTGAGTTCGATCAAGCACGCGGGCACGCCCTGGGAATTGGGCTTGGCCGAAGCACAGCAGGTGCTCCTGCTGAACGATCTTCGCGGGCGGGTCCGCATTCAGACGGATGGAAAGCTTCAGACCGGCCGCGACGTTGTAATCGCGGCGCTGCTGGGCGCGGAAGAGTTCGGATTTGCCACCACCCCTCTTATCGCGATGGGCTGCATCATGCTGCGCAAATGCCACCTGAATACATGCTCAGTCGGCATCGCGACGCAGGACCCGGCGTTGCGCGCGAAATTTACGGGCCAACCCGAGCACGTCATTAATTTCTTCTTCTTCATCGCCGAGCAGGTGCGCGAATACATGGCAAGCCTCGGCTTTCGCACCGTGGATGAGATGGTTGGGCGAGTGGACATGCTCGATGTGCAGCCTCCGATCGACCATTGGAAGGCCCGCGGCATCGACCTGTCGAGCATTCTGTATAGCCCGCCGGTTCCAGCGCGCGTGGCGCGGCGAAAGGTACAGGCGCAAGATCATGGCCTGGAACAGGCCCTTGATCATCAACTGCTGGAACAAGCTCGCCCCGCACTGGATGCACTCGCCCCGGTCGAGATTGCCCTACCCGTTCGCAACACTCATCGCTCCGTCGGGTCCATGCTCAGCGGAGAAATCGCCCGCCGCTATGGATCAAACGGCTTGCCTGACGATACGATCCGCATTCAGTTGGCAGGTTCGGCCGGCCAGAGTCTCGGCGCATTTTTGGCCAGCGGCATCACGATCACCCTTGAAGGCGAAGCCAACGACTATGTGGGCAAGGGACTATCCGGAGGGCGGCTCATCGTCTACCCATCGCGAAAAGCCAGTTTTCGTGCTGAAGAGAACACACTCATCGGCAACGTCGCGCTCTACGGCGCCACGAGCGGCGAATCGTTCTTCAGCGGAATGGCCGGTGAGCGTTTTGCTGTGCGCAACTCGGGAGCGACCGCTGTGGTCGAAGGTGTGGGCGATCATGGCTGCGAATACATGACGCGGGGTCTGGTTCTCGTCCTCGGTCCCTGCGGCCGGAATTTTGCTGCCGGCATGAGCGGCGGCATCGCTTATGTCTTCGACGAGCGCATGGACTTTGCCAAGAAACGGTGCAACCAGTCGTCAGTCGATCTCGAACCCCTGATCGAACCGGCCGACATCCAACTGGTGCGAAGCCTCCTGCTGCGCCACGCGGAACTGACCGGAAGCCGAAGAGCGCAGATGATTCTCGACAACTGGTCGGAGATGCGATCCCGCTTCACGAAAGTCTTCCCGCATGAATTCAAGCGGGCATTAGGAGATACCGGCCATCCGCGCCTGCCTGCTGTGGCGGAACCTCAATTCGCAGCCCAGGTGCAACATGGGTAAGGCCACAGGTTTTCTCGAGATCAATCGCGAACATGCCGTGCGCCGCCCGGTGACGCAGCGCGTTAACGACTGGTTTGAAATCTATCAGAACTTCCCCGAGCAGAGTTCGCGCCAGCAGGGCGCGCGCTGCATGGATTGCGGCGTTCCCTTCTGCCACACGGGATGTCCGCTCAACAACAGCATTCCCGACTGGAATGACTCCGTTTACCGGGGGCGATGGAAAGAAGCGATTCGCCAGCTCCATGCCACCAACAATTTCCCTGAGTTCACGGGGCGCATCTGTCCCGCGCCTTGCGAAGCGTCTTGCGTGCTCGGAATCAATGACCGGGCGGTAACGATTCGTCAGATCGAGAAGGACATTATCGAGCGCGCCTTCGAGGAGGGCTGGATTGTTCCGCAACCGCCGCGAGTGCTGACCGGGAAGCGCGTGGCGATCGTGGGATCAGGCCCCTCCGGCCTGGCGGCAGCTCAGCAACTGCGGCGCGCCGGCCATACCGTGACCGTTTACGAGAAAGCCGATCGCATCGGCGGCCTGCTGCGCTACGGCATCCCGAATTTCAAGCTGGAGAAGCACATCCTCGACCGCCGCCTGGAACAGATGTCCGCCGAAGGCGTGAAGTTCGTAACCAATGTGCACGTGGGCGAAAGTATCGGAGCTGCAGACCTGCGCCACGACTTCGACGCAATCGTCCTTACTGGCGGTTCTGAGCAGCCTCGCGATTTGAGCGTGCCCGGACGGGAATTGAAAGGCATTCATTTCGCGATGGATTACCTCCGTCAGCAGAATCGGCGCAACCACGGCGACGCGATCAATATGGAGTGTGAATCCGAGATCCTCGCAACCGGCAAGCGCGTGGTCATCATCGGCGGCGGTGATACTGGCGCCGATTGCCTGGGCACCGCTCACCGACAGAAGCCGCTTTCAGTCCACCAGTTCGAGATCATGCCCACGCCCCCACAGGATCGTTCGCCGCAAACTCCCTGGCC